>ORJL010134307.1_pt1 | contig 12431 bp, 12 predicted proteins | sample 1779941 | NCBI WGS metagenome assembly ORJL01 (sample SAMEA104232317, study PRJEB22302) | groundwater metagenome | biome: forest; feature: aquifer; material: groundwater | place: USA | collected 2011-08-07 | depth 5.8 m
CCGCACGGCGGCTTTCACCTCGGCAATGGCATCCCAATCCGCCTGGCCTTTGTAGGCTTGCGCTTTGGTGCGGCCGTGCACGGCAATCAGGGACGCGCCGCTGTCTTCCAGTATCCGCGCCACCGTGGCGTGGTTCCGCGTCGCATCGTCCCACCCCAACCGGATTTTGCCGGTGACCGGGACCGTGACGGCGCGGGTGAGCTCTTTGAAGATGCCCCCGATTTTGGCCGGTTCGCACAACAAGCCCGCGCCCGCGCCGTGCAGAGCCACGGTGTCGGCGTAGCAGCCCATGTTCAAATCAATAATGTCCGGGCCAAGCTGCTCAATGCGCCGCGCGGCCTCGGCCAGCTCGTCTTCCTTTGCGCCGAAAATCTGGAAAGTGATCGGGCGCTCGTCCGGCGCAAAGAGCAACCGGCGCCACACAGCTTCGGCTCCGGCGAGGATGCCCGGCGCCGGCATAAATTCGGTGTAGCTCATGGCCGAGCCAAGCTCGCGGCAAATAGATCGGAACGGCAGATCCGAGTAGCCCGACATGGGCGCGAGGACGGCATCGCCGTAAACGGGGATGCCTCGAATGAAGAATGAAGGTGGCGTTGCCATCAGGCCATTGCCATTTCGTACCGCTCGACGATCTCCTCGAACTGCTCCGCCCGTTCGCAGGTGAGCAACGCCAGGCGCAGGTCGCGGTCTTCGGCAGTGTCGGCGATGTAGCGGGCCGCGTGTTTGCGGAAGAGCACCAACCCCAACTCCGGGCCGTAGAATTCCAGATTAAGCGATAGATGCCGCCGCATCAGGGCGGCTTTGTCGGCCCAGGTCACCTGCTCTCGATCCTTGCGGGCGAATATCCACGGGTTGCCGATGGCCGCCCGCCCGATCATCACCCCGTCCACGCCGGTGTGCCGCTTCATGCGGTCAATGTCGGCGGGGGTTTTTACGTCGCCGCTGCCTAGCACCGGAATCCGCACGGCAGCTTTCACCTCGGCAATCGCATCCCAATCGGCCTGGCCTTTGTAGGCTTGCGCTTTGGTACGGCCGTGCACGGCAATCAGCGACGCGCCGTTGTCTTCCAGTATCCGCGCCACCGTGGCGTGGTTCCGCGTCGCATCGTCCCACCCCAACCGGATTTTGCCGGTGACCGGGGTGGCGAGCGTTTGCGTCAACCGGGTGAAGATGCGGCCAATCTTTTCAGGCGTGCGCAGCAGGCCCGCGCCTGCGCCGCGCCCCGAGACGCTGCTCACCCAACAGCCCATGTTGAGGTCGATGATGTCAGGCCCCGTGCGCTCAAGGCGCTGGGCTACTTGCGCCAACCGCTCCTCGTCGTGGCCGTAAATCTGAAAGGTGAGCGGGCGCTCCGAGGGATGGAATTGCAGCTTCTTTGCGGCGCGCTTCATGTTGCCCAGCAGTTCATCCACCGACACAAACTCGGTATAGCTCATAGCCGAGCCAAGCTCGCGGCAAATGAGGCGGAAGGGCATGTCCGAAAACCCGTCCATGGGCGATAGGATGGCGTCGCCATAAACGGGCACATTGCGGACGTAAAAAACGGGCTGAATAGGATTGGGCAACATGGTTACGCCAGCGGCGGCGAGGCCGCGGGCAGACTACGCGCAGGGAACGAGTTCCGGCCCCCGGTCCTCGTACCGCTTGTAGAAGTTGAGGATGGCCTTTTCGTCGTAGGCGGCCAGATCCAACTGCTTGCCCCACGCAATCAGCGTGATGGGCGTGGTCATGCCCTGCGAGTAGGGAGCCACGATCATGCGCACCTCATTGCAGCGGCGCTTGGGGGCGCTGTTGTAGAGCGCGTTGAGTTTGGCCTGCAGGTCCGGGCAAGCCGTGGGACAGTTGTAAAGCACCAGCACCGCGCCATGCTCGAGACTGTGAACGAAGTAACCTTCGGAGACGGGTTGCTCGTAATAACCGTAAGCGGCCGGGGTGCCATAGTGCGTACCCGACGACGGCGGGTAGTGGCTAAAAGTGAGAGGCGACCCATCAGGCACGTGTCCCTCGCCCTCATCCGGAATGGTTTGCTCGGCGGCGTTGGCCGGGGGGCGCAGTTTGTCTTTTTCGCCCTGGGCGGTCTGGTCGGCCACATACCAGATGATGGCCCCCACCACAAACACCGACGCAATGGCGATGGAAGCGTTGCGCAAAAGGGTTCGGCGCTGCTTTTGAGCCAGCAGCGATTCCCGGGCTTGAACGGATTTTTGTTTGGTTGGTTCGCTCATCACAGTCCTCTGGGCATAGAATTGGCAAGCGCAGGGATCCCACTTGCAGTGCGGTCTCCCTGCGCGAAATAATTTTACACCAAAACGACCCGGATCGGCGTTGCATGGTATATTCAGGTGGCCGGAGGGTTATTGCCCGGTCTGGCACCCACGGATATACTGTGAGGAAGCGCCCCCCGACAAGAAACTCAAGCCGCCACGCATGACTACGCCCGCTCCTTTCGACAAGATTGCGCTGCTCAACCAAACCTTCAGCGGTCTGGATGATGAAGAGCTGCGCGACCTGGCATCGCTCACCGAACTGCATACCTACCCGCCGGATTGCGTATTGTGCCACGAGGGCGCATACGAGGACGTGTTCTACATCATCGCCAGCGGCCAGGCCGAGACCACCAAAAAGATCAGCGACAACGAAGGCCAGCGCTTGCTGCGCATGGCCGGGCCGGGCGACTACTTCGGCGAGATGGCCCTCATCCAAAAGGCCCCTCGCGCCGCCACCGTGCGCACGGTGTCCGACTGCACTGTGCTGGAAATGGGCAAGGCCGATTTCGAGGCCATGCTCAGCCGCAGCCCGCGCATGGCCCTCAGCATCATCCGCAGCACGCTGGACCGCATGCGATCCAACGACCAGATGGCCATTGCCGAGCTTCAGCGCACGAATAAGGTGCTGGCTATGCTGGATCGCAACAAGCTGGAATTCATTCAGGTGGCAGCGCACGAACTACGAACGCCGCTGACGGTGATTAAGGGCTACATGAGCGTGCTCAAATTCAACCCCGGCGTCCGGGCCGACGCCACATTGGTCGAGGTGCTGGAGGGGATTGAAAAGGGCAGCGAACGCATGCACGAGATCGTCAACGCCATGCTGGACGTGACCCGCATTGACAGCGAGAAACTGCAACTGCACCCGGTCCCGGTTCCAATTAAAAACATGGTCAACGACACCGTGCGCGACGTTCTGCGCTCGGCCTCCGGTCGCCATTTGACTATCAATATAGAACACGACGCCGACACACCTGCCATCAACGCCGATCCGACGATGATTCAAAAGGCGCTGTACCATCTTGTGATGAATGCCGTAAAATACACGCCCGATGGCAAGGAAGTCACCATTCGCACGCGCGCGGTGGTCATGGACAAGAACCGTCCCGGTGTGGAGATCATTGTGAAAGACCAGGGCATCGGACTCGACCCGGAGCACCACGAGCTAATTTTTGAGAAGTTCTATCAGGTAGGCTCGGTGGCCCTGCACTCCTCCAGCAAAACCGCGTTCAAAGGCGGCGGGCCGGGGCTGGGCCTGGCTATTGCCCGCGGCGTGGCCCGCGCCCACGGCGGAAAGCTGCGGGTCGAAAGCCCCGGCCACGACGAGGTCAACTTCCCCGGCAGCACGTTCTTCCTGCAATTGCCGGTGGATCCTCAGGCCCCCGATGGCGCGGCCCGCGCCTGACCCCACTATTTATGAAGCGTTTACCTCGCAGTGCCGCCAGAATCGATTGGTTGCTGTTCTACCTGCGTTGGCCCCTGCTGGTGGTCATCGCCGCCGAACTGTTCTTTGCCCCGGTCGGCAAATCAGTCGATCTGATTCCGGCGGCCGTTGTCCTCGTACTGGCCGCCCTTTATAACCTCGCCATTCTGCTCCTGCTCCTGGGCGGCGCGTGGTTCACTGCCTTTCCGGTGGTGTCGGTCATCGTCGATTCCGCGCTGGCAGTGGCTCTGTTTTACGTCTCCGGCGGATCGGTCAACGTGATGCAGTGGGCGGCGCTCTTTCCGGCAGTATCGGCCAGTCTGCGCTACGGTTGGCCGCAGGGGCTGATCAGCGCCGGGGCTATTGTGGTCGCCGATCTGGTCCTTATGATGGTGGCCTTCCCTGAGCTATACGAAGCGCCCATCCCCTTTGCCATCCGCGCCGCTTTGTTGATCGTGGGCACACTGCTCACCGGGCTGATGGGCCAAAGGGTCATGCTGCTGGCGATCAAGCGCACCCACGCCGAACGCGACGTGGAACAGAAGCGCGTCAAGAACATCCGCGAGCAGGCGCACATCATCTACGAAATGGCCTCGCTGGTCAGCGCCACGCTGAACTACGAGCGCGTGCTGGATGCCGCGCTGGATTTGAGCGCCACCAGCATTGCCGACACCGGCGCCGCCTCGGCGCAACTGGTGAGCGCCGTGCTGCTGTTTAACGACAACCGCCTGCGGGTGATCACCGCCCGGCGTTTTACGCCCAACGACCTCAAGGTGCTGCTGCCAGCGCAATCGGGCGTGCTGGCCGAAGCCATTGGCAACGGCGAGCCTACCTTCTCGGCGGAGCCTTTCCGCGATCAGGAATTATCGCAAGTGGTGGCTCTGCGCAGTTGCCGCGCGGTCATGGTCGTGCCGCTGCAAGCCGGGTTGGATACGTACGGCGTGATGCTCTTTGCCCATCCTCGCCCCAACTTCTTTGACATCGATCATGTCGAGATTCTGGAGGCCATCTGCAAGCACACCGTCATTGCCATCCAGAACGCCAAGCTCTACCAAAAGCTGCTGAACGAAAAAGAGCGCATTGTGCAGGTGGAAGAAGACGCGCGCAAGAAACTGGCCCGCGACCTGCACGACGGCCCCACGCAATCGGTGGCCGCCATTGCCATGCGCGCCAACTACATCCGGCGGCTGCTGGACCGCGAGCCGAAGAGCGCGGCGGAAGAACTCTATAAAGTGGAGGAGCTGGCCCGGCGCACCACCAAAGAAATCCGGCACATGCTGTTCACCCTGCGCCCGCTGGTGCTCGAATCGCAGGGGCTGGTGGCCGCGCTGCAGGCGCTGGCCGACAAGGTGCATGAGAACTACAATCTCAACGTCATTATCGAGCCGCAGGGCGACGCCGCCGAGCAACTGGATATTCATGCGCAGGGCGTGCTTTTCTATATTGTGGAAGAAGCCGTGGGCAACGCCCGCAAGCACGCCGAGGCCGAGCATATCTGGGTGCGGCTCAAGCTGCACGCTCCGGATATTTTCCTGCTGGAAATTCACGACGACGGCGTGGGTTTCGACGTGGGCGCGGTGGACGCCTCCTACGACAAGCGCGGCAGCCTGGGCATGGTCAACATGCGCGAACGCACCGAACTGGTCAACGGCGTACTGCAAATCGATTCTGCCGTGGGCAGAGGAACGCGCGTCAACGTGCTGGTGCCCCTCACCGACGAGGCGCGGGAGAAGCTGGGATCGTAACTGTGATTCGCCTGCCCCCGCTGCGCAAAGCTCTTACCGTGGCGACCGCCCTCTTTGCGGTCGCCTTTTTTTTCTGGGTCGGCGTTGAAGATACCGCCGTCGGCCCGGTGGCGGTATTGGGCACGGCAGCCGCTGTGCTGGCTTTTGGGCATGTTGTGCGCGCCCGCTGGGGCAGCCGCCCGCTCAGCCAGGCCGAATGGTTCCTCCTCATGGCGCTGGGCGGCGCCGTCACCGGCCTCGGCGCGGCACCGGCCACAGTGCTCTTGATGGCCATCAAAGTGTCGTTGCACAGTCACGCCTATCCCGACTATTCGCCGCAAGCCGTCATTGGCATTTTCACTCGCGCCCCCCTGTGGGGCGCGGCCGGCCTGCTGGCCGGCATGGGGCTGGCCGTGCTGGGGCTGGCCCGCCGCCGCACCGAGTTGCCCTGAATCCCACACTTGTATAAAATCATCGGCCATGCCGACCTCCACTCTCAAGCGCCGCCGCGTGACCGCCGCCAAACCTCCGCAATGGGATGCGGCCAAAGTCAAAGCCTTGCGATTCCATTTGGGCGTCACCCAGCAATTGCTAGCCGACCGCCTGGGCGTGCGCCAGCAAACAGTGTCGGAGTGGGAAAAGGGCATGTATCGCCCGCGCGGCGCCACGGTGACTTTGCTCAACCTCATTGCCGAACAGGTCGGCTTCAAATATCACGCCGAAGTGGCGCGCTGAACCGGCGGGGCCGCGCCCCGCGCCCCCTGTTGCCCTCGCATACGTTTCGTTAATTACTCTGTGGGATAATTTGCCCCACAACAAAGCTCGCCCGAACTGCGCGCCATGCGCCAACGAGGCGCGCGCGCCGCACGTACTTCAAATCATGAAGCCGGGCAACGGCTTCAGGAGTTAGCATGGTCGAAGAAAACCTTATCATTATCGGCTCAGGCCCGGCAGGCCTCACCGCAGCCATCTATGCCGCTCGCGCCAACCTCAAGCCGCTACTCATCACCGGCAACGAATTCGGCGGCCAGATCGCCATCACCAACGAAGTGGAGAACTACCCCGGCTTCGACTCAATCCTCGGCCCGGACCTTACCGAGAAAATGCGCGCCCAGGCCGAGCGCTTCGGCACGCGCTTCGAGATCAACGAAGTCACCGAAGTGGACTTCACCAAAGGCTCGCCGTTCCTCATCAAAACCTACAGCGAAGAATACCGCGCCAAGGCCGTCATCCTCGCCACCGGCGCCTCGGCCAAGCGACTGGGCATCCCCGGCGAAAACGACTTCATCGGGCGCGGCGTGTCGTATTGCGCCACGTGCGACGGCTTCTTCTTTCGCAACAAAGACGTGCTGGTGGTGGGCGGCGGCGACTCGGCCTTGCAAGAAGGGCTGTTCCTCACCAAATTTGCCAGCCGCGTGCGCATCGTGCACCGCCGCGACTCGTTGCGCGCGGGCGAACTGCTGAAGACCCGCGCCGCCGCCAACGAGAAGATCGCCTACGTGCTGGATACCGCGCTGGAGGAAATTCGCGGCAACGGCGCCGTCAAACAGGTCGTCGCCAAAAACATCAAGACCGGCGAAACGCAGACCCTCAACACCGACGGCGTATTCGTATTCATCGGCCATTACCCGAACACCCAACTCTTCGAGGGGCAACTGGCTATGGACGAGCAGAAATTCCTCATCACCGATCCGCTGCGGCAGACCTCGGTGTCCGGCGTGTTCGCCGCGGGCGAAGTGCAAGACCCCATCTTCAAACAGGCCGTGTCCTCCGCCGGGCAAGGGTGCGAGGCCGCCATCTCCGCCGAGCGTTGGCTGGCGGCGCACGGCGTGGAATAGCGTCCCGATTCTATTATGCCGAACCCATCGCTCTTCTTCACTGAATCAAAAGGAAGTGGCGTACCACTGATTTTGATTCACGGCGCGGGCGGCGTGCACCTGCATTGGCCGCCCCAACTCCGCCGTTGGGCCGGGGGGCGCGTCGTCGCCCTCGACCTGCCGGGGCACGGGCAATCCGGTGGCCCCCAGTGCGGCAGCATCGCCGAATTCGCCCAAGCCACCGTGAAGCTGCTCGACGAGTTGCAGATCAGCCGCGCCGTCGTCGCCGGACATTCCATGGGCAGCGGCATCGCCCAAACACTGGCCCTCGATTATCCCGACCGGGTCGCGGGCCTCGTGCTCGTGGGCGCGGGAGCGCGGCTGCGAGTCGCGCCGCAAATCATGGACGGCATCCAAAAAGATTTCCCCGGCACGGTGAGCCTCATCATCCAATGGGCCTTTGGCCCAAACGCCCCCGAGCCGCTCACCCGATTGGCCCGCGAGCGCATGTTGCAAACACCGCCCCAGGTGCTGCTGGCCGACTACGCCGCGTGCAATGCTTTCGACGTGATGGAGCGTGTGGCAAACATCGCCGCGCCCGCGCTGGTGCTTGCCGGAACTGCCGACAAGATGACGCCCGAAAAATATGGCCGCTATCTTGCCGAACACATCCCCGGCGCGCAACTGCGGCTGTTTGAGGGCGCCGGGCACATGGTGATGCTGGAGCAGCCCGACGAGGTGACGGCGGCCATTACGGCGTTTGTTGCCACTCTGTGATCACCGCCAGCGCCTTCTGCGCGGCGCGGGCGCGGTGGCTGATTTGATTCTTGATGGCCTCATCGAGTTCCGCCATCGTGCAGCCAAACTCCGGCATAAAGAATATCGGGTCGTAGCCAAACCCGCTCGTTCCGGCCGGGGCCGGCGCTATTTGCCCCTCGCACACCCCCTCCACAATCCGCTCCGCAGAGCTTGGATGCACACAGGCCATGGCACACCGAAAGCGCGCCGTGCGTGGCGCATCCGGCATTTGCGCCAGTTCGGCTAATAGCTTGGCCCGCCGGTCGGCATCGGTGGCCGTCGGCCCGGCGTAACGGGCCGAGAGCAAGCCGGGGCGGCCTTGCAAAGCGTCCACTTCCAGCCCAGAATCGTCGGCCAGGGTGGGCAACCCGGTGCCCCGGCAGGCCGCCGTTGCCTTAAGCAAAGCGTTGGCGGCGTAGGTGTCGCCGGTTTCCGGGGTGTCCTCGGCAAAACCGGCTTCGGTCAAAGTCAATAGCCGCACCGGCAAGTGTCCAAAAATCGCCTGCAATTCCTTGATTTTGCCCGGGTTTCGGGTGGCAATCAACAGTTTGTCGAACATGTTATGTAGTTCTCTGGCCCACCGGTTGGCGCGAGTTTGTGGGATGGCTGTATATAGGACATTGCTTAAGGTTTTACACGGAATCCTTGACTTGACGTATTGAATAATGCTATACTGCTCGCAGTTTCCCGGAAAACCGCCAGTTTACACCGATAATCGTAGAGAGTCCCACTCTGTATAAAACACGACGAGACGTTCTGCGGCTGAATGTCGGTTTCTTGCTCAGAGAAACTATCGGCTACAACCGACAATTCGACTTCGAGTTTCCGTTGCTCGAAGTGGCAGATGACCTGGACCTGGCAAACTTCCGCGGTGTGGCCCGCCTCACGCACACCGCACAGGGAGTATACCTGCACGGACAGTTCTCGGGCGAACGGCAGTTGGACTGCGTTCGCTGCCTCACTGAAATCAACCAGCGCATCAAATCAAGATTAGAACAGCTTTACGAATTTCCACCGAACCCCCTCGCCGAATTCACGGTGGAGGAATCGGGCTTTTTGGATCTTGCACCGGCACTGCGCGAGGACCTGTGGCTGGCTATGCCGCAGTATCCCTTGTGCCGCCCCGATTGCAGGGGCCTGTGCCCCAACTGCGGCCAGAACTGGAACGACGGGTCGTGCAATTGCGCCAATGACAACATCAACCCTCAATTAGAGGTGCTTAAGAAGTTGCTGGACAACTGAACATCCATCTGTCGAGCGTTCCGTTTTTTCCGGGAGTAGAGGGAGGGCGAATGAAACAGCGGGAAACGAGCACACGGAAGACGAAGATTATCGAGGCGTTGCTGGACAAAGCCGACGCGCAAGGCTACCTGACCACCGACGATATTGTGCAGGCTGTGCCAGAGGCCGAGGAAGATTCGGAAGAGTTGGCCGACGTATATGCCTCGGTGAATGCGGCAGATATTGAAATTTTCGACGCCAAACCCGCAGTCCCCGTCCCCTACCGGCCGCGCCGCCTGAGCGACGACGATTTTGATCTGGCCGCGATTTCATCCGACGACTCGGTGGGCCTCTACCTCAAAGAAATGGCCCGCGTGCCCCTGCTCACCACCGAGCAGGAAGTGGACCTGGCCAAGCGCCTCGAACGGGGCCTCCGCGCCGACCAACGGCTGGAACGGCTGGGACTCAACTCCCGGGCCAAAGCCAAAGCCCAACTCGAATGCGACGCCGCCGACGGGCTGGCCGCGCGCGAGCATCTCATCAAAGCCAACACCCGGCTGGTGGTTTCCATCGCCAAAAAATATATGAACCGGGGCGTGCCGTTTCTCGATCTCATTCAAGAGGGCAACCTGGGGCTGATGAAGGCGGTGGAAAAGTTCGATTACCGCCGCGGCTACCGCTTTAGCACCTATGCCACGTGGTGGATCCGGCAGACGATCACCCGCGCCATTGCCGATCAGGGCCGCACCATTCGCGTGCCGGTGCATATGACCGACCGCATCCGACGGCTGTACAAGGTGTCGCGGCAGTTGGAGCAGACCTATGGCCGCAAGCCCACGCCGGAGGAGATCGCCACGGAAATGAACGTGGAACCGCGCAAAGTGCAGTGGATGCTCAAGGTGTCGTGGCAGCCGCTCTCGCTAGAACAGCCGGTGGGCGAAGACGACGACGAGGAACTAGGCTCGTTTGTGGAGGACGACTCCGCGCCCTCGCCCGCGCAAAGCGCGCTGCAGAACCTGCTGCGCGACAAAGTGGACGAGGTGCTCAGCACCCTGCCGCCGCGCGAGGCCCGCATTTTGCGCCTGCGCTTTGGCCTGCAAAACGGGCGCGCCTACACCCTCGAAGAGGTCGGCCAAAAGTTCGGCCTCACCCGCGAGCGCATCCGCCAGATCGAAGGCCGCGCCCTGCGCCGCCTGCGCCACCCCCGCCGCAGCCGCCAACTGCGCGATTACGCCACCTGATCGCCCCGCCTTTCCCGCCATACGTTGGGCGGCGGCGAGAGCGGTTTCGTGAAAAGTTAGCGGGATGAACTCTAAAAGTTTCGCTGTGTCCAGAATTTGCGATGAAGCCCGAATACCAAGCATATTGGCTCACTCTCCGTAACCGTTTTTTGAAGGATGTCGAGTTGCTTTTACAACAAAAGCGTGACGAGTCAGCCATGCTTTTAATATGCTCATTTCTTGACTCCGCTTCATCTTTTTATGCGGGGCGCAGAACTGAACACGGCGTCGAGAAAAGTTTTCGGGCTTTTGTGTCGCGCTACTTGTCCGCATTCCCACGGATTAGCGTTGGTGATTTGCTCTTCGATGACAGCCGTAACCGCAGAGTCAACGATTGCGTTGATCTGCTCTACTTTTGCTACAGGAATGGGCTCGTACATGAAGGCGCATTGCCAATCGGCATCAGACTTGTACATCCAACAGATAACTACCTATTCTCTTTCAACGCATCGGGAACAATGGAAATCAATATCCCTATGATGTACTTGGAATTGCAAGAAGCAATAAAGCAATACGAGTCTGATTTGGAAACAGACACAACTTTACAAAGCAACTTTGCGGCGCGCATAGAATATATTGAGCGAAAAAGATTTAGAAAAGAACCACCTTCAAAAACTAACGCCCCTTAAGTTTGGGCAATGGCTTCAGGTCATAGGTTCACCCACACGCCGCCCAGCCCCGCGTCCACCCGACGCGCTCCGCTTCGCGGGCTCGGCGCGGGTGACGCCATACGTCGTGAAATCCGCCCTATCTTCGGGCGGATTTTTTGTTTGACGCGCCGCCGCGCGGTATGCGGTAAACTTGTCCCCTATGACCACCGACCTTCTCACCCGCTTTCCCCCGCCGCCCCTCTTGGCCGATGGCGCCATGGGCACCATGCTGCACGCGCGCGGCATCGCCTTCGACGAGTGCTTCGACGAACTCAACCTTACTCAACCCGCCACGGTGGCCGAAGTCCATCGGGCTTACATTGACGCGGGCGCGCAGATCATAGAAACGAACCCCTTCGGCGCCAACCGCTATAAGCTAGCCAAACACGGCCTCGAATCGAAGGTGGCCGAGATCAACACCGCTGCCGTGCAACTGGCCCGCCGCGTGGTCGAAGCAACCTTCAAACCGGTGCTCATCGCCGGGTCGGTGGGGCCGCTGGGCGTGCGGCTGGCCCCCTTTGGCCGCGTGCGCCCCGAGCAAGCCTATGCCGCCTTCAGCGAGCAAATCGCCGCCCTCGTCAACAGCGGCGCAGACCTCATCATCATCGAAACGATGAGCGACTTGCACGAGGCCGCCGAAGCCGTGCGCGCCGCCAAAACCGTCGGCGGCCGAGCCGTGCCGGTGGCCGCCACGATGACCTTCACCCGCGACGACCTCACCCTGCTGGGCGACTCGCCCGCCCGTGCCGCCGCCGAACTGGCTCACGCGGGCGCCGACATCCTCGGCGTCAACTGCTCCAGCGGTCCGGCCCAGGTGCTGCGCATCCTTAGCCAAATGAAAGCCGCCGCCCCGCAGGCGCGCCTCTCGGCCATGCCCAACGCCGGCTGGCCCGAACGCATCGGCGAGCGCATCATGTATCCGGCCACGCCCGAATACTTCGGCGACTACGCATTAGCCTTTGCCGAAGCCGGGGCCTTCATCGTCGGCGGCTGCTGCGGCACCACCCCGGCCCACATTGCCGCCATGCGCGCCGCCCTCGATCACCCCGAGCGAAGCGAACTCCGCCGCGTCGAGCATCCAATCGTCGTCTCTGCGGCCGAGCGCGACGAACAACCCGCCGCCGACCAGCCCACGCAACTGGCGCAGAAGTTTGCCGCAAAGCAATTCGTCATCAGCGTGGAAACGCACCCGCCCAAAGGCCTGGCTACACCCAAACTTCTGGCCGGGGCCAGCCTGCTGGCCGAGGCCGG
>ORJL011699185.1_pt1 | contig 12429 bp, 5 predicted proteins | sample 1779941 | NCBI WGS metagenome assembly ORJL01 (sample SAMEA104232317, study PRJEB22302) | groundwater metagenome | biome: forest; feature: aquifer; material: groundwater | place: USA | collected 2011-08-07 | depth 5.8 m
TGGAAAGGCGGACAACTTGTTGATGGGATTGGACCAAGTTTTGCTGGAGTAGGAAATGTTATTCCAAAGGCTATCAAGGGTGCGGAGACTGTTGGTAATGCTATGCCAATTGGATTTGATGAGGGTGCTCCATTCAGAACATCAGGTAAAGAAACAGGAATTGAAAGAATTATTATCGGAACTCGTGAAAGAAGAAAAGCAGAATACGAAAAGGCAGATAAAATGGCAGCACTCAACAAGCCTTACGAACCAAAGCAGGGTGGAATTGTTGGTTTTGTTCGAAATATCCCTCAAGCAAAGAAGGCCGCAGAGGCACAAGTTGGTGGGGGTGCAGGGTCAGAGACAGAAATTTAATAAATTTCTATCAGATCTTAGTTTTTCCCAGATTTTCCAGCTTGCAATTGAGTTTTCTCAAACAATGTTGCCACAAATACAATTTTGTCGATAACATCCTGAGGAGTAACTGTTAGTGCGGTGACTTCGTCGTATTCTGGACGCAATGGATAAAATGGTTTTCCGGTTTTTGGATGCTTCACTTCTTTAACCATCCTTCCTAGACCTAGGCCATACTCTTTTAGCATTGCAACTATTTCTCTTCTAGTTACTGGGACTTTTAGTTCATCTCTTCCTGTTCGGATAGCCTCTGCCTGCGCTCTTTCAGAATCGGGTCCATATGCATACCCAGCCCCAACGATCGTTTGTTGATCTGATTGAACCGCATCTCGATATAACACGAGTTGATTTACTAACCAAGAAAGACCTGCCGTATTTGGCAACACACTCCCACCTTTTGTTTTTACAACAAGTTCTTCAACTTTAAGAAAATCAATCTCATTATAAAGCTGTAATAGTTGAGGCTTTGTTTTCCCATATGGATTTAGGTCTTTGGCTACAGTCCTAAAATCTGGAACGAACATACAAATTGCCATTCTTGGAAAAAGATCGTAGGTAATATATCCCGCTATTTTGTTGTAGAGTTTGTCTTTCTCATCTTTATCAAATCTTCCACTTTTTGCCAATACTTCTGCGTTTTCAATGATTCCAGCAATTCTTAGATTAACAAACCGAGTATCCTGGAAGAAAAGGAATTTTATAGTTCTGAGAAAATCTAATGGATGTGCGTCTGTGTCAATTTTAAAAGAATCAAGATAATAATCACGTAATGACTTTAATTTTTCTTTAATTGCCTGTAGTGTGTCTCCTGTAATGGGGTGTGAATCGGCATCAAGCCATTTTTGTGTGATTTCGAACATATTTCTACCACCACCCAACCCTGGCGTAAAATTGGTAATGAATTCTGCAACTCTTTGGCCAGCTGGAGTTGTTCTCCCATGGTATTTACGCAATAAACGTTCAAGGTCTGTATCTTCTGGAAGTCCTGTCGTTGTATATTCAAGTCCGCTTTGTGATGGGAAAACAAGTATTGGATCTTTTGCTGCTGCAACAGGCGCGGCTTTCCACCAATAATTTATAGCCTGGGCTGCTGCATTATATACAGCTTTATCAGTATCGGTTGCTCTCCATGTTTTTACATGAAATACTGCGTCTTTTACAGCGAAAATCTCAATAAGCTGAGATCGCTTATCCCCATATTCTGAAAAATCAACGAAAGAGGAATCTATTTCTATGTCAAATTGAGCCATCCATGCATGTTGTGGAACCGTATTAATGATACCATCACCAATCGCATCGTTAAAATCTGGTCGTTTTTCTCGCTGCGTAATCGACTGGACATATGCGCCAGTAGAAACTCCTTTTGGTCCACCTTCTAACGCCGCAACTTTTACGATTTCTTTCTCCTCAGGCGTTCCTGCGTTTTCTATTCCCCAGGTTCGATCAAGATGTGTATCTATTCCACTCCCTGTTCTAAATGAATCTCCAAAGTGAAAGGCCACTTTAGCTCCGTCTTCATCAAGGCCAAGAGTTATTCCCATTTGAATAAGCTTCTCCATAAGTTCTCTGCGTATTGGTGCATCGGCCCGATAAAAAGGAACTGCCCCCCGGTATTTCTCCTCAGTTGCAATATCCCACACTCGAGAATCTATTCTCGTTCTCAATTGTTCTCTCCTTGTCTTTGGCAGCGCCATTACAGACCAAACAGCACAATTAAGTTCTATCGCCTCTAAAAACTTAATTTCTATTTGGGTTAATATGTCTTTTTTATAAAATAATTTCTGAAAATCTGGTGCTAAAGAAGAGTCGTTAGCATATGTTGCTAATGCTTTTTTTACTCCATCTGGTCCAGATTTATTAACGTCATATCCTTCTCTTCTCACAGCAGTACGATTATGCCAAACAGAGATTTGCTGCAACACGTCTTTCATACGATTGCCAATAAGTTCTTTAGCTTTCCTTTTTTCTGTATTGTCATCAAAATATAAATCTATCTTGTCGCATAATGCTCCCATACTTTTTACGATCATCCATGTTTCACTGGTATAAACCACAGGATTATATACAAGGTCAACTTTTTTTCTAGCACCAACAAGTGGTTCTTGGTTTACATCTGGGGTATATGGATCCGTACTCGCATCAATCTGTTGATTCCAAAGAGTTTCAATTGAGACCTTGAGTAGTCCCTTATATAATCTTTCAAGAAAAAGGTCGATATTTTCACCAGGATTTCGAAGTTCAATTTTTCTTTCTAAAAGAAAACGGTCGATACTTTGTTTTACTGAACTTCCATGTTCCGATTCGGAAGAAACAGGGCTACCTAAAGTTCCGGATCCTACAGCAACTGCTACTGGCATGATGTTTGCTTTAATGATCTTGTCAATTCGAATAATATAGTCCTCTAATACAGCGATATCAGCATCTTTGAGCACAGCTGTTCGATTGGCTATCCGAATACGGATATCCTCTAACACAGCTTCTAGCCACATAAGCTCTTCAGGAGTTGGGGTTCTTTTTTCTATTTTCTCAACTTCAACCCAAACTTGTTTGCCGCTAAATGAGTATTCTTGGGCCCAAAGAGCAAAACCAAAATCTGCGTGTGGAGCCAACAATATTTCACTACCATTTAATAATCCATCCAGTCGAGACATATATTCCTTTGACCTATTCTATCAAATAAACCTCAAGAAGTCTCTGTTTTGTAGTTATCTTATGGTTCAATATCCAGAAGTATCTATCTATTCTGGACGCTTATACTCGGGGTTGCTATGTCTTACTCTTTGTTGAGTTGGGCTCATTTTTCTGTGTATTTACATCTTTTTTTTCACCACCTCCTACTGAATCAGTCCATCCTTTTGTATGGGATAACTTAGGAAGACTCAAGATGTATGTTACTGCTGTGTCAGTAAGTTTAATTTTTTTACTGGCTTGATCTTTTTCTGAATATCCGAGTTTTTCCAGTATTTGCATTACAAAAACACTATGATTCTCTTTACTAAACGTTTCTGTAAGTTTCTTTTGAAAATTTTCATCACTCAGAACTGCCGTTGGACTCGGGCGTTCAATGTAACTTCTTAGTTCGTCATCGCGGACAATATTTTTTAGTCCCGCACAAAGAAGTACGCGTGCGTTTTGTGCCATAGCATCGTTCGACCGAATGTACCGATCAATGTCCTCTTCGTCGATGGGGGTAGCACCTTCTTTGATAAGTTCTTCCTTTGATTTATACCCAAGATCGTGTGCTAAAGATCCATAACTCTCTCCAACAAGAAGCATTGCCATAAAAGACCCAAAATTGAGTTTTTCTTCGGTGATATGACTTATATATAAAGCAAGGGCATCAGTAGTTCTTGAGTTGAATGTTTCCTTGAATTTCTCTTTTATCCATTCGTCAAAAGTTTTTTCATTCTCACCACCCTCTTCAAACTCCTTTAGCTGCCGCTTGACCCAATCCTCCATATCTTTCTCCGCATCAGCAGTGGGTTTTCCAGAAACCAGCGACTCTATCATTGTGTGAAGCGGATCCTCCTCAGAAATATTGAGGTTTCTTTCCGGATTGTTTGCACTTTCAACAAGCTCTTTTACCTTTTTGTCTTGTGCTGTTGTGTCAAACCCAAGCGCCTTCATTGCCGCCCGAAGCGCCTCGCCAGCCTTCATGACGCGCACTTGTTCCCAAGTCTGTTTCTCACCTTCTGGTTTCTCCTTGTTGAGAACATCTGTAATACTCTGCAGCAACTCCATTTTCACAATGCGATTCAGCTCGGTGATGTTTGGAGAGTTTTGTTCCTTCGACAAAGAGGTGTGTTTTGCAAGTTGGAGAAAAACCGCGAGGTCTGTGTCAAGATTGTTTTTGCGGGACAACATGATCTTCGCATTCTCTACGCTATACCCAATTGCTGTGAGCATGATCTCGGCTTTTTGCTTACGAGCTTCCGACAGCTGATCTTCTATACCGTCTTTTTTCTCTGGAGCGGCGTCATTGAGTGAATCTTTAAGCGTTTGTATTTTTGCATCAAAAAAAGCAAGCGTTTTAAGCAGCTCAGCCGCATCATTATCACTTATAACTTTATTCTTTTGTTTAATATCTATGAGTTCTTTTTTATCTTTCGCTACTTTTTCTTGAGCCATTTTTACAATCTTTTCGGCTTCCTCAATTCGAGCAGCTAATTTTTCTGCTTCCTCTATCTTCTTTTGACCTGCAGGCTGACCCTCTATTATTACCTCGGTTTGCTGACCACCATCTGCAACAGGTCCTTCATCACCCATTTTTAGTAATGCATCTCTATTTCCTTGCGGGTCATCTCTTTCTACAAGAAGTTGTGTAAGTTTCTGGTTAGCCAACCAAAGATCGTGCGCATCTGCGATCATATCGGCAGTAACATGCTCCTCTGGAATAATACCTCTCTCTCTATCTCTACGAAGTGTTTTATCGCCAGTTTTTTCTGACTCATTGAAGGCAAATTTTGAGTATGCATCGGAGCCACCAAACTCGAAGAATACGTCTATATCATCCTCACCATACTTTCTTGAAACAGCTCCATGCGCTACAACCTCGTTGTATAAACTTTGGCTGTTTTTTTTGAGCTCTGTGAGATTGAGTGAGGCGTTAACAACTCCATTTGTTTCGGAATATTCAGCACGCGCATGCTTCAGACGAAGTCCATGCTTTTTGTCTGTATCTGGTCCACCTTTACTCGCTTCTAATATTTCAGCTGGTATTTCCCCGCGCTTCCAACTTTCATCGCGCGCTGCTTGTAATTGCTCTTGAGTTTGTGGAGGTTTGTCTTTTCCATCACCCAACTTATCGGGTGTGCCTGTTACTGTTGGAGATTCATCAAAGCCTAATGCATCAGTGCTACTAGTAGCACCTCCTTGCACTCCAATCGTCCCTGATGCTGCCGCGGAACTTACGGGTTCAGCTTGTGGTGGAGTCGCTGTAGCGACCGGCGCTCCCCCTCCTCCTTCAAAATCTCCGTCCATACCTATCTCCTCATCTTTTTCTGTACCCATCATATCAATCAAAAATACGCGTTGCTACCCCACATTCTGTATGCTATATTTTTGACACTCGGAACCGTGTGTAAATCACGGGCTGTGCCGCAACTGTAAAGGTCGTATCGCCTGCCGCGAAACCTAAGCCAGAGACGAGATAAATGAGGTCCCATGGCCGTCGCAGCCGAACACACACGTAACTCTTTTTTAGTAGAACAAACTCCCCAGTTATCTGATGCTCTGGAGTTCATCCAGGCAACAGTTGCTCAACAATTGGCCTCTTTTGGAGAAAAACTTCTTTATATAAAAGAAAACGTTGAGCGGTTACCTCAACGGATTTCCAACGCACTCAATAACAAAGAAAAAGGCAGAATTTATCAATTTGCCATTCCATTCTTTGTTCAAAGATGGAATGAGTTCATAAAAACAAGCGTAAACGAGACAGAAGCTCGAGAAAAGTTGAAAAAGCTTATTGCTTCGGAACTTCTCTCTTTTATCAAAGAGTATGTTCTTCATGTAAATACAGACGCATTTAATCTATACCTTTCATCATCAGGAGAAAACAACATTCTTTCTGATGAATATGCCATTGCGCTGCTGCCAATGACCGATAACGCCATCGATCGTTTTAAGAAGGAAGGGAAAGCAGGATCGAGAATGGGGGCCGACCGCGCAGCAACTGCTGAATGTATTCAATGGGCAAAATATGCGAACAATGGTGATATGGCAATAAATATCAGCCCAACTGGTCCAGACTATCCTGGATCAGAGGGATATTCATTTGTTTTTATTCGCACGCTTCACATTCAACCAGACGGACAACGAAAGATTGAAACCATTCAACAGAAAGCGTGGATTGACAATACATTTCTTGGTGAATTTCTTAGAAAAGTTCATGCCATAATTCCTGAAGGATTTATTCCAACCGAGTTAAATCTTGCGCGTACATTTGCTCCACTTGAGACTCCTATTTCTCCACAGTTCATTATCAATATACTAAAAACCTTTCCTCAACGGCACATACCAGATAAATATCAAGAAGTAATACTGCAAAATCCGCATGAATTTCAACAAGAATATAGCAATGTTGAGCGGTTTTTTGTTCAAGTAATAGATCAATATTTCCCACAGTATCTTGCGGCCACTACTACTCAAGCAAAACAGAAAATGCTTTATGCCATGGAAGATGCTTTCAACATGTCTTATCGGCGATTATTATTCGCTGCTTCTTTAAACAAAGACGGCAAACCACTCCCAAGTGGGGCAGACAATATTGCTGCCATATTCCAACAATATGTTGGGCATCAATATTTTGGAAAAAAACTCCAAAAATCTGAACTTTCAGCGTTAAATGGTGCGGCAATGGGCACATTTGGTTCTGTTGGAAGATTTTTTAGCATTGGTCAATGTTTAGGAGGAAGCATTCCCGGTCTTTTTGAAGGAGGACAACTTATTGCAAAAACACAATTCTACAAAGGAATTCCTGCACATATGCTTGCCGGTGAAGCTGTTCGCTCTCATTTGGAAAAATGTCCTGTTTGCAATCAAGTGAGAAAGGTTTTAGAGATGGCGAATGGAGACCAAGTATGTTCTGGATGTAATACTATGAAAATTTGTGGGACAGAAACCTCTCATCAAGAAGCACATGGACAAGGATCTCATCCTAGTCACGGAGCAGAACATTCAGCAAACCAAAGAAAAACAAAGCAATTTACTCATCAGCAACCTCTACCTCCTCCCACTCAATCGCACACAATCTTTCAAGCGATTGCGCAAAACAATCCTGTTGATGCGGTTATCGCAGGAATTTTTCTCTAAACAAGTTTTCCTTCGCCTAGGCCTCCATTTGGCAATACGCTACAATACGATCTATGGCCTTGTCGAAATATTTCACGCCGGAAGCGCTGCAGAAAAATCAATACGTTGCGCGTTATTATTTTACTCTTCATGGAAATCTTTCTTGGTCTACAGATCGAGTTAATGATGCTGTTTATTGTATTGAGCACCTTCTCAATCATCTCAATGAGCTTTCCAAGTATGTTCAAAACGCAGATAAACCCATTCATGCACAGTCTCCGCTCACGTATAACAACGTTGTTGTGATGGTCGAGTATCTCCGCAAAGAACTTGAAGCGTACTCTTCTTTTGGTATTCGCGAAGATGTGTTTGGTGGCGAAGAGCTCTATGGCCGCGATGCGCAACTGGCCCGCTTAGGACTTGCCCCGGAAGTAAAAATTGAGACGAAATATTTTAAAGAGGCTTTAGAACTTCTGCAGTGTTTCTATGATGCCAAGCTCATTGATTTCAAACGATTACAGGAAGAAGCGTCGCATGTTGTGGCGCCAACAGAAGAAACCCCTCCTCCCGCACCCTCTTCAGAACTACCAACCGCCGGTGCTATTCCCATTATTCCGGGCGGCGGAAAAGCCGCTGACGAAGCTGACAAGAAAAAAGAAGAAAAAGAAAAGAAAAAAGAGGAAGAGGAAAAAAAGAAATATCCGGACAAGCCGCTTGAGAAAGACTCGTTTACGAAACTTGCCGAATCCGATCGCCTTTTTCGGCGCGAGGTCATGCGCATCGAAAGCGCTATCACGCACCAACTTGCCTCAATATACGGCGTTCCAGAAAATCAATATCAAGCGTTCTCGGAACATATTGCGCGATATGTGACCCCAATCATTCTTGTAAAACTTAAGAGCCTTAATAGCACGGACCTTGAAACAGCACTGCAAAATAGTCCCTTCGCCAGAATTAAGATTTATCAGCAAACATTGTCTTCTCTGCAACGTAGTGTTGTGTTTCAAGCAACACTAAAAAAATATCTTATTCAGACAGTTAATGCAGAGGGTAAAATACGTACCGAAGCAGAAATTCAACAACTTTCAAACGAACATTCGCTCGAAAAGGTTGCGCAAAGTATAGAACCTTTTTACGTTCAAGCGGCAAACAAAGATAAGTCGCTGGGGGAAAATCCATTAACTCCAGCTCAAATCGCAATCATTGCCGAATCGCACGCCGTTTCTGCAGATACCATTGAGAGTTCGCTGCGCAACCTTCTCAAACAAACACAGTTGGGAACTGGTCGCAAAATAACCGATTCGCAGATTGATGACGTTTTTGTTCGTCTTCAACGTTTGGGCCTAACAAAACAATACGCCGCAACGCTTAGTGATCATGATCTTGATGCGTTTTTTGCCGTTTTTAGACAATCATTTGGGCATGAGGCCGATGGTATTATTAAAGCCCTTCGTTTCGTAACCGGTGGAGAGAACGATCGATTTCTCGCCAGAATTCTTCTCCACTATAGCGACAAAATTTCTCTAGCGATTTTCCACAATTCAGCCGAGGTTCCATCGCAACGCAATCTTGCTGCGTTGTATACAGTTCCACAAAACGTTCCTGCGCCGTTGCAAAAAGAGGTTGATAAAAGTCTTGAACTAAAAATTCAAGAGCGTGGATACAAAGGCATCGGTTTGGCGATGTTCTCTTCAGCGGCAAGCATACAAAGTCGCAAGCGCGGCACTGAAAAAGAAAAAAATATTATCGAACACGCGCTTAGTTTCAAAACCGAACTCCAGTACCACATGGAGATGCATGCTCAAAAAACGCGTGTTCTGAATAAAAAAGGCAAGCGCATCCTCTCCGTACGAGAAAAAACTATTACCTATCTTTTTGGCCAAATCTTTGGGATTGAAACGACCGATATTCAAACACAACTGCATTTTGATCGGTTCGATGGTGAAGCGGACTACTACGAAATAATGCCCTCGTTCCTCATGAATTTGGAAGACGACGAACTTAGCCAATCTTTTTCTCTCCCTTTCTTTGACGCAAAACAAGACAATAAGGAAGCGCAAAAACGAAAAGATGAAGAAATGGGCTTGTTCGCCGCAAAAGTATTTGGATTTCTTTTCCTTGGCCCAGAAGCATTTGAGGCTGTCGAAAAGATTTATCAAGTTGCCGGGGTTGTGCGCAATATTCCCATCATTGGTGAAATTGTTGATAAAAATGTTTTTGACAAATTTCGTTTAGCCGGCAAACTTTTCGATCTTCTTCTCAAGGGAATACTGTTTATCACTGCCTTAAATATTCTCGGCCCCATACTTTGGATTTTGGGAGCGCTAAAGGCCTGGGATGCTGCTGTTGCATTTTTCCAACAACTCAATCTTCTTTCTTCACTGCAAGCCGGGCTGAACAATCTTACGCGTGGAGCAGGGGAGCTTGCTGGTACGACAGCGAAAAACGCGGCCAGCGGCGCACAGGCAGCAACGCGGCATCTCGCAGGAATGAATGGAGCCGCTCAAGAAGGGTTGGGAGCCCCCATCTCCGTGAATGCTGTGATTTATGGAACCGTTGGCATTGTGGTTGGGACCGTTGTTGTACAGAGTATTATTATGAGTTCTTTCCTTACACCGAGACAATATGCGGGGGGGTTGCTTCCATATGGCAACGTTATTAATATTCTTGAGGGTTTTGAGGGGTGTTGGCCAACGACTGGAACAGTTGCGGGATGGCATCGTTATCCAAACGGATCTTCACATCGGGTATGGGGAGGAGGGGGAAGCGGCCCAGTTGCTGGCTTTCCTGAATATGGACCAAAAGGGACCGCTATTGATATTGGAACCGGCGCAACTGGATTTAATGATGTGCGAACTCCTTTTAGTGGAAATGCAAGTTATTTTCCAGACGGAACTGGGGTTGACCATCAATACGGAAACCACGTCGTAGTCACAACAACAAACTATCTCATCATCTTTGCCCACCTCTTAGATCTTGCGGGCTCCGGGTCAAATGTTCCTGTTCAGGCGGGGCAACTACTCGGTCATGTCGACGCTACTGGAAATGCGGGCGATACAAACCATCTCCACTATGAAGTCATTCCAAGATATGGATTTTATATTGATGTGCTCGATCTCCTTCCCCTTCCACTTGACAAGAAAAAACAAATCGCATCAAATGAGAAACTCATTGAAGGCATACACGCCTCTATTGATGAGTGTGCCAATAACTAATACTAAATAGGAGAATATAATACACATGATGAATTTTTCATTACCACAAACAACTCCCAAAAAACTTAGTGCTCTGGTTTGTATTGTGGCTCTGGTTATTGTTATTGCTTTTCTCCTAAACAAAAAGCCACAGCAAACAACTCAAATTCTTGAACAGCCAGTCGTCTCAACACTTGAACAACCAAAGGGGATACAAACTGTTGCGTTTGATTCGTCAATCCAAGATATTCCGGAATCGTTACATATATTTAGCACGACAAATATCCCAATTGTTCCCGATGTTTTTGTAGAAAACCTAGCAAAAAAAATCGGTATGACAAAGGGACCAGTTGATCACACTTGGATAGATTCTGTAAACAACACATCACTCACCGTTTCTCCTCGTGGAAACATTTCATTTCTAGCAGATGTTCCAAATTCATCGACAATTATTGGAAGTATTACTAATCTGGATCTGTATATTGCCACTGCTACAAAATCACTTTCACCTTTTCTTGACACTTCATCGCTCTCAGTTGATGAGAAAAATATTACTTATAGCGCAAGTGGTGAGGAAAACTCCTCAATAAAAACTGTTAATAGTACAACCATTATCATTCCTTTTACAAAATCTTTGGATGGTTATGCCGTCCTATACAATGACAACCACATCCCATTAGCTCAAGTCAGTGTGAACGCCGATCTTCAGGTTCCAAAGATGAATTTTTCATCACCCCTTCCGCCATTTACTCAACAAAGAACATCACCAGCATATACGCTCGATCAGATTTCCGACCAAATAAAACAAGGTAATGCGCAACTACTCACAACTCTTCTTTCACAAACTCAAGTACAAATTAACGAACTACAAGCTATTCAGGTTCATTCTTTTACTATTGAATATCGGTATAGTTCCAATTCGTCACTCATTTACCCTTATTTTCTTCTCGAAGCAACCGGCGCCACACTAGATAATCAAACACTCTCACTTCAACTCCTAGTCCCAGCAGTTCCACTGTAAGCCCCGCATCCTCACCCTTCTGCTAGAATGAGTTTATGCAGGAGCATCCGGTTCCACAAAATATCACCTCCTATGAGTTTCACCTCATCGGGAACATGACGCTAAAGCAGTTCTTTGAGCTTGCCGCGGGCGGTCTTTTTGCATTCCTTTCCTACACCTCAAACTTGCCGGATCTTCTCAAATGGCCGCTTGTTTTTGTGTTTGTAGTCCTTGGCGTTGCGTTTGCGTTTGTCCCACTGGAAGAGCGGCCGCTCGATCACTGGTTCATTGCTTTTATTCGCGCCATTTACAATCCAACAAAGTTTTATTGGAAGAAAACAATTCGTATTCCAGACGTGTTCAGCTTCACAAAAAACTCCCAGCAACGCACGACGGACGAGGATCTTACGGCGTTGCCAAGAAAACGCGCGCGGGCCGAGGCCTATCTCCAATCCATCTCCTCAACTCAAAAGGATGCCGTTGAGGAACTCGACGAACGAGCCGCGATGATGCTTGATTTGTTCCAAACTACGCCGGTTCATGGAGAAATAACAACGGAACATCGACGAGATGAAATTGAAAAACCATCGCTAGAGGTTTCAATGCACAGTCTTCATGCGGCCTACTCTCTGCCGCCGCAAGAGGCCGAAGCAGCTACTCAAGACCAAGTTGAACAACCATTGGCTGATGATCGAACTCGCATCGAGGCAATTTATACTTCACCCATAAACATTCCTCAAGATCAAATTATTTCGGTTGAGCCGGGCAAGTCTACAACGATATTTGAGAATAAAAATGTTTCATTGGCCGGAGAGGCTGGAGAGTATCAGGAGCAAACTACTGTGCCGCAATTTGCGTCCGGGGCTGTGCCCGCAAAAACAAACGCTCAACTTCCATTTCCTAAAACTCCAACCGTCCCAAATCTTGTTGTCGGTATGATCTTGGATCCTGACGGGAAAATGATTGAACAGTGTATTGTTGAGATCCGCGACCACACTGGAATGCCCGTTCGCGCCCTCCGGTCAAACAAGCTTGGCCAGTTCTCAATCTCAA
>ORJL010948680.1_pt1 | contig 12427 bp, 13 predicted proteins | sample 1779941 | NCBI WGS metagenome assembly ORJL01 (sample SAMEA104232317, study PRJEB22302) | groundwater metagenome | biome: forest; feature: aquifer; material: groundwater | place: USA | collected 2011-08-07 | depth 5.8 m
CCCGGCTGGAATACTTCTGCCGGGTTTATTTGTGTACCTACTTCATAAGCTTCTTCTGTTCTTACTTCTTTTAAATATCTTGGGTAGTTTTGTTCTTTGTCCTTTGTTCTTTGTTCTAGTGCTTTCTTAAAGTGTCCTTGAAGTTGTTTAGAAGTATGCTTAGCTTTTTTAGTACCGATTCCAAGTTGGAGAGCTTGATAACCGTCTTTTTCAAGTGTCTTTACTTGAGTCACAACATTACCGACAGTTTTGACCACGGTTACAGAAACCCTATGCCCGGTTTGGGTAAAGGATTGCTCCATGTGTGATTTCGTACCAAGTAATGCGTTAATCATATCTTAATTGCCTTTCAAACGAAAAAAGCACCTACACAGGTGCCGCTTTATTTCAAGCCCCTCGTAGGATCATTTACGCCGGAAGTCTAGTTAATACCTCCACTTCTGGCTAATAGTATATCAAATTGCCTCCAGGCTTGCAACCTAAACCAAAGCTCGGCTTGACCCCGTTAGAAGTTCGATGTCCTTGAAACGTTGGCAAACAACTATTTTACTTCTAACGGGGTTGACATGTCTGTGAAAACGGGGTTAGACTGAAATTGCTGTATGCCTGCTATAACAGAGACTCGCCGACAAGTAGCCGGCATACCCCTAGAAGTACAAACCCGGGAACCCGCGGCTAGTGAGGCTTATTTAAGACTCGTTAACTATCTGATTAGACTCGGGAAACGTCCGAACCAACAACCCCACCGTTTAGAGTGGTTTGAAGGAAAGGCGAGAATAGAACTAATTTATCCAAATCTAAAACAACCTGTAAGGGTAACGCTGAGCCGGGAAAGCCCGCATCTTCGAATTCAACATCCTTTACAATGGACTTCTCATAAGCTGGACGAACCTTTTAGTGTTTATCGGGTTAAAATAACAGACGCACGTTCAACAATCTTTGTCCCTACAATTCATGACTGCACGATTTTTAGAGGGGTAAGTGACATAATAATTTTAGAGAGTTGGGGCGATGTAAAAAAACTCCCGGCAGATTTAACCAGAATACCGGGCATTAGTTTCCTGCCTGTTGATTGGGAAACAAAGCTAAAACCCAAAGTTATAGTCCAAATCCCAAACACACCTGTTAATATCCCCTAAACCTTAAATATGGGTCTTGACAAGGAAAAAGCACCCGCGTATCCTTTCAGTCAATGGCAGTTGAATTGGGTCGTCGAGAAGAACAATCCCCGCCAAAAAGTGAATTTGTTGCCAAACTAGAAGCCCGCTGGGAAAAAGGACATTTTGTCTGCGTAGGTCTTGACTCTGATCTTGCCCGAATTCCCCAAGCTGCAAGAGAAAACACTCCTTTTGCTATGCATCCAGACGCAGGCGCGATATTGAGATTTAATAGAGAGATAATTAGTGCAACCGCAGATTTAGTTTGTGCCTTTAAGCCAAATATTGCTTTCTATGAAGCACAGGGGGTACTTGGGATGGAAGCGTTATGGGAAACTGTGAAGTTTATCAAATGGAATTATCCAGACATTCCGGTTATTTTGGACGCAAAGAGAGCCGACATAGGCAACACTAACGATGGTTACGTTAGAGCGGCATTTGAAGTGTTAGATGTCGACGCAATCACTGTCCACCCTTATCTTGGTAAAGAAGCTTTAAAGCCCTTTTTGGACAGAAAAGACAAGGGGGTTTTTGTTTTGGCTAGAACTTCCAACCTAGGAGCTGGAGAATTTCAAGATTTATTAGTAGGAGAAGAACCACTTTACAAAATTGTGGCAAGAAATGTTGCTGATTCTTGGAATGGAAACGGAAATTGCGGGCTAGTTGTTGGAGCAACCTATCCTCAAGAACTTGCCCAGATAAGAGCGGTTGTCGGAAGTTTGCCAATTCTTATTCCCGGAATCGGAGCTCAAGGCGGAGATGTAGAAGCGACGGTGAAAGCAGGACGAGATAGTAGAGGAATGGGAATGATAATCAATTCCTCCCGAGGAATAATTTTTGCCTCCAAAGGGCCAGATTTTGCCTATGCCGCGCGCAAAGCCGCACAACAACTAAGAGACGAGATTAATCAATACCGCCAAGCAGCCTAAAATGAGAGACCGAGAACCCAGAGCTAAACACCCGGAAGGTTTAACAACAGCGCAAGAACGCCTGGCAATAGAATTCTTTAATATTGGAGTAGTGCAGTTTGGAAACTTTAAGCTTCAATCTCACCAAAGACATCCGGAAGCGCCCCTTTCTCCTATTTATTTTAATTTTAGAGTATTGCCGCTTTGGCCCGAAGTTTTAAATAGAGTTGCAGATGTATACGTCCAACTTGCAGAAAAAGCTCAACCTTACGACGCCTGTATGGGAATTCCTGATGCAGGAGTGCCCTTGGCGACTGCTTTTTCCTTAAAAACAGAGACTCCGCAAATAATTATGCGCAAAGAGAAAAAGGAAGGTTATGGCATCGAAGGACAATTTTTGACGCCTATACCCGACGATGTCAAGACTGTTTTGGTCGTAGATGACTTAATGACTACAGCTGGGAGTAAAGAAACTGGAATTGATGAGCTGGAAAGGGCAGGGCTTAGCGTAAGCGATGTTATCGTTTTACTTGATCGAGACCAAAATGGAAAAGGCAAGGCGAAACTTGCCAGAAGAGAAGTCGATTTCCATGCCGCCTTTACCCTAGACCAACTGTTAGATTATTATGCGCGGGTTGGAAAAATCACCAATACACAACTTGCAGACACAAGGAGCAGACTGGCTAAACTTACCGAATACCTCGAAAGAAATCCTTAAACCCCAGAAGGTTACATTTTTATTTCTATGGATACGCCTGCAGGGAGGTCGAGATTAGAAAGGGCGTCGATTGTGCGCTCATTAGGATCAAGAATATCAATTAAACGCTTATGGACTAACATTTCGAAGTGTTCGCGGGCATTTTTATCGACATGGGGAGAAGTTTGGACAACTGTTAAATGACGCTCGGTTGGCAAAGGAATTGGGCCAACGACTTTTGAACCAACAGAAAGTACAGTGTCAATGATTTTGGCCGCAGCCTCATCAAGAACCCTATGGTCGTATGATTTTAAACGTACTCTAAGTCTTCCGAGTGCCATATTTTCAAAGGGCATTAAAAAGCCCCTCTCACGGGGCCACAATTTCTGCCGTTAACTCTTAGGCAATAACCTTAGAAATAACTCCGGCGCCTACTGTGCGGCCACCTTCACGAATAGCAAATCTAAGTTCCTCTTCCATAGCAACTGGCGCAATTAGCTTAACTTTCATCTTGGCATTATCCCCAGGCATAACCATTTCAACACCCTCCGGGAGCGTAACCTCTCCGGTAACGTCAGTTGTACGGACATAGAATTGAGGTTTGTAGCCTGAGAAGAACGGTGTGTGTCGTCCGCCCTCTTCTTTGTTTAAAATATAAACTTCTGCTTCAAATTCGGTGTGAGGGGTAATTGAGCCGGGTTTAGCTAAAACCATACCGCGCTCAACATCTTCTTTTTCAATTCCGCGCAAAAGTATTCCGACATTGTCTCCTGCTTGGCCTTCGTCAAGCATTTTTCTAAACATTTCAACTCCGGTAACGACTGATTTTCTCGTATCGCGCAAACCGACGATTTCAATTTCTTCGTTTACTTTAACGACTCCGCGTTCAATTCTGCCGGTAACGACTGTTCCGCGACCCTTGATTGAGAAGACATCTTCAACGCTCATTAAGAAAGGCTTATCCGTTTCGCGTACAGGAGTTGGGATAAATTCGTCGACCGCCTTCATAAGTTCCAAAATCTGTTTCTCTGCTTCTTCGTCACCTTCGACCGCTTTCAAGGCTGATCCTTTGATAACCGGAACTTTATCGCCTGGATACTGATATTTGCTCAAAAGCTCTCTAACTTCAACTTCAACCAAGTCGACTAATTCCGGATCATCGACCATGTCAATTTTGTTTAAGAAAACAACGATTGCCGGAACGTTAACTTGGCGGGCTAAAAGTACGTGTTCGCGGGTTTGCGGCATTGGTCCGTCAGGAGCAGACACGACTAAAATTGCGCCGTCCATTTGGGCGGCACCTGTAATCATGTTTTTGATGTAATCTGCGTGTCCCGGAGCGTCGATGTGGGCATAATGGCGAGCTTCTGTTTCGTATTCAAGATGGGTAATATTAATGGTAACTCCGCGCTGTCTTTCTTCCGGAGCGTTATCAATATCGCCATAACCCATGGCTTTTGTGGTATTGCCGGGTTGTTTTGATAAAACTGTGGTAATAGCCGCAGAAAGAGTGGTCTTACCATGGTCAACGTGACCAATGGTACCAATGTTTACGTGCGGTTTATTTCTTACAAATTTATCTGCCATGATTCGTAGCTAATAGTATACAGTATTTAGCGTTTAAGAATCAACCCTCTATGCGCTAAATGTAAAAACAAGGCATATAAGCCCTGTAGTTGTTTATTGTAACTGAAGCTATTTAGCCTTGTCAAGCCCCACTTCACCGAAGGTTATGTGGGGCGCAGACCCTTCCGAAGCCTTGTGCGAAGGAGGGTCAAGAGCCAATCAAACTACCTAAATTGAAATACACACCAGGTGTGGATTACGTTGACACATCGGGTTTTATACATATTTACTCAAGCATAAGATGCTTAATTTTTTCTAATTCTTTACCGTAATTTTCTTGATCAAGAGCAAACTTTAAATAATCTTTGCCGTTTTTAAAATTCGATAAAACAATATCGGGCACGACAAGCTTATCTTCTTGACCAAAGACATAAGTCCTTAAAGATGACCAGGGGAAATTTAATAACTCTTTTGCAGTAACTAAATAAGAGACAAGGGGATTAATATGTACATATCTTGAAACATGGATTAACTGCTCATCATTCTCTATTCGAACGGCTTTAAACATGTCTTGAAACAACGAGCCGCCCCGTTTGTTTTTTGTATTGAAATACTTTGCGTAGCTGTTCACTGAAAGACGTAAAAAACGCGAAACGCCACCCTCTCTTACTTGCTTTAAAAGCAAGTGAAAGTGGTTAGGCATAAAACAATATGCAACAACTTCTACAATCTTGTTTTTCTTTGCATACATCTCCGATAGATAACTTTCCCTTGTTTCCTTAGAAAGTTGCAATAGTTTTGAGAGCCTTAGCGGAGGGTCGTAAAACTGATAATAACTAAGAGTTGTCAAAAATCTTTCGTGATCCCTCCTGGTTATAAATACAGGTTGACTAGCAACACCTCTGTTGAAAATATGATAGTACTGTTCTGAGGCAAAAACAGTTTTTCTAAATGGCACTTTTTAATTTTATGAATTATTACCGTATGTGTCAAGCTAGTTCACACCTGGTGTGTATGGGGACTGCCTTTGCCGTTTTTCTGGGGCAAGCTTTCTCTGAAGTCATCAAATTCCGCGAGCCATTTAGCAACAATTGCCTTCTTGGTGCGAGGATCACAGTTTGCAGAATTAAGAGAAGATAACAGTGTCGCCGAAAGTTCGGGTCTTGTTATTCCGTACTCGGCCAACTTGTTGTTAAGATATAAAAAATCAGACCCTAGCTCAGCTCTGAGGTGTTCTACGTCTTCAAAAGCTGCACTCAAACCGCGATGCAACGAGCCGGAGTTTCTCTGGATACTTGTCGAGGCGCGTGCCAAAACAGAATCTTTTTGTTCTCGCTCCTCGCCGGACAAAAACAACGGGGGTGCTGCAACAACCACCAAGGCTTCATTGGGGCAAGTACAACCACTCTTTCAACCCGCAGCATGGCTTTATTATACTACTTAACGTACAATATCATGCATGATTTCAGTACAGAACTTATCTTTCTCATATGGCGGGCATATCGTTTTTGACGATATTTCTCTCCTTGTTAACGATAACCAAAAGGTTGGACTTGTCGGCCCAAATGGCGCTGGAAAGTCTACACTCTTGGGATTAATCTCTCAAAATCAACAAACTGATATTGGCCGTGTCCAAGTTGTGGGTTCAATTGCGTCAGTTCCTCAAGAAATTAAACACGACCCGGCGCTTGATAATAGTTCCTCAATCCGCGCGTATCTTGACCCGGAACACGAACACTATGATTTTGAAATCACAAAGTTTTTAAAAGGTTTAGAACTCTCCCGTTTGAATCTTACCGATAGCGCAAAATTACTTTCCGGCGGACAAAAAACGCGCCTTGCCATTATTAGAGCTCTCCTTGCGGAACCAGACATTTTAATTCTTGATGAACCAACAAATTATTTGGATAACAAAGGGAAAATTTGGGTTATGGATTTTATTTCGACTTATCAAAAATCTATTATTATCGTCTCTCATGATCTGTCGTTACTTGACCATTCGATAGATAAAATTCTTTTTATTAACGCTCATACAAAAAAGATTGAGGAATATAAAGGAACTTATGCGCAATTTTTAAAATTGCGGGAAGAGAAAATAAATCTTACAAAGAAGCAACACAAAGCTTCTGCTGCCCATATACAAAGCATGCAAGAAGGTTTGCGCATGGGAACGCAAAGTGTCAAACAAAGAATACAACTGCAAAAACGAATTGAACGGGAAAAAGAAAAACTTCCGGAATTACCACGGGAAGCAGCTGGTTTAAAAAACATCAGACTCCCAGAGCCTACTAGAGGTGGACAAATCCCGCTTAGCGTAAACCATGTTTCCAAGTCATATGGAGACAACAAAATTTTAGATAATGTAAATTTCTACCTCGAACGCGGAGAGAAGTTAGCTTTAATCGGTAAAAATGGTGCAGGTAAAAGCACACTTATAAAAATTTTAGTCGGCCTTGAAAGTCCAGATTCTGGAGAGGTCGTGAGGGATGTAAATTTAAAGCTTGGGTACTATTCCCAAGAACATGAAGTTTTTGATTTTGCAGAAACAGTAATAAAAACTATACAAAACGCCTGTCATTTAAACGACGGTCACATCCGCTCGATTTTAGGCAAATTTATGTTTTCTGAACAGAAGATTTACCAAACTGTGGGGACATTATCTGGCGGAGAAAAAACAAGACTGGCCATCGCTCTTTTAGTATTACAAGACTACAACTTATTAGTGCTTGATGAGCCGACGACCTATCTTGATGTTTTATCGCAAAGAATAATTCTCGAAGCGTTAAAGGAATATAAAGGAGCAATGATTATCGTTTCGCACACAGAAGAGTTTATTAAAGAGCTGGCGCCATCCCGGGTTTTATTGTTGCCGGAAAACAGAATCGACCACTGGCACGATGAATATCTTGCAAAAGTTAGTGAGTTATAAAGCTCTGTTATAATAAACCCTGTATGGGTGAGCCGGGCGAAGGTGTAAATCCTAGTATATCTGAAATTAAACAGACGACAAAAGAAATTGTCGGAGACAAAATATTAGGCAATACCGATCCTCGAACCCTTACCCAAGAGCAATTTTCAACTTCCCCTGACCTTCTTTTTCATGGAGCCATAAGCCCATTTGAATTCAGAAACGACTTTGATTTTGAAAATTCTGGAACTGAAGGAAGTATAACTTTCGGTTGCGGACTCTATACAATTGATAACAAAGAAACTGCCCAACACTATGCCGAAGTTCGTGCTTCCCATAGTCGCGGACCACACCCACCAACTACGATGGAATTTTTACCTTACGACGCAAGAGTACTTGATTTAAGAGCAAAAGGAGATCCAAACGATAACGGCTCATTTCCTTACGACTTAGCAGTTAAATGGAAGGTAAGATTCGATGATTACGCTGCAAACGCAACTTATCCTGACACTTTCGGTGGGGAAATTTCGAAACACTCTGATACTGATTATGCCGCACATTTGGAAGAGATTGTTAAGCCAGATACTTACATCCACCCCCGCGTGCTACAAATGACACATCTAAACCGTTTCTTGGGCCCGCCTTGGTCTAAAATGTTTTCAGATTTTATGGTAGAACAGGGCTATGATGGGGCAATACTTATTGAAGCTGCTGAGAACAAAAAACTGGTTCCCAAAGAAGAGCTCGTATCCCAACCTACTTACGTGTTTTATAACATGGATAAAATCGGAACTTATGACGCTTGGCAAAAGAAAAAATAATTAGCTTTCCAATCCCGGATTGTCAATTCGTAATTTATCCCTTTAACCTTTTCAGTTCACTTAATAACTTTTTCCAAAGAGATACCTTGCCTTGTATCGTATCTTGTACAGTATTTAATCCAGTACGCCTATCTCTAAAACCAAACTTTTCCCTGTTTACTCTATCTGACACTGGATCTGTATCTCGCAACTCGTCTATATCTGCCATATCTAGTCTGGCATCAACTGGAGAACGGGTAGTTCTAGCTTTGTTAATAGCAGGACTACTGTTCTCAAATTCGACCATACAGATTAAATTATATGCCTATTTAGGAAAGATTCAACTTGAAGAATTACTTTTTATTGACTTCGGGCTATATTGGCTCCTGCAGTTTGACCATGACGGACGGCAGCCGTTTTTTGTCCCACAATTTGGGCAGTAATATTTGCCGGGACTTCGGCATAGTGCGACGGTTCAACATAAGAATTTGCGCGGCCCTGAGACATTGAGCGAAGAGCTGTTGCATAGCCTTGGAGTTCAGCTAAGGGAACAAGGGCATTAATCACTTGGAAAACTCCTCGGGTTTCTGTTTCTTGGATTTGTGCGCGGCGACTGGATAAATCGCCGATGACGTCTCCCACAAAGGCACTTGGCGTAGAAACGGCAACGTGCATGATTGGTTCGAGCAACACTAAACCCGCGCGTTTCACCGCGTCTTGGAAAGCCATAGACCCGGCAATCTTAAAAGCGATTTCTGAAGAATCGACGTCGTGGAAAGATCCGTCAAAGACTGCGCATTTAACGTCAACCATGGGGAAACCAGCTAAAACTCCGTTTTCTGCCGCCTCTCGGTATCCTTTTTCGATTGCCGGGATATACTCCTGTGGAATTGTTCCTCCTTTAATTTCTGAAATAAATTCTATGCCTTCACCGCGGCCTTTTGGTTCAACCCTTAACAAACAATGCCCATATTGCCCGCGTCCTCCGGTTTGGCGGATATACTTTCCTTCTCCCTCAGCCGAACCCTTAATTGTCTCTTTGTAAGCAACTTGCGGCGCGCCAGTTGTGGCTTCAACTCCATACTCGCGCTTCATGCGGTCAACTAAAACTTCAAGCTGTAATTCTCCCATTCCAGAAATAATTGTCTGTCCGGTTTCATGATTTGTCTTGACACGGAAAGTAGGGTCTTCTTCTCCAAGCCTGCTCATTGCGTGTCCCAATTTTTCTTGATCCTGACGAGTTTTTGGTTCAATCGCAAGTGAAATAACCGGCTCGGGGAATTTAATATTTTCTAAAATTATGGGGTGCGCTGGATCACAAACCGTATCTCCTGTGACCGTTTCTTTTAATCCGACTGCTGCCACAATTTCTCCAGCATAGGCTTCTTCAACCAGTTCTCTTTGATCTGCATGTAGCAAAACCAAGCGCCCCACACGCTCATCTGCTCTTTTAGATGTATTTAAAACAGGCGTTCCGGTTTTTAATGTCCCTGAATAAATCCTCAGCCAAACAAGCCGTCCAATGTGAGGATCAACGTTAACCTTAAACGCCAAGGCTGAAAATGGCTCTGACTTGTCCGGGCTTCGGGTTTCTTCTTCACCTGTTGCCGGGTTTTCACCTTTAACTGGTGGGACGTCTAAAGGTGACGGAAGATATTCAACAATCGCGTCTAAAATTCTTTGTACTGTCGGCATGCGGTTATCTCCTCCTAAAACTGGGAAGAAACGACCCGCGACCACACCTTTGCGGATTGCGCGTTTGATTTCAGCCGGGCTAAGCTCGACCCCATCAAGGTATTTGTTTAAAACATCATCGTCATATTCTGCTATACGCTCTAAAAGTTCTGCTCGATACTTTAAAGCTTGCGCCAAGAATTCTGCAGGGATTTCTTCTTCGGTAAGCTTGCTGTCTTCTACTGCTTTGTAGGTGTAAGCCTTCATCTCAATCAAATCGACAACGCCATGTAGTTCGTGTTCTATTCCAATCGGCATATCGACAGGCGCCGCGTTAGGATTTAAGCGTTCGCGGATTGAGGTAATTGACCCTTCCCAATCTGCGCCAATAAGATTTAATTTATTTAAGGAGCAAATTCGAGGAACATTGTATTTATCCGCCTGATGCCAAACAGTCTCTGACTGGGGCTCGACACCAGTTCTGCCGTCAAAGATCATGCATGCTCCGTCTAGTACGCGCAGAGACCGTTCGACTTCAACTGTAAAATCAATGTGCCCGGGAGTATCGATAATGTTTATCCTGTGGGATTCTTGGGGAACATCACCTTTAACATTGGTCGTCCAAAAGGTAGTAATCGCGGCAGAAACTATGGTGATTCCCCGCTCGCGCTCTTGGTCCATCCAGTCAGTGACCGTGTTACCTTCGTCAACTGAACCGTATTTATAGGTTTTTCCCGACTCGAACAGAATTCGCTCTGTGGTCCTCGTTTTTCCAGCGTCAATATGGGCAAGAATCCCCATGTTGCGGATCCACTCCAGCGGAAGTTCTCGGTTCTCGGTTGTAGTTGTAATTAATGCACCCTTTTTTGCTGCCATATTTTTATAAAAAAATTTTCGAAAGGAAAATCTTCTGAAGTTTAATTACCACTTAAAGTGAGCAAATGCTTTATTGGCTTCTGCGACACGCTCAATTTCTTGTCTTTTGGCCATTGAAGCGCCTTCACCTTTATAGGCATTCATAATTTCCGTAGATAATTTATGGGCAAAAGTTTTATATTGAGCGTTTGGAAGAGAATTCGCGGCATTAACCAGCCAACGGATAGCCAGAGATTCTTTACGCGGTCCGCGCACAGCCATAGGGACTTGGTAAGCTGCGCCTCCGATTCTGCGTGGGCGGACTTCCATGTTTGGTTTAATATTTTCAACCGCCTGTATAAAAACTTTGAGCGGTTCTTCTTGAAGTTGTTCGCGGATTAGTTCAAAAGCACGGTAGACCTGTTTTTGAATTACAGAACGCTTACCGTCGCGCATTGCACGGTTAATTAGCTTGGTTACTATCTCGTGTGGATAAACCGGGTCTTTACTAACTAGTCTGGGTTTTACAGCACCTTTTCGCATATATTTATTACTTAGCCGCTACCGGCCTAGCCCCTCCTTGCGGCCGTTTTGCGCCATATTTTGAACGGGAGCTTTTTCTACCTTCTACCCCACCTGTATCAAATTTTCCGCGCACTACATGGTATTTTACTCCTCCCAAATCTTTAACGCGCCCCCCACGCACAAGAACTATGGCGTGCTCGGCTAAATTGTGGCCTTCCCCTTGGATATAAGCAGTAATTTCTTGTTTATTAGAAAGCCTAACCCTCGCAACTTTGCGCAAAGCCGAATTCGGCTTTCTAGGAGTCATCGTGCGTACCTGTAAAACAACACCACGCTTAAACGGCGCGGTTATCTCGCTAAATTTGCGGTCTTTGTTATTCCACCAACGACGCAAAGAAGTTGCTTTTGTCTTCTTTGGTCTAAACGTTCTACCTTTTCTAACTAGTTGTGATGCTGTAGGCATAATTGAGGCTATAGTATATCACGAAACAGTTCCTTGGTTTAATTTTGCCCTTTCTGGACTGGTCGGAATCAAGCGCCCGATAATGACGTTCTCTTTCAACCCCAAGAGTTTATCTTCTTTACCTAATAGCGAGGCCTCTGTCAAAACACTGGTTGTATTTTGGAATGAAGCAGCAGACAACCAAGAATCAGTAAATAAGGACGAGCGGGTAATCCCCAAGAATATAGCTTGTGCTGTTGCTGGTTCTCCACCTTCTGCCAGAATCTTCTCATTTTCTTCTTCAAAGACTGCCCGGTCGACAATATCGCGCGGGAGAAGACTAGTGTCGCCTTGACTAACAATTTGCAGCTTGTCACACATTTTGCGTGCAATAACTTCAAAATGCTTATCGTTAATACGGATTCCTTGTGATTCGTAAACTTGCTGAATTTGATCAACTAAATATTCTTGGGATGCGCGCAATCCCTTAACTGCTAAGATTTCTTTGATATCAAGATAGCCTGACGCCAATTGTTTACCCGCCTCAACTAAATCGCCATCTTTAACTTCCAAATTTGAGGTCAAGGGAATAAGGTATTCGCGCTCTTCGATTGGTTTAACGGAAGTGTTGCGCACGCGCACCAACCATCCGTCTTCTTGCTCAGCAATTTGAACAGATCCTGAAATCTCAGAAATAGGAGACAACGTTTTAGGGGTACGTGCTTCAAATAACTCTTCTACGCGCGGCAAACCTTGAGTCACGTCTAGTCCAACGATACCTCCTGCGTGCTTGGTCCTCATTGTCAACTGGGTACCAGGCTCGCCAATTGACTGAGCGGCTACAACCCCGACTGGCATACCCAATTCAACATGATTACGGGTTGAAAGATCCCAG
>ORJL010356193.1_pt1 | contig 12426 bp, 9 predicted proteins | sample 1779941 | NCBI WGS metagenome assembly ORJL01 (sample SAMEA104232317, study PRJEB22302) | groundwater metagenome | biome: forest; feature: aquifer; material: groundwater | place: USA | collected 2011-08-07 | depth 5.8 m
ATCCGTCAGGCCCTCGACCGGCATGGCTACGAACAAACCCCCATTATGGCTTACTCGGCCAAATACGCCAGCGCCTTCTACGGCCCCTTCCGGGAGGCGGCGGAGTGCGCACCCCAGTTCGGGGACCGAAAGGCCTATCAGATGGACCCTTCCAACCGGCGGGAGGCCGTGAAGGAGGCCTTGTTGGACGTGTCTGAAGGGGCCGACATACTTATGGTCAAGCCGGCCCTTCCATATCTCGACATCATCCGTGACCTCCGTGAGAATACCGACTTGCCTCTGGCTGCATACAATGTCAGCGGCGAGTATAGCATGATCAAAGCCGCTGCCCGCAATGGCTGGCTGGACGAGAAGAACGCTGCCATGGAGGCGCTGGGCTCGATCAGGCGGGCGGGCGCCGATATCATCATTACTTATCACGCCAAGGACGCAGCCAGGTGGCTCGAAGAGGGCAAATAGGCTTGGATGACGCAGACCGCCGGCTACTGAACCTCTTACAGTCCGAGTTCCCCCTGGCGCCGAAGCCTTTTGCGGAGATCGGGAAGCGGCTCGGGATAACCGAGGTGGAGGTGATCGAGAAGGTCCGGCGCCTGAAGGCCGAGAAGGTCATTCGTCAGATCAGCGCCATATTCGACTCACGAGCCCTGGGTTATCAGTCCACCCTGGCCGCCTTCCAGGTTCCAGAGGACCGCATTGAGGAAGTGGCCGCCTCGATCAACCTCCAGACCGGAGTCAGCCACAACTACGCCCGCAACCACGCCTACAATCTCTGGTTTACCCTTACCGTCCCGCCCGGAGGTGACCCTCGGGCTGACGTGGAAAGACTGGCCGGCGAAAACGGTATCTCCAGGTTCCTCTACCTGCCCCCTCTTCACGTCTTCAAGGTAGCAGTGCAGTTTGACATGGTGGGCATGGAGAGCCAGAGCCAGGCGAGGGCAGAGGTCGCCAGCCCCGAATCAATCCCAGAAGCCGGCACAATTGACCCTTCGCTGGTGAAACAATTGCAGCAGGACCTGGAACTGGTCCCGCAGCCCTTTGCCTCCCAGGCTCGGGCGGTTGGGCTATCGGAGAACGAGCTTCTTGAACGTGCGAGCGTCTTCCAGAAGAACGGCGTCATGCGCCGCTTCGCGGCGGTGCTGCATCACCGAAAGGCCGGATTTGCCGCCAACGGCATGGGTATCTGGATTGTTCCTCAGGGAAGAGTGGAGGAGGTCGGCAAGGTCATCGCATCTTTTGCCCAGGTGACCCATTGCTATGAAAGGCCAACCTATCCGGACTGGCCCTACAATCTGTTTTCGATGATTCACAGCCAGACCCCCGAGGGCTGCCGTCAGGTAGCTCAAGAGATATCGGGCGAGACAGGCATTACGGACTTCGACCTGCTTTTCAGCACCAGGGAATACAAGAAGGCCAGGGTGAAGTATTTTGAGGAATAGATCGAGTCTTCTTTTTGCCGAGGCCAAGCTGCTCCTGCCTGGAGGCGTGAGCAGCCCGGTCCGGGCTTTCAAATCTGTGGGCGGTGAGCCTTTTTACGTGGCGCGGGCCGCCGGCTCGTGGCTTTACGACGTGGACGGACATGGTTATATCGACTACGTGTGCGGTTGGGGACCCCTCATCTTGGGCCATGCCCACCCGCGGCTGGTAATGGCCTTGCAGGAGGCCACTGCGAACGGGACGTGTTTTGGCACGCCCATCGAGCAGGAAGTGACTCTCGCCCGCATGATCAACCAGGCCATGCCCTCGATCCAAAAAGTGCGCTTCGTCACCAGCGGGACGGAGGCCACCATGTCGGCGCTTCGCCTGGCCCGCGCTTTCACCGAACGGGAGAAGATCATCAAGTTCGAGGGCTGCTACCACGGCCACGCGGATATGCTCCTGGTCGCCGCCGGAAGCGGCGCCATGACCCTGGGCGTGCCCGACAGCCCCGGCGTGCCGGTAGGGGCTGCAAGCACAACTCTCGTCGCCAGGTACAACAATCTCGAAGACGTGAAGTCGCTTTTTCAGGCGAACCCGGGCGCGATCGCCGCCATCATCGTCGAGCCGGTTGCCGGCAACATGGGAGTGGTACTTCCCCAGCCAGGTTTTCTGGAGGGGCTCCGGCGACTATGTACCGAAAACGGATCTCTGCTGGTTTTCGATGAAGTGATCACTGGCTTCAGGGTAGGCTATGGGGGAGCCCAGGCATTTTATGGCGTTACCCCCGACCTAACGTGTCTGGGCAAGATCATCGGAGGAGGGCTTCCGGTGGGGGCCTATGGAGGACGTTCAGAGATCATGAGCATGATCGCCCCCGAGGGTCCTGTCTATCAGGCGGGCACCCTGGCTGGCAACCCGCTGGCCATGACCGCTGGCATAGAGACCCTGAGGATTCTGCAGCAGCCGGGATTCTACCCGACTCTGGATGAGAAGATGAAGACCCTCTGCGACGGACTCGCCCTGGCAGCGGCCCGGGCGGGGGTGCCGGTTTCGCAAACCAGGGTGGCATCCATGTCGAGCCTGTTCTTCACCGACCAGCCGGCGACCAGCTACGCCGCGGTGAAGACCTCGGACACCAAGAGATATGCAGCCTATTTCCATCATATGCTGGATAGGGGCGTCTACTTTGCGCCATCCCAGTTTGAGGCGGCCTTCGTTTCTCAGGCCCATTCTCAGGAGGATCTGGACCATACCATCGAGGCGGCAGGAGACGCCTTCAAGGCAATCGCCTAAGGGGAGCAACATAGAATCCACCAAGAATGTAGGGAGGGTTATGAAGAGACTAGGTATGATTTTGACGGTGGCCATGATCCTGGCCACGATGTCACCGTGGGCGGGCCCGGCGGCGGCCGCGGACCCCGACTACGACATCCCAGGCGGGCATTTCTTCACCCAGGCCAATGGACAGGGCGGGGCCGGGGGCACGGGGTATAGCATCACCGATGATGGGAGCATCCCGTTCTGGACCAGGTTCAAGGCGCTCGGAGGCGTGACGGCAGTGGGGTATGTTTCATCGAAACGCTTCACGTACAAGGGTTTCACGAACCAGGCCACGCAGAAGTACGTCCTGCAATGGCAGCCCAGCGGCCTGTTCTTCCTCAACGTCTTCGACGAGCTTAACGCCGCCGGAAAGGATAGCTGGCTGGATTCGGTGAGAGGCATCCCACGCCCGGAGGCCTTCGATGAAGCAGGGAAGTCCTTTGATCAGATTACTGCAGCCCGGCTGGCTCTTCTGGACGCCAATCCCGCCATCAAAGCTGTCTACATGTCCAGCGCTGACCCGGTGAGTACTCACGGCCTGCCGACCACCAGGGTTGTGGACGTCGGCCCGGCCTACGTCATACGTAACCAAAGGGACGTCCTGCAGCAGTGGAAGACCGACATGCCTTGGGCCAAGGCCGGAGAGGTTACGATCGTTAACGGGGGTGACATATTCAAGGAGGCTGGCTTGCTGGTGGGCGAAGCCGCCACGCCCGAGAACCCGCCGGGCAGCACGCCCGCTCCGGCGCCGACTGCTGTCCCAGTCCCGACCGCTGCCCCGGCGCCGACTCCTGCCCCAGTCCCAACCGCTGCCCCGGCGCCTCAGTTCCCCTATAACCCCCAGGGAGTGACATGGGAGCCTAACTGCGGACTGGTTGCGATCAAGATCCATATCATGTACCTTGACGGCGCCGCCGTCAACGACGCGAGGGTCGTGGTGGCCGCAGCGGCGGGGTCATGGTCCACCATTTCTGTGCCTACCGGTCAGGAGTCGAGGGACGCCGGTTGGACCAACGTAGTCCTGCGGACCGATCCTGTGAACGAACCGTGGAACGTCTGGATGATCGATGACGGCGGCCGCCAGATCTCACCGACCGTTAACGTGGTAACCGATACCAAGAGCTGTTCGCCCACCGGGACGGGTCACCAGGTGGCTACCATCACCTTCGTCAAGACTGCCTGATAGATGCTGCGAGGGCTGAAGGCCTCGCCGGGTTTTGCGGAAAGGTCTTCAGCCCCTGGGCAGACGGCCCAAACGAATAGGTAGAATGAGAGGAAGCACCATGAAAAGAATGAGCTGGCTGCTGGCCCTGGTCATGGTTCTTGCGACGTTACCGCTCGGATCAGGTCGTGTAGGCGCCGACGAACCAGATTTCGATATTCAGGGAGGGCATTTCTACACCCAGGCGAACGGCCAGGGCGGAGCCGGGGGCGCCGGCTTCGGCATTACCGACGACAGTGGAATGGCCTTCTGGACGCAGTTCCAGGCGCTTGGAGGCGTCGACAAGCTGGGCTACGCTTCTTCACAGCGTTTCATGCATGCAGGCTTCTTCAGCCAGGCGACACAGAAATACATACTGCAATGGCAGCAGGGCGCCGTCTACTTCCTGAACATCTTCGACGAGCTTTCGGCGATGGGCAAAGACGACTACCTGCTGACAGTGCGTTCCATCCCTAAGCCGGCCGTCTTCAACGAGACGGGCCAGTCATTCAACCAGATTACAGCTTCCCGGCTCGCCCTTCTAGACGCCAACCCGGCCCTCAAGGCCGCCTACATGGCGGACCCTGACCCGGTGAGGGCCCATGGCCTGCCCACCTCGCAGGTCGTGGATGTCGGACCCGCCTACGTCATCCGAAATCAACGGGATGTCATCCAACAGTGGAAGACCGATATGCCCTGGGCCAGGGCTGGCGACGTAACCTTTGTCAACGGCGGAGATATCGCCAAGGAGACGGGGCTTGTGCCTCAGGACGCCGCCACCCCGGGACCCGTTCCGGGGAGCACACCTGCCCCGTCCACGCCCATCGCCCCGCAGCCAGCGCCTGCTCCCTCGCCAGTTGCGTCCCAGTTTCCCTACAACCCCTTGGGCGTAACCTGGGAGCCCAACTGCGGACTGGTCCAGATCAAGGTCCATATCCAACAGCCGGACGGATTCGGCATCAACGACGTACGGGTGATGGTGGCGGCGGCCGGGGGGGGCTGGTCAACCGTGTCTGTGCCTACGGGCCAGGAAGGAAGGGACTTCGGCTGGACCAATGTTGTCCTCAGGACTGATCCGGTCAATGAGCCTTGGACCGTCTGGGTGATCGACGGCGCTGGCAACCGGGTTTCCCCGGTGGTCAATGTGAACTCAGATACCAACGACTGCGTCCCCACGGGGGCCGGCCACCAGGTGGCCACGGTCACTTTCGTCAGCGGTCCGGTCCGGGCGACACAGCCGGCGCAGCCGGGCCAGCCTGCACCGCCAGTGGTTAGCCCGGCGTTCCCCTACGTTAGCGGCTTCGTGTCGTGGCTGCCGAACTGCGGGCTGACGGCGATCAAAATCAGAGTGATCGACCAGAGCGGCAACGGCTTGAATGGGGTCCTCTTCCATATCGAGTCGGGGGACGGCACCTGGTCGGCGACGTCTCAGAAGACCGGTTCAGAGAGCTACAACGACGGCGCGACCGACTTTACGCTGAGACAAGAACCTGTGGCCGAGACCTGGAAGGTCTGGGCGGTCGCTGCGGATGGATTCAGGCTATCCGGCACGGTCTTTGTCCCCACGGATACCGGCCCCTGTCTGCCTGGCGAAGAAGGCCACCAGGTGGCGTCCCTGGAGTTCCAGCAGGTCGGGGCGATTGTCCTCCCCGCACCTCAGTATCTCTACAGCCAAGCGGGTGTGACCTGGACTGCGAGTTGCATCCTGACTCAACTGAATTTCCGGATCAGGGACAAGGCAGGGAATCCGATCGACGGCTTGAGGGTCCGGGTCAAGACCGATGGGGATTCGTGGGTGGCGGAATCCCTTCCTACCGGCTCCACAGGGCAGGGGCCGGGGATGTCCAACGTATGGATCGACGGCGAGCCCCTGGGCGTCCATGTCACCGTCTTCATCGAGGACAAGGATGGCAATCCCATGTCCAATCCGGCCGGTGTGGATACCACCGCAGCGGACTGCTCGGGATCCGGCCACCAGGTGGGCTTGGTCGATTTTGTAAAGAACTAGGGAGCGCTGTCTTCCGCACTCCGGAAGCGGCGATAGCTACCGTGGACACTCGTAGGGGAGGCTTCAGGGCCTCCCCTACGGCCGCCCCCGTCATACACGCGGCGGGGCCCAAGGCGATGGGTCGCGATGCAGATTTCCAAATGCGGGCGAGGGCGCAGCCGGTGGGTCTCGTCGGGGCGAGAGGACTTGAACCTCCGGCCTCAGCGTCCCGGATACCGCCAGATCATGTGCCTCTTCCCGGCGGAATGCCCCCCTCACACCGGTGGCCACGGGATCTGGCGTTCGTAAGGGTCGGGGACCGGGAACCGTCCTTGCCGGACCAGGTGGTCCGCCCGGGCGCCGAGGGCGTCCATTTCGCGAGGCGTCAACAGCTTGCGCAGTTCTCCAAAGACCGGATCGGAGCCTGACCTGAGTCGATCGCTGAAAGACCGCAGGTCTCGAATCAATCCGGCCGGGACTTTCTTACCGGCGAACTCCCAGATGACCGTCCTCAGCTTGGGCTCCTCATGAAAACAGAGGCCGTGGTCTATGCCCCAGATGTGACCGCGGTCGTCGAGAAGACAGTGGCCGGCCTTGCGGTCGGCGTTGTTCACCAGTGCGTCGAATAAGGCCAATCGTTGGAACTGGTCCGGAAATCTCGCCGCCAGGGTGAAGTAGTTCTCCCGCGGATCGCAATGGATGTACAACTGCATCATACCAGGACCATGGGGGCCGTCCCGTAAGACGGTGGGAGGGACCAGCGTCCAGCCCAGAGCTTCGCTGCTGACGCGAGCGGCCACCTCGCGCTGCGAGAGAGTCCCTTGAGGAAAATCCCACAAGGGGCGCTCACCACGCAGCGGCTTATACACGGCCAGCGCCCGGAGGTCACCCTTCTTGACGACCACGAGGAAGGTGTAGTTGCTGCTCCGAGGCAGCAGCCCTTGCGGGTCGATCTCACCGGTGGCTAGCAGATCGAGCTCAACCTCAGCGGAGACCTCCGGACCCGGGCGAGGGATATCCTCAGCCACGGCCGTCTGCGTTCAGCTAGAGGGAGACCAGACCGCGTGCGTGCCCGTTCCGTTTGGGGCAGACATGGCCCTGGGGACCCTCCGGCTGGCCACAATGAGGGCAAACGGGACGCCCGCGTGCCGCTACCTCCAGTGCATGATAGGCGAGAGCATGCATCTGGGCGCGAGTGGCGTGAAAACGAGCCGACGCCGGGGTGTCCGACTCCTCTTGGGGTTCGCCCTCGGCGTCTCGCGGGACCAACTCGTGCGCCACCAGGATCACAAGGTCTGCGCCCGCATCGTACTCCAACTCCATGTTATCGACCCGGAAAACGGGTTCCATGGGGAAGCGCAGATCCAAATCCAGCGGATCGACCAGGGAGGGCCGCGGACCGGTTCCCCGATCGTCATCTACTTCGGCCAGGAGTTGATAGATCGCGTTGGCCAGTACCTGGACCTGCGCTTTTTCGACGAGGAGGGTAATGGTATCTTCCGAGGTGCGGGCTTGCAGGTAGAAGACGCGGCTACCCGGCTCACCCACCGCATCTGTGGTAATCGCGCTGACGGGATTCATCTCGAACACCCGGCTCATTTGCGCCTCTTTGGTTTGTGGCCGTCCTGAGACGGCGGCAAGAACGGCCCTGTATCGTTCAAGCGTAGCAGGCGTGCGCCGAACTCCCCCAGATACAAAACGGTTACCGAAGCGGGAGCGATCATCAAACGATGGAGCATGTCCAGAGGCATGCCAACAAAATGGGCGGTAATGGCTCTTATCACGTCGCCATGAGAGAAGACCGCAACATTCCCCTCCGGATAGGCGAGTGCTATGCGCTCAATGGACGCCACTGACCTGCTCTGCATCTCGCGCATGGACTCCCCACCTGGGAAGCGCATCGCGCTGGGCGTAAAGCGTACGATCGACCATTCCTTCTTCTTGGCCAGCCGGCTGAGGGACTCGCCCTGCCAGTCGCCGTAACGCACCTCCCCCAGGTCGACCTCAGTAACGACTTCGAGTCCTCGGGCATCTGCCAGCGGCGTCGCCGTCTCCGTGGTGCGTTCGAGGGGGCTGCTGTAGATCGCCTCGAACGGAACGGGTGAAAGCCTCTCCGCCAGAATGCCGGCTTCTTTCCGCCCGGCCTCATTGAGGTGAACTCCCGGAGTCCAGCCGGCCAGTTTCTTATCCATCCAGTCGTTCTTGCCGTGACGAATCAGGAACACTTGAGTCATGCTATCGGTCCACCTAAAGCGAATCTCGCCCGATAGCTCAGCCTACCATGTTCTCGCGACAGGATGCAACTCAAACCCCTCACCTAACGCCGAGCTTCGACCCGCAGAAGGGCGAAGCCGCTTTCCTCGTCATGGATGCGCGCCATATCGATGCCGAGGATTTCGTAAAGGACCACTTCTCCCACGAGCCAGGTGGTGACTCCGGGCCTCAGACAGCCCGCCATGGCCTGTCCGGACCGGCCCAACGCAGCATGAATGTGCAGGATGGGTTTCCCGTCTTCGTTGGGAGCGAGCACCCCCACCCCGAGGACTTCGTGCGCGCCATCCACCGGCAATAGCATGGGCAGCGGAGGACGCTCAGTCGAGTTTCTGGGGCCCACGACGATGTCGCCCCCTCCGACCCCTCCCCCCAGAATGGCCTGCGCGGTGAAGACACCGTGTTCCTCCGCGAACCCCTCGATGCAATCCGGCACCACGTCGCCGTCCTCCAGACGCATCACGAAAACCCGCCCGAGTTGTCCCTCGCTCGCCTTCAAATCAAGACCTCCTGGATAATCAGCCAGGACCTTTCTACCGGGGCTAGGTTGGGGCGAATCATTGGTCAATGCTGGGAACGCCGAGCCCCAGCTCGGCACGTCCAAGCGGCTTGCCGAGCTAGGGCTCGGCGCTCCCGGGCCTGCAACTGCGACGCCCAGCCGTGAGGCAAGCCCTGGATCGTTTGCTGCGCCCCAAACCCCATCTTTGGGTCCCTACCAGTAATCTTAGCATGTCGCGAAAGGGTCTGAAAGACGGAGGAGGGCACACTGGGATGAATTCTTCGCTTGACTCGCCCGGGGGAGGGTGCCTCCTGAGCGTTTGATCATGAATCTGTGCTAGAATTTCCAGTGTAATGGTGAGTGAACATCCGGTGATAGCCGAGCGTCTTGGTGAGCAGTTGAAGATCCTGCCGGCGCGCCCTGGCGTGTATCTCATGCGGGACGCAGGAGGCAAGGTGATCTACGTCGGCAAGGCCGCTGTCATCAAGGACCGCGTCTCCTCCTACTTCGGGTCGCAGGAAGGGCACCCTCCCAAGGTGCGGACCATGGTCTCCCACATCGCCGAGCTGGAATTCATCGTTACCGACTCGGAGGTTGAGGCGCTTATCCTGGAGAACAACCTCATAAAGAGGTACCGGCCCCATTTCAACGTAAGACTGCGGGACGACAAGAACTACCCCTATATCAAGATAGACATCAAGAGCGAGTGGCCTCGCGTCTACATGGTCCGAGGCCAGGTCCGGGACGGCGCTCGCTACTTCGGCCCCTTCACTAGCTCCAGATCGGTCAGGCAGACCATGGACCTGCTAAAGAGGCTCTTTCCGTATTGTACCTGTGACGTTTGCCTGACCAGGAAGCAGGGGCGGCCCTGTCTCGACTACTATATAAACCGCTGTCTGGCCCCCTGCCTTGGGAAGGTTTCTACCGAGGACTACCGGCACGTGGTGAACCAGGTGATCCTTTTCCTGGAAGGGAAACAGGAGCGTGTTCTTAGAGACCTCCGCAAGGACATGGAACGCGCCTCCCGAGGATTGGAGTTCGAGAAGGCAGCCGCCCTGCGGGACCGCGTCCTGGCGGTGGAGCAGGTCACGGAGAGGCAGAAGATCAACACGACCGATCTGGCCGACCAGGACGTGGTAGCCCTGGCCAGCGAGGGTGGCGAGGCCTGCGCCCAGGTCTTCTTCGTCCGCAACGGGAAGCTGATCGGACGGGAGCACTTCCTGGTCGAAGGAGTGCAGGAAGAGGAACCTGCGAGTGTTCTCTCCAGCTTCATCGAGCAGTTCTACGATTCGGCCAGCTACATCCCTCCTGTTATCCTGCTCCAGGAGACCCCGGACGAGAGGGACGTCCTGGAGGTCTGGTTGCGCCAGCGGAGGGGCTCCCGCGTCGAATTGCGGGTTCCCCGGCGGGGGGAGAAGAAGAAGCTGGTCCAGATGGTGGCTGACAATGCCCGCGAGACTCTGCAGCAGTTGCGGGCCAAATGGTTGTCCGACAGCAATAAGACCATCGCCGCCCTGCGGGAGCTTCAGGAAGCGTTGGACTTGCCGGTGCTGCCTCAGAGGATAGAATGCTACGACATCTCCAATATCCAGGGATCTTCCGCCGTGGGAAGCATGGTGGTCTTCATCAACGGCCAGCCGAAGCGGGCCCATTACCGGCGATTTCGCATCAAGACCGTGCAGGGGGCAGACGACTATGCCATGCTCAAGGAAGTCCTGAGGCGCCGGTTCTACCGCGCTGCTGAGCCGCGCGCAGGGACGGAGGCCTCCGAGGCCTGGTCTCACTACCCGGAACTGATCATAGTCGACGGGGGCAAGGGCCAGTTGAGCTCCGCCCTGGAAGCCATGAGCGAGACCGGGGTGCAGGACATACCCGCCATCGGGCTGGCCAAGGAGCGGGAAGAGGGCTTCACGCCGGGCGGCCCGGGTCCGGTCATCCTGCCTCCCACCTCACAGGCCCTCTACCTGGTGCAGCGAATACGGGACGAGGCGCACCGCTTTGCCCTGGCCTATCACGTCAACCTGAGGCAGAAGAAGGCCCTGACCTCCACCTTCGATCGGATCCCCGGCGTGGGCCCCAAAAGAAAGAAGGCCCTGGTACAGCGCTTCGGGTCCCTCCTGGCAGTCAAGGACGCATCACTGGAGGATATCGCCGCCGTGCCGGGCATGACGATGAGTCTGGCTCAGACGGTGAAAGAGCTGCTGTAACCCCCAAGAATGGGCCGTCTCCTTCTTGACTACCGCGTCAGGACAGGAGTTCCTTCTCCCTCTGGGAGAAGGCTAGGATGAGGGAACCCCCTTGAAGACCCCCAGCTAGGCCGCCAGGTCGATGGTAGTAATTGACCCTAAACCCCATCGACCGTGACGCGTCCGGAAAGCGCCGGCGGCGTGATACAATTAGGCTGATCTTAGCTGAAGATAAGAGGGAGCCATGCCATCGTTCGTTGATATGAGGTCTAGAGAGTGAGCGCCAATACACCGGCCTTTCCCATGCTATTCGAGGGTGGACGGATCGGCGGGTTGGCCCTGCGGAACCGGGTAATCATGGGCATCTATCCGACCCAGTATTCCGTGGAGAGCATGGTGACGGACCAGCTTCTGGACTTCTATCGAGCCCGGGTCCAGGGTGGCGTGGCCTTGATCGTGGTGGATGGTCCCTGTCTGGACCATCCCTATGACTACAAGGGAGGAACCCAGCTCCGGATGGACGAGGACAGGTATTTATCTGGACTGCGAGACATTGCCCGGACTATCCATGATGGCGGGGCTAGCGCCTTCCTGCACCTGAACTACCCCGCGAAGATCGGACCGCCAGGTGAGAGGATCGCTCTTTATGAAACGGCCAAGCCAGCAGGCTTGCTCAGGCTGGCCTCTAGATTCGGGTATGCCGCGGTCAAGGCCAGGGAGACCGGATTCGACGGGGTTGAGGTGCAGGCCGGATGGGGAGAATTGGCTTCCCGGCTTCTCTCTCCTGCGTACAACCACCGGACCGATCACTACGGAGGCCCGCTATCAAACCGGGCGCGGTTTCTGCTGGAAACCCTTGAGGCAATCCAGTCGCAGGCAGGCTCGGATCTTCCGATTCAAGTCAAGCTGAGCACAAAGGAATTCCTGCCCGGAGGCTTCGATTTGGACGAAGCGGTGGCGGTGGCGGTAATGCTAGAGAAGGCGGGGGTTTCGTCCATCCTGGCCGGCGCCGGCAGCGCTGATACTCGAAGATGGTCTGTCCCACCCCAGGCCCTCCCTGCGGCTCCGTTGGTGGAATTCGCAGCCCGTATCAAGCAAGCCGTTAGCATCCCCGTTGTGGCGATGGGCAAGATCAAGGTCCCCGGCATGGCTGAAAGCATTCTAGAGGCAGGCCAGGCCGATTTCATCGCTGTCACACGGCCCTTGATTGCCGATCCGGACTGGTGCAAGAAGGCCCAGGAGGGCAGGGCGGACGACATTCGGGGATGTATCTACTGTCTTCAAGATTGTTCTGGACAGGGAGTGCCCGGCATCGGCCGCTGCTGCACCGTCAACCCCTACACCGGGCGAGAGGGCTCGATACGGATTACGCGGACTCACCAGCCTAAGCATGTAGTGGTGGTCGGAGGCGGGCCTGCGGGGATGCAGGCGGCCATCACCGCCGCCGAACGGGGCCACACCGTGCAAATCGTCGAGCAGTCGATGCGGCTGGGAGGCGCCTTCTCGTATCCCCTCATAAGCCGGTACAAAGGCGACGTCGCGGAAC
>ORJL011072029.1_pt1 | contig 12422 bp, 11 predicted proteins | sample 1779941 | NCBI WGS metagenome assembly ORJL01 (sample SAMEA104232317, study PRJEB22302) | groundwater metagenome | biome: forest; feature: aquifer; material: groundwater | place: USA | collected 2011-08-07 | depth 5.8 m
GGATGGGCTGGAAAGGTGAGGACAATGGCTTATGAAGAAGCATACCTAGATATTAGAAAAACCATCAAACTGGATTATGCCCAGACCGTTGAAGAGGCCTTGGATATTGCCTTATCCCGGATCGAAGAGAATTCTTGAACAATTCTCTAATAGGGTTACGATTTGGGGAATGAATTTAAAAATTAAAAGAAAAGACTTTAATTCAGAGGTAAGAAATGGACGTTTGGAGGAACTTGTGTAAATAATACATGTGGATATGGATACCTTCAATGTTATTAGAACAGGTGATAAAATTTAAGGCCGAATAAAAAGATACACTCCGATTCATCTCAAGGCTGGTTGAATGTCACAAATGAGAGATTGAAACGGATAAAGTTATAGTTCCGGCTTGAAAATATTTAGCCCTTGTGAAAACTGAAGTAGAATGTTGCCCCTTCATCAACCTTTCCAGTCATCCAGGCTAAACCATGATGTCTTTTTAAAATCTTTTGGACTATTGCCAGTCCGACACCGGAACCTTCGAATTCATCTTGAGAATGAAGCCTTTGAAAGACGCTAAATAACCTGGAGGCGTAACGCATATCAAATCCTGCACCATTATCTTTTACTGAGATAATGAATTCAGTTTCATTTTCCATGGCTGTGGCTTCGATAGATGCTTCCTTTCGATTGCGCGTGTATTTTAAAGCATTAGAGAGGACATTCATAACGAGTAGTTTGATCATGACAGAGTCACCTTGGATAGTGGGGAGATGTTGAATCGTAAATTTGACATCTCTTTGTGGTTCAAGCTTAATAAGTTCATCAAACACTTCCCAAAATAACTGTTCTAAATTAATGGGTTCTATGTTCATTGGCATTTCGCTCATTCGCGAAAGTTCAAGTAAATGGTCAACAAGCTGAATAATTTCCTTTGACTTATCCTGAATGTTATCGATTAACTCTCGTCCTTCAATATCCAGTCTGTCTGAGTAATCCAAAGCAAGATATTCCGTGAGCTTACTAAGTGATAGTAACGGGGCTTTTAGGTCATGGGCGACCGTATAACAAAAGCTATCAAGCTCGTGATTTGCTTTTAATAAGGACTCTGTCTGCTTTTTAAGCTTGATATGTGTATGAACGCGGGCAAGCAGTTCCGATGTATTAAAGGGCTTAACTACATAATCTTGGGCCCCTAGATCAAATCCTTTTTTAATACTTTCCGCATCATTACTTGATGTTAAAAATATAATCGGGATGCTGCTAAGATCACTTTCGGTTTTAATAATTCTACAGATTTCAAAGCCATCCATCTCTGGCATATAGACATCTAATAGAATTAGATCAGGTTGATGCTGCTCGATTAATTTAAAAGCAGTGCTTCCTTTGGTTGCAATCCGGACACGAAAGTTGTTTTCACGTAAGACTGTAACTGCAGTTTCAATGTGCTCCGGCGTATCATCCACAAGTAGTATTTCAGGCTGGTTTATTGACTGGGTGTAATCCAAAGAGACCAACTCCATAATCTTTTTGTACTTTTAAAAGGAAAGGGGATACACCTGCTGAAGCAATAGCTGTTTTCCGAGACAGGAATGTCCCCAATAAACATAAATTGTATAGGAATACCTATTGTAAAACAAGTATTAGTTGAACATAAACTTATCCAGGTGCTAAATGTGCTAAGTGCGATATGCGATATGCGAACTTCGTGCCTCGTGCCTCGTATTTTGTATAACTGTAGAGTAACCGTTGTAAAGGGTTAAAATTTATCCTATAATAAATTAATAATCTTGATCGACAAGGCAGCGGAGCCGGTTTGAAGCATCAAACTGACTCCGCTGCCATTTTGTCTACGGAGGTGATTTAATTGCCACAAAAAATCTTAATTAAACAATCTACGATTAGTGCCTTGATGTTAGGAATCTTCTTTTTTATTGCCATACTGCTGGGCAGTAGTATTTTATTCATGAGTTCAAGTATTAAAGATGAACAGAGTGCAGAAAAGAGAAGGACTGAATTCAAACAACTTGGCATCGATTTAGCAAATGCTTCGGATTATTTAACAGATGAAGCACGTAAGTTTGCGGTAACAAGAGATGAGATTCATATGAATAAATACTGGAAGGAAATCAACGTTACCAAAACGCGGGATAATGTGATATCACGACTGGGTGAACTAAATTCTCCGAGTGAAGAGATGGCCCTGTTAGCCGAGGCGAAAAAGAACTCAGATGCGCTAGTGGAGACAGAAAGGCGTTCGATGAGGCTGGTACTTGATGCTTTATGGGTGTCGGAGGAGAAAATGCCGCCTGAAGTGGCTTCCTTCCGGTTAAGTGCGGAAGATCAAAAGTTAAGTACTGAGGATAAACTTACCAAAGCGCGGAACATCATGTTTGATGAAAAGTATGACTTTGACAAGCGGAGTATCATGGAACCCATAGCAAAATTCCAACAAATCATGAATGCCCGCTTGGAAGCAGAACTGGAGATTGCCCGAAATGCTACCAGTAGGGCAGCGATCTTGCAAGCAGTCCTTGCTGCCATTATTATCTGCGCAGTTGCGGTTTTGCTGCGAATTCTCTTTACTCAAGTAACGTACCCGATCAAGAATTATACGGAACTGTTAAAGGTGTTTTCATTCAGCAATGAAAACTTTAGTCTGGTGCCGGAGGGCTCTCTGGAACTTAGGCTACTTGCCAAGACATTTAATGACTTATATCAGTCGTTTCAGGAGGAATTGGTAAAAAGAAAACGTGCTGAAGATAAGATGAAAGTTGCCAAAGAAGAGGCCGAGAAGGCCAATGAAGCCAAAAGTGAATTTCTTGCCAATATGAGCCATGAGATAAGAACCCCCTTAAATACAATCATTGGCTATCACTATTTACTTAATAGCACTGAATTTGCACCTAAACAAAAACAATATATGCAAAATGTAGGTATGGCAGCTAAAAGTCTCTTGGGAATCATCAATGAGATCCTTGATTTTTCTAAAATTGAAGCTGGTCGGATGACCATGGAAACAGTTGAATTTAATCTCTACGAGACAATCAAGGAGCTCTGCAGTATGGTTCAAATAGAAGCCCGGCGCAAAGGGTTGGATTTACGCTATGAAATCCGATCAGATGTTCCTCATTTTGTAAAAGGGGATACGACGAGATTAAAGCAAGTCCTTTTGAATCTCTTATCTAACGGAATTAAGTTCACGGATAAGGGTGAACTTGAACTTGAAGTTGTAGTTGAATTATTAATAAACGATGGAAAACAGGCTCAACTTCGCTTTAACGTTTCAGATACCGGGATAGGCATTTCTGAGGAGCAAATGAAGCAGTTGTTCGAGGTATTTACGCAGGGTGATGCCTCAACTTCACGAAAATATGGGGGAACTGGCTTAGGGCTTGCTATCTGTAAAAAAATTGTCGGACTTATGTCAGGGGAAATTAGTGTCAGTAGTGTTGTTGGGACGGGGTCAACCTTTAGTTTTACTGCGAACTTTGAAATCGTCGATCAAGCACCAGTATCTTTAAAAGAAGACAAACTGAACCAGTACATGTTTGCTGCTAAAAAAATTCTATTAGTAGAAGACAATCAAATTAATTTGCAAATGACCAAAGAGATTCTTGGAAATTTAGGGTTTGATACAGACACTGCCCAGAGCGGTTTTACTGGCGTTCAAATGGCCAGCAGAACACGCTATGATGCTATTTTGATGGATATTCGTATGCCTGAAATGGATGGTTATGAGGCGACTCGTCGTATTTTAGAGATAAAAGGTCAAGATGCCCCGCCTATTATTGCCTTATCGGCGGATGCAGTTGAAGGTGTAGCTGAAAAGGCAAAATTGGCAGGAATGAGCGGGTATGTAACCAAACCGTTAAATTCTGTGAAACTGATCGAAATTTTAAAAACGTGTCTCGGCATTGAAACGACTGAAGACCTACTGCCAAAAAATAATGTTCCAGCCCCTGTTCAGAAAATGTGGATCGATTTTGCAAGCGGTATCGAGCGTTTGGGAGGCAAACAAGAAAAATATAAACATATTCTCGAAAGCTTCATCGAAAACCATAAAAATGACCATAACAACCTAAATCAGTTCTTAGCGATCGGTAATTTTGATGAGGCAAAGAAAATATTACATATCCTAAAGGGGATTTCAGCAAATATTGGAGCAATCAAGCTTAACGAAGCAGCTTTACGTCTAGAAAATGCAGTCGACTACCGGGATGAAGAAGAGATTGCCAAAGAGAAAAGTCAATTTGAAATAGCTTTTAAAGAAAGTTGTAACAGTGTGGCTCAGTTTGTAGCTGGCTTACCAGTTGAAACTGCAACGATTATTGTGAAAAATAATGATATCCAAAACGAGTTAATTAAACTGGTAAAGCTCTTGGAAGAGGGAGATTCAGAGGCCTCAGCTGTGTATGAGTCCTGTAAATATTTTCTTAAGAAAGAGTTGAGTAGTCTGGATTACAGCCAACTGAATGAGAAAATTGCCTCGTACAATCTTGAAGAAGCAGCTGTGTATTTAAAGAGAGTATTAGCTAAAACGAGAGGGACACAGACTGCCTAGACAGGGGGTAAGCAAATGTTTAAAGTGTTAATTGTCGATGATGACAAATCGGTAAGGTATATGTTAAAGAGATATAAAAATTGGGCTAACAATGGATTTAGTGTGGAAGAGGAAGCAAGTGATGGTAAAGAAGCTTTGAGAAAGCTTTCAGCTGGTCAAATTGACCTTGTCATAACCGATATTAAAATGCCAGGTATGGATGGGATAGAGTTTTTAAGTGAGCTCAGATTCAGGAAATGGGATGTTTGTTCAATTTTACTCAGTACGCATAGTGATTTTGAGTACGCGAAACAAGGAATACGATTAGGTGCCTTTGATTTTATGACCAAACCTTTAGAGGATAATGTTCTGAGTGAAGCCTTGGAAAGAGCGAAAAAATATTTAGAAGAAAAAAATCAACAGAAAATAAGAGAAGAAGAAGAACGCAGGCTGATTGAAGACAGCCTGACGCTTTTTTATCCGAAAAATAAAGAAGAAAGAATAGCAACTCTCATCTTATCAGGAAATTTGGCGGCTCTGGCTGAAGCAGAAACTGTCTTTTCTGAATTAACCAAGCTACTGGATCAAGACCTGTTTAAAACAGCCAAGCTGCTGGAAATAATGCTTTCAAACCTAAGTGGGGCGATGTATAAGGCGTTCTCCTGGCTCCAAAAGGTTGAAGAAGCTGCTTTTAGTAATGTTCTACTTCACACCGATTCCATGCGTGGTATGAAGTCAGAGTTCCTTAGCCGTATTAGGGGTCTGATCACTGTCATTAAGAAATATGAGCTTCATCAAAGCGAAAGTATTGTCAGAAAGACGTGCCTATATATAACGGATCATATTGAAAAAGATATCAATCTTGAATTGGTTGCTAATGAGGTACATGTGAGTAAAGACTATCTGGGAAAACTTTTTAAACAAAAAACTGGCGTTAATTTTAACGACTATCTGACAAAAATCAAAATGGAATATGCCAAGCATCTGCTTGGAACCGGTGAGTATAAGAACTATGAAGTAAGCGAAAAACTTGGCTATAGCAGTCCGGATTATTTCTGCCGTCTGTTTAAGAACTATACTGGCTATACACCCCTGCACTTCAGAAAATCGGGGGCCTAAGAATCTTTCAGGCAAAAAATTTTATTCCCGTTTTTTAGCGGAAAATAGCTGCTTTTTACCGTTTAATTTTACTGGGATAAATGTAAAAATGGTTATAGAGTAACTCAATTATAACCAGCACAGGCGCTGTGAAGAATGGACAGTATCCGCAAGGATATAGAAACATTTTTCAGAGCGCCTTTTTGTTTGGTGCGTTAGCGCTATCGAAATTATTCAGCATCGATCATGGCCAGTCGTGTTGAAAAAAACAATGTGGAGGGTGGTAAGTTTATGAAAAATTATTTTTCGCTAAAAATAAAAAAACATGTAATTGGGGTAATCTCAGCAACGCTTATTGCAGGATTACTGTTGACCGGATGTGCATCCAGTCAGACAAGCAAACCAACAGAAACCACTAGTGCAGGAGATACAATTAAGGTCGGTATATTACATTCATTAAGCGGAACGATGGCAATTAGTGAAGTATCCGTTAAGGATGCAGAAATGATGGCGATTGAAGAAATCAACGCAGCTGGTGGTGTATTAGGTAAAAAAATTGAGCCGGTTATAGAAGATGGTGCCTCAAACTGGCCTAACTTTGCAGAAAAAGCAAAGAAATTACTACAACAAGATAAGGTCGCAACCGTATTCGGCGGCTGGACTTCGGCAAGTCGTAAGGCAATGCTGCCGGTGTTCGAAGAAAACAACGGCTTGCTCTGGTATCCTGTTCAATATGAAGGAATGGAAGCATCACCAAATATTTTCTACAGCGGGGCTGCTCCTAATCAGCAGATTGTTCCAGCGGTAGAGTGGCTGTTTAAGAATAAAGGAAAGAAATTTTTCCTGCTAGGTTCTGATTACGTGTTCCCAAGAACCGCCAATAAGATTATTAAAGCTCAGTTAAAAGCGCTCGGCGGCGAAACGATTGCTGAAGAATACACACCACTTGGACATACCGACTATAGTACCATTATCAACAAAATCAAAGCCTCCAAGCCTGATATCGTGTTCAACACCTTGAATGGTGACAGTAACGTTGCCTTCTTCAAGCAGCTTAAGGATGCAGGTATTACTTCCAAAGATCTTACAACCCTTTCGGTCAGTGTCGCTGAGGAAGAAGTTCGCGGTATTGGAGCGGCAAACATGAAGGGTCATCTGGTATCCTGGAACTACTACCAAACCACCGATACGCCTGAGAATAAAGAATTCGTTAAGAAATACAAAGCAAAATATGGTGCTGACCGTGTAACCGATGATCCTATCGAAGCTGCTTATGATCAAGTGTACTTATGGGCAGCAGCTGTTAAGAAAGCAGGCACAACGGATGTGAATAAGGTAAAGGAAGCTGCTAAAGGAATTGAATTTAAAGCACCTGAAGGTCTGGTTAAAATTGAGGGTGAAAATCAACATCTCTGGAAACCTGTAAGAATTGGTGAGGTAACCGAAGATGGCTTGATTAAAGAGATCTGGAGCACCGACAAGACAGTCAAACCAGATCCGTACCTGAAATCCTACGATTGGGCTAAGGGCCTCAGCAATTAGTGATTAAACTTTGTGGACTGTGGTTTAACGGTGCAGGTTTGATAGCCTGCACCGTTGCTGCAACACTCTCAGGAAAAGGTGTTGGAAAATGGAAACGTATATCCTGCAAATATTTAATGGAATCAGCGTCAGCTCGATTCTGATACTAGCCGCGCTAGGACTTGCCATAACCTTTGGTTTGATGAAAGTCATCAATATGGCTCATGGTGAGTTCATTATGATTGGCGCCTATGTGACTTATCTTATTCAAAATCTATTTATGGCGTATATGGATAAGAGCCTTTTCGGACTATATTTCATTATTGCCATTCCAGCTTCGTTTATCGTTGCCGGTCTGATAGGATTTGTTCTGGAAGGGACAGTGATACGCCACCTTTACAATAGACCGTTGGATAGTTTGCTGGCAACCTGGGGGATCAGTTTGGTGCTTCAGCAGCTGGCAAGAAGTATTTTTGGAGCGCCTAATGTCGATGTAAAAAGTCCAGGCTGGTTGGAAGGCGGACTTGTTATACACCAAGGGCTGCAACTACCCTATAAGCGTCTATTTATTATCGCCTTAGTCATTGCTTGTATCGTGGGCATGTTTGGACTGCTTTATAAAAGTAAAACCGGACGACGAATCCGGGCGGTCATGCAGAATAGGGAAATGGCCGAGAGTATGGGAATTAATACCAGAAGAGTGGATGCCTATACCTTTGCTGTTGGCTCAGGGCTTGCTGGAATTGCTGGGTGTGCTTTAACCTTGCTCGGTTCAATCGGCTCCACTTTAGGAACTTATTATATTGTAGATACGTTTATGGTTGTCGTTCTTGGCGGCGTAGGAACACTAATGGGAACTGCAGCTGGTGGACTACTGATCGGTACAGCCAACACCACGCTTGAATTTTTCACCAATACCTCGCTAGGCAAGGTACTTGTCTTTATGTTAATTATTTCATTTTTACAATGGAGGCCCAAAGGGCTGTTTAACATCAGCAGCCGTTCGTTAGACGAATAGAGTCAATTATTACGGAAAGGGGGACAGAACGATGTTCGAGGTTCGAGGTTCGAGGTTCGATGCTCGAAGTTTAGTAAAGTCAAAAGAGAAGTTAGTATTCTCTGTAATCATTCTAGTTTCAGTGCTAGCTCCCTTGTTTTTATCCGATTTCAGAGTGAATTTACTTGGGAAATTTATTGCCTATGCCATTTTGGCAATTGGTTTAGATTTGATCTGGGGATTTACGGGGATTTTAAGTCTTGGACACGGGGTGTTCTTCGGGCTTGGAGCATACTGTATGGCAATGTATCTTAAGTTAGAAGCGGCCCACGGAAAACTACCGGATTTTATGTCTTGGAGCGGGCTTGAAGGACTTCCTTGGTTTTGGAAACCTTTTTCCAACAGCTTTTTTGCAATCGCTATGGCAATTCTGATTCCGACCCTATTGGCGTTTTTTATTGGTTTTTTAACCTTTAAGAATCGCATCCGGGGAGTATATTTCTCCATCTTATCCCAGGCCTTATCCATTATTTTCGTTGTACTGTTTGTTGGGCAACAGGCCTATACCGGTGGAACAAATGGTCTGACAAACTACAAAAGTATCATGGGCTTTTCGTTATCCCATGGCTCAACGAAGCTCGTTTTATATTACATCTCGATAGGCCTCCTCGTTTTGACCTATGCATTTTGCAACTTTTTGGTTAAACGAAGAATAGGCAGGATCCTTGTAGCCATCCGGGACGGAGAAAATAGAGTCAGGTTCTAGGGGTATAATCCTACAACTTATAAGATATTTGTCTATTGTCTATCTGCAGCCATTGCAGGGCTTGCCGGCGCCATCTTTGTGCCTCAGGTCGGTATTATTTCCCCGGCTGAAATGGGTATAGTGCCATCGATTGAAATGGTTATTTGGGTAGCAATTGGTGGACGTGGAACATTGATAGGCGCTGTTATTGGGGCAATACTTGTGAATGCCTTGAAAAGCGGCATCAGTGAAAGTTTCCCTAATGTATGGTCTTACTTTATTGGGTTTGCCTTTATTTTCATCGTATTGTTTATGCCTAAAGGTATTGTCGGACTGGTCAAGAAAATAGCAGGGAAGTTTGGTAATCAAGCCCTTAAAGGCAGTCAGCAGATAAGTACGGATAAAGCACTTAATAATTAATAAAAGAAGGGCGGTGGGGATATGGATTCGATATTACAGATTGATAATCTAACAGTATGTTTTGATGGATTTAAGGCAGTTAATAATGTGAATACCGGGATTGAGAAAGGCGAGATTCGTTTTTTTATCGGTCCGAACGGTGCTGGAAAAACAACATTGCTTGATGCTATTTGCGGGCGGGTGAAGCCTCAGTCAGGACAAGTTATGTTTTTTGATGCAGACGTTACCCGGTATTCGGAGCATGAAATTGTCAAGATAGGAATAGGAAGGAAGTTTCAGGTACCCTCCGTATTTACCAACATGACCGTGTATGAAAACATGGAACTAGCTGTCGTGAAGGATCGTTCGCTGTATTCTTCCATGTTTCATAGACTGAAAAAGGAGCAGATCGAGAGAATTGAAGATATCTTAGTAACGATTGGGTTGTATGAAAAAAGATTTAACACCCCGACAGCCTTAGCTCATGGTGAAAAGCAGTGGCTGGAAATCGGCATGCTGCTGGCCCAAGAGCCTAAACTCATGCTCTTGGATGAACCAGTTGCCGGAATGGGTCGGGCTGAGACCGATAAGACCGGGGAACTTTTGAAAAAGATAGCTCAAAATTGTACCATTATTGTTGTCGAACACGACATGGAATTTGTCAGGGACTATGCAAGTAAAGTTACGGTCCTACATGAAGGGGCAATATTGGATGAGGGCAGTGTTTATGAAGTTCAGAATAATCAAAAGGTAATCGATGTGTATCTTGGACGGGGTGGGGAACGTGATGCTTGATATAACAAACCTTGAGGCCTATTATGGGGAAAGTATTATTCTGAACGATCTAAATCTGCGTGTGCCAAAAGGGCAAGTCGTCTGCCTTCTCGGCCGAAACGGGGTAGGGAAGACAACTTTTTTAAAAAGTATTATGGGATTGGTCAATACCCCTAAAGGGAGTATTAAGTTTAATGGCAAGGAAATAGTTACGAAGCCTACCTATTTTAGGGCTCGACAAGGGATTAGTTATGTTCCGCAAGGTAGGGATATTTTTCCTCAATTAACCGTACATGAAAACCTTTTACTTGGCCTTGAGGCATTCGGAGGTAATGGGAGTATCGATGAAAAGATCTATGAATTATTTCCGGTTTTGAAGGCCATGCTTAAAAGAAAAGGGGGAGACCTAAGCGGAGGGCAGCAGCAACAGCTGGCTATTGCCCGGGCCCTTGTTTCTAAGCCCAAATTGCTTATATTGGATGAACCTACTGAAGGGATACAGCCGTCAGTGATCCAGGAAATCGGCCGGGTCATCAAACAATTAAATCAGGAAGCGAATTTAACCATTCTGATTGTTGAGCAGTATTTGGAGTTTGTCGTTGATGTTTCAGATTATTATTACGTGATGGAAAAAGGACTTATTGTGACAAAAGGCTTCACTAAGGATTTAAATCAGGAGGAAATTCAGAAACGGATGGCCATTTGATGAATAACGAGTGACAGGAGGTTAGACGATGCATCTAAGTCCGACTGAAAAAGATAAACTGTTGATTTATACGGCAGGACAGGTAGCACGTGAACGTTTAAACCGCGGATTGAAGTTGAATTATCCAGAAGCAGTGTCCTTGATTAGCGCTGAACTGCTGGAGCGAATTCGTGATGGGTTTACTGTCGCCCAACTCATGGAGATGGGGACTAAGATCCTGACGCGTGACCAGGTTATGGAGGGAATCCCTGAAATGATTGAGGAAATTCAGGTTGAGGGAACCTTTCCTGATGGGACGAAATTAGTTACGGTACATCATCCTATCCGGTTATCCGATGGCTAAGCGCCACGTATAACAGAAGTCAGAGGTCAGAGGCCGGAAGTCAGATCTAGGTTTGAGGACGAAGATCGAACTCCGAATATCGAATATCGAACATAGCAAGGAGGTAAAAGCTATGATACCAGGAGAGTTTAAATTGGCTGAAGTCGCCATTGAAGCGAATCAAGGCCTGTATACAGAAACAATAACGGTTGAAAACACCGGCGACCGCCCTATCCAGATCGGTTCTCATTATCATTTTTTCGAAGTAAACAGGTATTTAGTCTTTGATCGAGCCTCAGCTTGGGGCATGCGTTTAAACACTCCTTCAGGGACCGCTGTTCGTTTCGAACCTGGAGAAAGCCGTACGATTAGGCTTGTTCAATTTTCAGGTCAGGGTCCTTGGTTTGGAGCAAATAACTTAACGGCTGGTTGTAGGGACAAGACGAAATGTATCGAACAAGCTAAACAGCAAGGGTTTATAAAATAGAAGTCCGAAGTCCGAGGCCCGAATAATTGCTAAGCTCCTGGATAATAAACTTCAGTTGGAGTTAATACTTCACCTGAAATAATGTGAGGAGGAATTGAACTGTGACTTTAAGCATGTCACGCCGTCAACATGCTGATATGTATGGACCAACTACTGGCGATAAAGTTCGCTTAGCAGATACAGAGTTATGGTTAGAAGTGGAAGATGATCTTACCAGTGCGGGTGATGAAGCAAAATTTGGTGGTGGTAAAGTCATTCGCGATGGTATGGGGCAAGACCCACAAGCTTTGGATGAAGCTATGGATTTGGTCATTACAAATGCTGTGATTATTGACCACTGGGGTATTATTAAGGCTGACATAGGTATTAAAGAAGGACGTATTTATGGCCTAGGTCACGCAGGGAATCCCAAGACGATGGCTGGGGTTAACCTTCCCATAGGGGCAGGCACCGAGGTGATTGCCGGAGAGAACTATATCGTTACTGCAGGCGGAATTGATAGTCACATTCACTTTATTTGTCCTCAGCAAATTGAAACGGCTATTGCTTCCGGTATCACAACCATGTTAGGTGGCGGAACTGGCCCAGCTGCTGGAACAAATGCTACAACCTGTACACCGGGTGAATGGAACTTATACCGGATGCTGCAGTCTGCTGAAGCGTTTCCAATTAATATCGGTTTTTTTGGAAAAGGGAATAACTCTTGTCCGGAACCGCTGATAGCCCAAGTTAAAGCCGGAGCCATTGGTCTAAAACTACATGAAGATTGGGGATCTACTCCTGCCGCTATTGACTGCTGCCTAAAAGTTGCGGATGAATATGATATTCAGGTGGCCATACATACAGATACC
>ORJL011375725.1_pt1 | contig 12418 bp, 13 predicted proteins | sample 1779941 | NCBI WGS metagenome assembly ORJL01 (sample SAMEA104232317, study PRJEB22302) | groundwater metagenome | biome: forest; feature: aquifer; material: groundwater | place: USA | collected 2011-08-07 | depth 5.8 m
ATAAACCCACAGCGCAAGCTTGTTGAAATCATCGAGCTTCGTGATCACCCATTTTTTGTCGGCGTCCAATTCCACCCCGAATTCCTCTCCCGTCCACTCACCCCACATCCTTTGTTTCGCGAGTTCATAAGAGCGGCGATTAAAACTAAAAAATAAAGATCAGTCCCTAATATTGCACTTACTTGTTGAATTTGCTATAACATGATCAGTGAATCTAGCTCTTTTCCAAACCACAAACCAATAGAATAGAAAGGAGGGCTTCCCATGTGGGACCCATATGCTGAATTCCAGTCGGTGACATTGCCGAATGGGCTCGCTGTGCACGCGGCTCACTGGCCAGAACGCCCATGGGAAGCCATGGGGTTTCTGATTCACAGTGGAGCCGAGTACGACCCAGTCGGGCTCGAAGGCCTGTCTCACTTCGTCGAGCACTTAGTCTCGGAAAACACTAATGTTTCTAAAAAAGACATAAACGCGTTTTTCGAGGACTGCGGCGGAGTAGTCAATCTTGGCACAACCGGCTATCCATGCACCAATTACCGCTTCTTTGTGCCAACAGACAAAACTGTTCTCACTAGAGCCTTCTCGATGTTCGGCCACATGTTGCTTTCGGCTAAACTCGAAAAGTTTATCGAACGAGATCGACAAGTCATTGTCGGCGAGTTCCATCGGCACTATCCGATCAAGTTTCAACTTGACTTGGATGTGCGCGAGCGCAAGATACTCTATGCTGGCTACTGGCTCGAAAGATTTGCTCTGCCGCTCGGTACACCCGAGTCTGTCGGACGAATCATGCAGAGTGATCTGCAATCTCACTACGACACACACTACACACCAGCAAACATAAGTGTCGTTGGTGTCGGCGGCATGACGCTCTCGGAATTGGTCGAACTTCTTTCCGAAAGTCCTTTTGCGACAAATAAGAAAGGAGTGAGGACGCCTGTTCCGAATCCTGTAATCGATGTCGCGCCACCCTCGGAAACTCGTTACGTTTTCGACGTGTCAAAGCACATCACAATGCCCATCGAGGTTGGCGCGTACCGGAGTGTTGCAAAGATTCCGGGCAACGTCAATGCTCGTGCGATCCGAATCATCTGTGAGATGTTCGATGAGGTACTCAACGAAGAAGTGCGAGAGCGGCGCGCGTGGGCATACTCCATCAACAGTTCGCGTTACAACTTCCGGCACTTCCACGAGTTCTCAATCAACTGCGGCGCGCTTGCCCTCAAGGCACTCGATGAAATCGAGGAAGTCGTCGAGGTCTGCATAGCTTCGATGGGAGATCGCGAAGACTTGTTCGAGCAAGTCAAGCGGCGCGCTCTCGTAAGCAACTTCTTGATTGACACAACTGGCAAGGGTATTTGCGACGGCGCGCTCGACCATCTCGCTGGCGACCAACGAATCATCTCGCTCGCAGAATACGGCAATGACATTGGGCGAGTTACGATGAGCGATGTTCGTACTCTACTCCAATGGCTTCGGTCGGAGCGGAGATGGACACTCATCATGCAACCCTGATCCAAAAACCCACTTAGACATACAATGTCTAAGTGGGCGTTTTTATACAACGCTTATTTGTTTGTAGGTGACGGTTCTGCTATCGAAGCAGACGGTATAAAATATGTCATCTTTTATCCACTTGGCTATCCGATAGCCAAGTGATATAATTTTAATTATATGAATGCAAGAAAGAGTGCCATTGGTTCTTATTATCATGTATTCAATCGAGGTGTTGATAAGCGTGTTATTTTTCCATCACAAATTAATATAGAAAGATTCGCAGAGTGTATGGTCGCTTTTAACACGGAAAATCCGGTAGGGAGTCTATTCGAGTTGCGATTTCAAAAGTTTGCTGAAAATAAAAAATCTAAAAAACTTGTTGATATAGTATGTTTTTGTTTAAATCCAAATCATTTTCATTTTCTCCTGCGGCAAAACAGTGAAATGGGAATGTCCGAATTCATGAAAAGATTGAGTAGTGGATATACCCAATACTTTAATAGAAAATATGAGCGCAGCGGCGTTCTCTTTCAGAGTAAATATAAATCAACACTTATCACGACAAATGAACAGCTGCTTCACGTAAGTGTGTACATTAATCTTAATAACAAAGCTCATCGACTCGGTAATCAAATAATCAAATCGAGCTGGGATGAGTTTTCAAGTGGTAAGGAAGGTATGTGTTCCAAGAATATTATTCTTTCGCAGTTTGATGATCCTTCAGAATATTGTAAGTTTGCGAAAGCGTCGTTGTCGGATATCTTGGAACGAAAAAACTCCGACAAAGAACTTCAAGCCGCTCTTTTAGAATAGTTACTTGGCTATCGGAAAGCCAAGTATGCTAAACAACACGTACTTGTTTTCGGGTGACGGTTCTGCCGTCGAAGTGGTTTTTGCGTTTGTCGGAAAAGTAAACGATATCCACTTGGCTTTCCGATAGCCAAGTGATACGATCATCCGTTTTTTGTCGGAGTCCAATTCCACCCCGAATTTCTCTCCCGCCCACTCAACCCCCACCCACTCTTTCGCGAGTTTATAAAGGTGGCGATTAAAAACAGGAAGTAATCTCAAAGCTATAAATATAGCCTATAATACAAAAAAACCTTTGTTGGCAAGTATTTTTAAGCTATTGACAATAACCTATCTTCTATAGTATAATTTAGTCAGAAGTTAATCGACAATTCAACCAAGCGAGGTGTGAAATGAAAATGCAAGAGTTGTTCCGCCCTGGCCAGAACGTGATCTGGGGCGACCGCGACGAAACGATGAAGTTCGTGACCAAGGATTGCGGCTCCGGCCCGTTCAAGGTTCTCACGGTCGAGGATATTTCCGAAGACGAGTGCAGTTGCGGTGGCTCGCTCGACGACGAGGTTCACCAAGAGTACGCAGAATGTCCTTACTCCAACATGGGGTACGGACCCGTCAGGAAGTCGGTCGGACATCCACAACTGGTGACCATCGATGACGGTAGCGGCAAGCCGCTCACTACCACGTTCAGCGGCGCATACTTTAAGGCTGCCTGAGCTCAATTACCGCCCACGAATCGAAAGCCGTCCGGCTCGGTTCGTCGGGCGGTTTTCATTTTCTTATATCGAAACACCAAAGTACAAACAAGAGACGATCGCCTCTTGTTTGTACAATTAGGTTTCCCGTAGAAACTCGCACTCCCGGTGCGTGAACGAGCTAGACAACGCTGACGAGTTTTCGGGTGACGGTTCTACCATCAAAGTGATTTTTGCGTTTGTCTGAAAACTTTATAACGCCCTCGCGGATTGCGTAGAGCGTGTCATCTTTGCCTTTTCGGACACCGAGGCCTGGCATAAAGTGCGATCCGCGCTGGCGCACGATAATAGAGCCCGCGCGAGCGATTTGGCCAGCATATAGCTTTACACCTAGATATTTTGCTCGCGAGTCGCGTAAATTGCTCGTTGATCCACCTGCTTTTGTATGTGCCATAATTACCTAATATTATGCTAAGATTTTCTTATGCTACCGCATCTTAAAGAAAAGATCAAGCAGCGCGAGGCAGAGATTTTTATAGTATCTGCAGCACTTCTTTTTGCGATTATTATGGCTGGCGCGTTTCGTCTGTGGACACTAGATCGAGGGAGAGGTAAGCCAATATTGCAAGAAAATGCTTTCCCGATCTATTTTTCTGGCGAGTCAAGCGAGTCGCATAGATTTGTCGCAAGTAAAAATGGCACAAAATTTTATCCGGCCGCATGCAAAGCCGCCGAGCGCATAAAGCCGGAAAACCGCATATTTTTTGCGACAGCAATAGATGCCCAAAAAGCCGGCTTCGAAGCTACTTCTCAATGCTCGCCCTCAAAACCGTGAACTTTTTTACTATACGAGCCTCATTATTGAGTCGCTCGCGAAGCTCGTAGGGGAGTGCACCAAGCGCTTTTTTGACTTTGGCCGGGTCAGGGGATAGTATATCTTGCCAAAATGGAGTGCCTTTCAAGATGGCTTCAATCTTTGTGCTATCCCAGCTCGTGCGTTCTTGGCGCGCGCGCATTATAGAGCCAGACTCGGCAAAAATCCTATCCACGCTTTCACGCTCAAAATAATCATTGATGAATTTTGTGACAGCGGAAAGCCGAGCCTCACGCTCCGTTATTTCTTCTTTGAGTGTAAAATACTCTTTAACAGTTTCATCAACAGTCTTTTTTTCTTCTGGCGCCAATTCTTCACGGCGATAAAGATGGCGCCAGGCAGGGCACATTGGTTTATATCCGCACCAATCGCAGAGAATGGTTGGTTTGGGCGGAAAGTCGCCTTCTGTTGTTTTTTGCTCTATTGTATGGATTGTTGATAATACGCGCTCTTCAACATTCTTGAGGTCCTCGCCGGAACGATTGGTGGAAAGTTTTTCTCCAGATCGTAAAAAATAAAGCGAGAGGGCGACCTCGGCCGGTTTAATGTGCGGCCATTTTTTATGTATGCCGAGTTGGTATACGGCCAGTTGTGTATTGGCATCCACCGAATCTTGCGATGGGAGCCTGCGCGAGGTTTTATAGTCAACGATTTCGTAAGAGTTATCTTCGAGCTTGTCGATTCTATCTATATTACCGACAAGCTCGTGCGATTCTTGAGTTAAGCGATCTGTTATAGAAACTGCGAAGCGAGATTCCAGATCTATCGTATTAAATTTCCACGGCGGATTTTTTTTATAAAAATCCGTAAGCATCTTCTCGCCGGATACGCAAAAACGCTCTTTTTCATCGTCCGGCACCGCCGGGCTTTCCAAAAGCGTCTTTCGAAAGTGAGACAGGGTTTCCTCGAGAGTAGGGTATAGCGGGTCGCGCGAAAACAAGAATTTCAGTGCCCCGTGCATGGCCGTGCCGAATACCGCTTCCTTCCCTTTCGGCACGCGGATTTTATCAATATATTCAAATTTATATTTCTGCGGGCATTGTCCGAATGTTTCAAGCGCCGAATAGGAGATTCGCATGCGCGTATTCTATATCTAAACGCGGGCTTTAAGTTAGACCGGTTATACACAGGGGAGGCCACTTGTGCGTTTAACTATACTTCGTATAATATATGTAAAGCGAAGTATAGTTACGCTAAAACAATGAGCAAGCCACTTCTTAAACATTTAACCGAATTTCTGGAGTATGGTGAAATAGAGAAAGGTCTATCCCCTACGACCACAAAAAATTATGCGCGTTTTTTAAAACGTTTTTTTGAATGGCTGGAACTTAACAACCTATCAGGCATATCTCCGTCGGAACTTACCGAAAAGCACATTTGGCAATATAGACTGTGGTTATCGAGACTGCCAAATCAAGTAAGAAAAGTTAACAGAAATTTACATACTTCGACGCAGTCCAGATATTTAATAGCGTTAAGGGCTTTTTTGGCATATTTCCATGAAAAGAATATCCCCTCTCTGCCGACTGAAAAAGTTAAGCTTCCAAAGGAGCGCGGAGACAGGCAAGTAAAATTTTTATCTCTAGATCAGATCGAGAAGCTGTTCAATTCAATTGATATTTCTACAAATAGCGGTTTACGCGATCGGGCTATTATAGAGACATTTTTTAGCACGGGCATGCGAGTGGCCGAACTTGTCTCTTTAAACAGAAAACAAATGGATGGTGCTAAAAGCGGCGAGGATTACGAGATAAGTGTTGTCGGAAAGGGCTCGCGTGTTAGAACGATATATTTTTCGCCTCACGCTCTTTTGTGGGTTAAAAAATATCTGGCTACACGAACAGATGACGACAAGGCTCTTTTTATTAGATTTAGAGGCCCAAAAGCCGAACATTTAAGACTAACTACAAGAGCTATCGAAGAAATTGTCCAAAAGCATGCAGGATTAGCCGGCTTATCTGTAATGGCCACACCGCATACTTTAAGGCATAGTTTTGCGACAGACTTATTAAATGAGGGCGTGGATTTACGAATAGTACAGGAGTTTTTGGGCCATAAGAATATCGCCACAACGCAAGTCTATACGCATGTAACAAATAAGCGCTTAAAAGATATACATAAAAAATATCACGGTGGGAGTAAGCTGTGTAAATAAAAATTTATGCTTTCCGTAAATGATTTAAAATATATATTCTATTCTGATGGTAACGAAAGGCGTGCAGACAACGCCATTCTTACTGATATAGCATACCTAATTGAGATCAATATGTTATTTTATTCTAAAATAACTCTCTGCTCGAAAAATAAATATAGTTTTTACATTGATCAGCTCAAAGAAGGCAAACTGTCACAGTATGATATAGCAGGAGGTGGCATTGGTCACATGGTATTAAAGCTTATTGCGATGGATGTGTTGCGACAAAACAGAGAAGATGATAGTCCGATCGTGGAGCAAGAGTTCGAGGGATATAGGCCAGATATAATGACACGTAATCGCCAAACAATAATAGAATGTGGCACGATTAACCCGCAAAAGCTTCTCGCCTATTTCAAGTCCTCAATCATAAGAAAACTTATTATTATTCCATATCCGTCAGAAGAAGATAATAGTATCCTTGGGCATACTTTTACGCCTGGAGAAGAATTACTGGATTTTATTCTATTTTTGGAAAAAGATCGTCTTGATAAGTTGAGACAAATAACTGGCAAATAGAAATAGATTTTCCCGCGCTTCTCGTTTATACACAGCCCCATACTACTTTCTCACAGACAGTTCCCAATTTATTAACAAGATTTCAACTGTTTTGCGGTTTTTGGTGTTGCAATAAAGATGTGTCTGGCGTTATAGATACAAGTAGAGCCTTAAAAAGATCAAAAGTCCGCGTTTATGCGAGGGTCTCCCTAAACAATTTTATAGTCTTTCTTTGGACAAGGTCTGGCCTTTGGCCTGACAAATCATTGCTTAAGAAAAGATAACAGATATTATTAAGGTACTGCGTACCACACTTTGTGGGGGGCTCTCATATAAGTGCGGAAACTAACTAAAAAGCGCTTGAAGTGGTATCATTATATATCTTTTTAAAAGTCCCCACGCGCCACTCGCGTACGTATCCCAAAGCCATTGAATACCATTCCAAAGAGTCCCGAAATTCTCGCGGAGCGTTTTGTTGTTCAAAAGCGAGGTAATGGATACACCCAGAAGGCTCAATATAATGACGGAAAGAACAATAATTATAACAAGTTGTATAATCCCCCGCTGATCATGAAATTTTTTCATTGCACTTATTATACCATATTTAGAGGTAATCAAGCGGATTAAGATAGCCACCGGCAGGAATTAATCCGCAATACTTTGTTTTGCGAAGTTGATAGGTGTTTGACGCATATACCGTAAAATGCAAGTGCGGACCGGTTATATATCCCGTACTACCGCTATAGCCAATCGGGTCACTGCGCTTCACCGTAGCGCCCTGTGAGACTAAAATTGCCGAAAGGTGCGCGTAGAGCGTCGAAAGATTATTTGGATGCTCTATCAAAATCCATTTGCCGTAAGAACCGCCTGGACAAATAGTATCGGTATTGCCAATACCTTTCACAATGCCGTCTCCGGCAGAAAGAATCCGCGTACCGACTGCTGCACGAAAATCAATACCATTGTGTCCGCCGCCTTTATATATATCGGTCCCTTGAGTTGTTGCAAAATCAGTATTACCAAACCCCTGTGTGACAACGGGCGGCACAATAGGCCAGCCAAGCACACCACTTCGCCTTGTTGGCAGAAGCGATCGGTCGATAAGCTTCCCAAGCTCTTCTTCAATAGACTGCAATTCTTTTTGAATAAGCCCGCGGCGTTTTTCGCGCTCTTTCAGTATTTGCTGATAGCGTGATTCTTGATTGCGGCTCTCGCGAAGCAATTGATTTTTGGTCTGGCTGACCGACTCTTGCGCAATTTTTTTACCAGAGAGATCTTTTTTAAACAATTGATATTCTGATTCCTCGTGTTCGCGATTGCCGCGCTCTTCCTCGAGAACCGCTTTGCGTCGTTTTAAGTCAACTATTTCAAATTCGATGTTTTTTTGAAGTTGAAGAGTCGCTTCACGATCGCCAAGAAAATCTGAAAGTTGGTTGTGACTAAGAAATGCCTCAACAAGTGATTGATTATCGCTCTCATACAATGTCTGGAAAAGCTCGGCGACCACCTCCCGATCAGATGCGAGATCCTGCTCATGTTTTGAAATTTCGCCGTTTAGTTCGTCGATAAGAAGACCTGTTTTTTGTATCTGATATGTCGTGAGCTTAATATCTGCATTTAATTTTTTTATTTGAGTTTCAAGGCGGCTGACCTCATTGCCGAGAGTTTGTGAGAGATTTGATTGCTGATCTAGGCGCGCGTGGTACACGGCAATCTCTGCCTCCAGTTTCTTGATTTCACTTTCTCGTTCCGTAATTTTTGTGCGAAGCTCATCAACCGATGCGGCAAAAACCATAAAAGGCAGGCAGATGAGGATTATACTTCCTGCGCAAAGAAGTGTCTTACTTTTTTGCGATAAGTTCCGTAGCATAACGAATGCGAGCAATAGTTTCCTCCTTACCGATGGCGCACGCGATTTCAAATGGGCCGGGAGACATAGCGGAGCCAGAGAGAGCGACTCGGAGCGGCCACAATACAACACCTCTCCCCTCTTTGACGCTCAAATCCGAAAGCGCTTCTTCAAGAGTACTGTCCAAAAAATCTTCTGCATTTATTGCCGTGAGGCGAGTTTGAATGGCATCCAAAATCTCTTCGAGTTTTTCAAGTGAGATTTTTCCATTCCATGTAAGAAGTTCTTTCCCATACGATGGCGGGTGCACAAGCGCCTCTATTGCGTCCTTTGCTTCTGCAAGCCGTGTAAGGCGCGAAAGTACTGCGTCAAAAAAGAGTTCTCTGTGTTCAAGCTCGTTTGCATTATCCGCAAACGCCGAAAGCCTTTTATAAATATCACTTTTTGGCAAGCGCTTGATATGTTCTCTGTTAAACCAATCCAACTTTTTCATATCAGCAATTGCACCACCCCTCTGGACTCGTTCCAGCGAAAACTCTTTTATTATTTCTTCGCTGGTAAGTATTTCGCCGACCTCATCTCGAGGATGCCAGCCCAAGAGTACCATAAAATTTAGCAGTGCTTCGGCAAGATATCCCTCTGCGCGGTACTCTCCTACCCCGAGCGCATCATGTCGTTTTGAGAGTTTTGATCTGTCTGCACCCAAAAGGAGCGGCAAGTGCGCCCAGCATGGCTCTGAAAATCCAAGAGCACCAGCAACAAGCATTTGCTTTGGTGTATTGGTGAGATGGTCTTCTCCGCGAATGACATGTGTGATATTCGTATCTGCATCATCAACAGTAACAGCAAAATTATATAGAGGCTCGGAGATACTTTTCGCAAGCGAGAAATCTCCAAAAAGTTGTGGGTCGTATACAATATCGCCTCGTATAATATCTTTGATCACAAGCGACTCTCGATGATCATTTTTGAAGCGTATGATGCCGCGCGTAAGACCCTCGTCGCGCTTACTGCATATGTGGCGTGGCGGTTCTTTCGCCGCTTTCTGCGTTTCAAGCTCGCGCGCCAGCTCTTCGGTTGAATGATCGCAATAAAACGCCTTGCGCGCATCAATAAGGCGCTGAAGATTGTGCGTATATATGTCCGTGCGTTCGCTTTGACGATAAAATTCATCGTGCGTGAGCCCAAGCCATGCAAGATTTTCTATAATATCGTCTTCATATTCTTTTTTGGATCGTTCGCGATCGGTATCTTCAATACGCAACAAAAATACTCCTCCCATTTTTTTTGCATAGAGCCAATTAAAAACCGCCGTTCGCGCATTGCCGAGATGGAGAATGCCCGTTGGAGAAGGTGCAAAACGAACGCGGATTTTTTTATTCATGAACTCCGAGGCGAATCAATTCATTTGCAATTTTTCGCGCTGCGTCAACGCGCGCAAATGCCGCAGCCGCCTGCTTCATTTCAACGCGGCGCGTCTCGTCGTGCGCAAGCTTTTTTATTTCTGCAAGAAGTAAGTGCGGCGTAAGATTTGCCTCTTCAACTACTTCTGCTGCTCCAGTACGCGCATAATTATACGCGTTTTCGCGCTGATGGTTTTGCGGCGCATCGGTAATTGGTATGAGAATTGCGGGCGCCTGCCATGCCGCAATCTCAAAAATTGCCCCGCTCCCCGCCCGCGAAATCACAACGTCAGCGACAAATGCCGCATTGCGTAACTGCGAGACAGTCATGGAGGGATAATGATGATACCGTTTTTTGTGCTGGGATTTTGCAAGCACTACCTCCGATTCGTTTTTTACTGCGGTATCATTGAGCGGCCCGGTCATGTGAATAATCTGCATTTCTTCTACTGCCTCCGCAAGCATCGCAAGCATCGCGTCGTTAATTTTTTGCGCACCCTGCGACCCTCCGAGAACAAGCACGGTGGGGATACCGCTTTCCAACTCAAAAATATCAAATGCTTCGTCTCGCGAACCGCCCAAGAGTCCCTGCCGTATCGGATTGCCCACGAGCGCAACTTTTTCTTGCGAAAAAAAATGCACCGCCTCCGGAAATGAAACACCGATTCTTCGCGCAAATTTTGCAGCCCAACGATTAATCATGCCAGGTACCGCATCTGATTCGTGAATCATCACTGGTATCCGATAGATACGAGCCGCAACAAGCACCGGAAAACTGTCATATCCTCCTTTTGAAAAAACAACATCCGGCGGTTTAATAGTAAAACGCACGAGCGCACGCATGATGCCACGAAGCGTTTTAAATGAATCGGAAAGGTTACGAAGCGAAAAATATCGTCGTAGCTTGCCAGCTGGGATATATTCAAAAGCGATTTCTTCTTCGTGGAGGGCGCCGGAATCAAATATTTTATCGCCCATCAAAACAAGATCAAGAAAAATAATACGCTCTTCTTCAGAAATATCACGCAGCGCTCGTGCGACGGCAATCAAGGGATAAAAATGCCCTCCAGAACCACCTCCAAGAAGTATAATTCTCATAGTATTTTTCGTTTTGAAATATTAAGCAAAATTCCCATCTCGAAAAGGAGAAACGCGAGCGCCGTGCCGCCGTAACTCACGAAAGGAAGTGGAATGCCAGTCAACGGTATCACTCCGGATAACGCTCCTACATTAATAATAACTTGCGATATAACGAGGAACGCGATACCTGCGGCAAAAAGCCGGGCAAACGAATCGTGCGTACGCGCTGCAACCAGCATACCACGAATAAAGAGAAAAAAGAACGCGCTTAAAAGTACTGCGATGCCGATAAATCCAAACTCTTCGGCATAGACCGCAAAAATTGCATCCCCCATCGGCTCCGGCAAATAAGAGTATTTCTGGCGCGAAAGACCCAGCCCACGGCCAAAAAGCCCTCCGGATCCGATCGCTATGCGCGCTTGATACATTTGATATCCACGCCCTTGGATTTCCGTATCTGGGTTTAAAAAAACAAAAAATCGGTCACGCCTATATGGTTCTGCGGCAATAATAATGGCGAGAATGACAATGCCCAAAAGCACCGCCACTGCCGCCTGGCTTGCGCGCCCGCCGCCGAGAAGAAAAATACCAAGCGATGTCAGCGCAATAACACCGAGCGTACCGATATCTGGCTCGCGATAGAGAAATATGCTTACGATACCCGTGATCAAGAGAAATGGAATAAATCCGAGCGTGAAGCTTGAAATTTCTTTTTGCCGTGAATGCATCCATGCAGCGAGATACACCACCACTGTCAGTTTCAGAAGTTCTGACGGTTGAAAAGAGAACGGTCCAACGTGAATCCAGCGCCTTGCCCCCCCAATCGAAAATCCGATCTTTGGAACAAATACCAACAAAAGAAGAGCGATGCTTATTACCAAAAGATGCGGAGCCCATCTTTTATACCACGAAATTGGTATTTTAAGTCCAGTCCAAAATAAAAAAACACCGACGCCGACTCCAAAAACAAGTTGATGTACGATTGATCTGTACGGATTGCCGAACTTCTGGATTGAATATCCCATGGAAGCAGAGGCCAATATCAAAAGTCCAAAAATAACCAGAAATCCTACAACTCCAAAGAGTACGCGATCCGTGCCTTTTAAGACGCGTATCATAGGTGGGCGCGTATTAATTTTGTAAATTGTGCGCCGCGATCAAATTCGTTTTTGAACATATTAAAACTTGCTGCGGCAGGCACAAGCGCCACCGATCCGCGCAGAGAAACGGCGTATGTGACGGCGTCGCGCATGGAGCGTGCTTTGACAACACGCGAACCGAGATACGGCCGGAGGCGATCGGTAAATGATCCCGGGAGCACAACAATTCCTGATGCGTATCGATGTAGCGCGCGCGCGTACACAGCAATTTCACTTTCCGGAAATTTCTTATCTTCTCCTCCTGTAATGACAATGAGATGACGGTAACGATGCGCGAGCGCTTTTATCACGTACTGGGCAGAGCCCGGATTTGTCGCGGTTGTGCTGTTGATACCTACATGTGCACCTCGTCGCGTCA
>ORJL010594485.1_pt1 | contig 12417 bp, 8 predicted proteins | sample 1779941 | NCBI WGS metagenome assembly ORJL01 (sample SAMEA104232317, study PRJEB22302) | groundwater metagenome | biome: forest; feature: aquifer; material: groundwater | place: USA | collected 2011-08-07 | depth 5.8 m
GATCCAGACTCCGGCCGTCCGCCCGGCCGCGCGGATCCGGCCGGCGAGGCGGTCGAGCGGCCCGAAGCGGGGCGAGCGCTCGAGCCAGTCGCCCGGCGCCGCTTGGTGGCCGTCGTCGATCTGGACGATCTCGACGTCGAGGCCGAGCCGGCCGATCGCGGCGAGGTTGAGGAGGATGTCGTCCTCGGTGACGCCCTGCCAGTAGTGGTACCAGGAGCACCAGCCGGGCGGGATCGAGCGGATCCGGCCGGGGCCGGCGGCGTCGGCCCAGGCGCCGAGCGCGTCGACGAGGCGCGCGCTCGACGTCTCCACGACGGGCCCGTCGGCGGAGACGACGAGCCGGTCGCGCTCGGCGCGCACGCGGATGGAGGCGATGTCCGGTGTCGTGGTGGCCCACAGCCGCGCGGGCCCCTCCGGCGGCACGACGCCGAGCAGCCCTTCCCCCTGGAAGCCGTGCTCGGGCCCCGGCTTCCCCGGCCTGTAGCCCATCGTCTGCCGGACGGCGTCCGGTGCGCGGGGCGACGTCGCGGTCGCCGGGTAGAGCCCCGCAGGGCTCCACGACTGCCAGCCCTCCTCGTAGACGAGCGTTCGCTCGGGATCGGCAATGACCTCTGCGACGTCCTCGAACCCCGCCATGAGCGAGCAGTATCTCGTGCGCCGCGCCTGCCGCGTTTAGCACCTGAGCTGAACCGTACGGATCTGCCACGCGCCGAGCTCGAGGCGCAGGGAGCCGCCGTCGAGGCCCAGCGGGCCCAGAGGTCGACCGAGGAGATCGACTTCCCGGCCGTCGCTGAAGCCGCCGGAGACGATCGCCTCCCCCGGGTCGGGCCGCTGGCGGACGAGTCGCAGCTCGAGCCACTCGCCGCGCCGCCTGAGCGAGGACAGCATGGCCCCCTCGACACTCAGGCCCTCCCCGGCTGTCGTCTCGCCGCCGCCGCCCCGCGCGGTCACGAACGGGTGCTGGTAGTGCTCCATCGCGTCGAGCACGTTGCCGTCCTCGTGCGGGTAGACGGCGAAGGCGATGCTCCACGGACGGCGGCACTGCCCGTCGGGGATCTCGACCTCCGGCCCGGCCGGCTCCTCGCGGTACGGGTGCGCGGAGCGGCTGATCAGCCCGGTGGCGCGCAGCACGGTCAGCGCCAGCTCGCGCTCCTCGAGCAGCTCGTACTCGAGCACATGCGGCAGCAGGATCGCGACGCCGCCTGCATCCACGAAGCCGCGCGCCGGATACGTCCCGAGCTGCACCTCGCCGTGACCCGCCTCGGGGAGCCCCGAGCGCTCGACGACGGCGAACTGGCCCTCGGCGAACGAGCTCCGCGTGGGCCGGCGAAGCGGCACGTGGAAGCGGAGCCGGTGGTCGGAGCACGGGTTGTCGAGCGAGACCCGCACCCGGACGAACGGCTCACCCGCCCGGAGCTCGACGTGAGTCGTCACGGCGACCGGTGCGGTCTCCGTCGAGCGCGCCGAGCCGTCCGGGAGCACGCCGGCCGGCCAGCGGAACGTGCGTACGACCTCGAGCTCGCCGGCGACCGGCCCGGCCGCGCGGAGCTCCACCGAGACCGACTCCGGCTCCTCGACCAGCGTGTCGGCCGCAGGCGGCGCGTAGTTGTAGCTGTCGCCGAAGTCGCCGCCGTCCACGAGCCGGCCGACGCCCTCGAGGTCGCCGACGCGCAGCGTCCCGTCGTCGGCCACCGCCACGTCGAGCAGGCCGTTCGAGAGCTTCCGCTCCTCCACCTGGACGGCGTGCTCGACCCGTCCGGCCCCCTGGACGAGGCGGCCGGCGCTCCACCCGAGCGCCGGCGCCGGCAGGCGCATGAGCAGGCGGCGACGCGGCTCGGCGACGATCTCGACGTGCCGGCGGCCGTCCGTCGAGAGGTCGCGCCGCAACGCGTCAACGTCCAGCCACTCCGGGTCGGGCTCGTCCGCGACGTCGAACGTCACGCGCTCCTCCTCGACCCGGACGCCGTTCAGGAAGCGTCCGAAGAGCTCGCGCCCGTGGACGCGCCGGAAGAACTCGGCGAGCTCCGGGCCCTCCAGCTCGGCCGAGTAGAGCACCGGGCGCGATCGGCCCACCTCCTGCGTTGCCGCGAGGCTGCCGTCCGCAAGCTCGAGCGCGACGTCCTCCCACCCGTCCGGGACCGGCAGCTCGACCTCGACGACGTCGTTGCGCTCGCGCGGCGACGGGTTGAGCGCCACGATCGAGCCTCTCGGCGCCTGCGCCGCGGCCGCCGCGGCCGCCCGCCGGGTCAGCTCGCCGGCGATCTGCTCGGCCTCGGCGTAGCGCGCGAGCACCTGCTCGCAGACGGCGTCCACCGAGCAGCCGCAGATCGAGTCGTGCGCCGAGTTCTGGATCACCCGGCTCCAGGCGACCCGCAGCAGCTCCTCGGGCCACGCTCCGCCGTGGAGAGCCTGGAGTGGCTCGGCGTAGCGCTCGAGCGCCCGCTCGGCCCGCGCGCAGGCGGCCTTGAGGTCGATCCGCGCCGACGTGACGCCGACGAGCATGTTCGCGCGGGCCGCCGACCGGAGCTCACCACGGATCCGCACGAGCCCCTCGTCGTCCCCGGGGCGGCCGAGGTAGCCGCCGAGCGTCTCGATCTCGACGCGGAAGCGGCTCTGCGCGGCGTTCACGCGCTCGACGTGCCCGACGAGCTCCGGCGAGGGCTCCTGGTGGTCGGTGCCGTACATGGCGAGCAGGTCGTCGTCGCCGAAGAAGGGGCCCACCGACTCCGCGAACGTCTCGAGCCGCTCCGCCAGCAGCTCGGGCGCGTCGAGCAGGTAGGCGGCGTTGCCGTAGCCGCCGACGAGGTACTCCGCGCGCACGGTCGACCCGTCCGGGGCCTCCCAGAGGAAACGGTGGCGATCGACCGCGGCGGGGACGCCGCGCCAGACCACCGCGTCGGTGAGACCCGCGCGGCGGAGGATCTGCGGCATCTGCGCGACGTGGCCGAACATGTCCGGCAGGTAGCCGACGGCCATCGCGCCACCGAGCTCCTCCGCCCGGCGCCAGCCGGTCTCGAGGTTGCGGACGATCGACTCGCCCGAGATGAGGAACTCGTCGACGAGGATCTGCCAGGGCCCGACGGCGAGGTGCCCCTCGCCGATCAGCCGCCTAATCCGCGGCTCGGCCTGAGGCCGGATCTCGAGGTAGTCGTCCACCGTCGCGAGCTGGCCGTCGAGCGTGAAGACGAAGCGCGGGTCCGCCTCCATCGTCTCGAGCACGCGGTCGATCAGGTCGACGAGGCGCGCGCGGAAGACCTGGAACGGCAGATACCACTCACGGTCCCAGTGCGTGTGTGGGATGAGGTGGACGGTTCTCATCCGCGTAGCGCCTCCCCGCCCAGCTCCAGCCCGCGCTGCTCGGCGAGCCGGCGCGCAACCGCCTGGCACGTGACGATGTCGGCGCGCCCTTCGGCAACCCCTGACGCCGGCGGCGCGCCCGTCGTGACGAGCCCGTGGAAAGCCGCGAGCTCCCGCTCGAACGCCTCGTCCGTGGAGCGGAAGCGTACTGTCCGCACGGCTCCGCCCTCGGCCTCGGTGACCGTCAGCACGGTCGGGGCGTGCAGCAGGTAAGGGGACGGGAAGACGACCGCGACCGTGCCCCGCTCGTCGTGCACGGCGACCTCCTCCCGGTACGCCGGGTAGCCCTCGAGGTAGTGCCAGCGGATCGAGAGCCGCGCCTCCCCGGGCAGGGTTGCGAGGATGGCCACCGACGTCTCGCCCCAGGTCTCGGCGTGGTCGATCCGCACCGGGTCGCCGACGAGGTCGCGGACGACGGCGAGATCGTGGACGACGCTTCCGAGCAGCACGTCGGTGTAGAGCCGGCCGAGCTCGCGCGCCGCCGGCCCGAGCGCCCGCTCGGCGAGCGCGTCGCTCTCGTCGCGCAGGCGCGCGCGCGTTTCCGCGGGCACGTCCGTCGCCGCCGGCAGCGGGCCCGCGTGCGCGAGCTGAGAGGCGGCGGACGGGTGGAGGACCGTGACCTCGACCGAGCGCGCGGGGGAACGCTCTTGGACGATCTCCCGCGCCCGCACGACCGCCGGGTCGTAGAGCTTCATGTAGCCGAGCGCGAGCCGCGCCTCCGCCAGCGCCTCCGTCTCGGCGAGCGTGTACGCGAGCGGCTTCTCGCAGAAGACCGGCAGGCCCGCGTGGGCGGCCGCCGCCGCGGCGGCCGCATGCGACCCGGAGCTCAGGATCATCACCGCGTCGATGCCGCCGACGGCGAGCAGCTCGTCGAGCGAGCCGAAGCGGCGCCCGGGCGAGACGCCGTAGCGCACGCCGACGGCGTCGAGCGTCGCCCGCGACAGGTCGCAGAGAGACACGACCTCGAAGAGGTCGGCCCGTTTCGCGAGCAGGGGCAAGTGGACTGCCTGCGCGACCGCGCCGGTCCCGAAGACGCCGATCCGGACTCGGGCCGGCGCGCTCAACTCTTGACGGAGCCCGCGAGCAGGCCCTGGACGAAGTAGCGCTGAAGGCTGAAGAAGACGACGAGAGGCAGGATCATGAGCAGGAAAGCGCCGGAGCTGAGGAGGTTCCACTCCTGCCCGTACGTCGAGAGCAGGTCGTTGATCTTCAGCGTCATCGGCCGCTGGTTCGGGTTCTGGACGAAGATCAGCGCCATCAGCAGGTCGTTCCAGACCCAGAGGAACTGAAAGATGCCGTACGAGGCGATCGCGGGCACGGAGAGCGGCACGACGATGCGCCGGAAGACCGACAGGTTGGAGGCACCGTCGATCCGCGCCGCCTCGATGAGGTCGCGCGGGAGCGTGATGAAGAAGTTGCGCAGGAGGAAGATCGCGAGCGGGAGCCCGAAGGCCGAGTGCGCGAGCCAGATCCCGACGTAGCTGTCGGTGACGCCCATCGTCCGGAACAGCTTCAGCAGCGGCACGAGCGACGTCTGGATCGGCACGACCATCAGCGCGACGAGCGTCAGGAAGATCGTGTCCCTGAGCGGGAAGCGGATCCACGCGAACGCGAACGCCGCGAGCGAGCCCACGGCGAGCGGGATCAGCGTCGACGGGATCGTGATGAAGAGGCTGTTCAGGAAGGCGTGGCCCATGCCGGCCGCGTCGAGGACCCCCTGGTAGTTGTCCAGCGTAAAGCTCGGGTTCTTGACGACGTCCCACCAGCCCGTGGACGAGATGTCGGGCCGGGGCCGGAAGGACGTGACCGCGAGCCCGAGGGTCGGAACGAGCCAGATGACCGCGAGCGCGATCAGCGCGATGTGAACCGGCGTCCTGCCGAGAAAGCGGACGATCCGCGCGCTGCGCCGCTCGACCTCGAGCTCGTGCGCTGCCGCCGCCATCAGGTGGTCACCCGCTCGCTCCGGAAGCGCCGGACGTTCAGCGCCATGATCGGGACGATCATGAGCAGCATCACGACGGCCACCGCGGCGCCGTAGCCGCCGCGCCCGTTCTCGAACGTCTCGAAGAACATCGAGTATGCGATCACGCGGCTCGAGGCGCCCGGCCCGCCCCGGGTCATGATGTAGATCACGTCGAAGACCTTGATCACGTTGATGATCAGCCAGACGGCAACGACGGCGAGCGGCAGGCTGATCATCGGCATCAGGATCCGCCGGAAGATCGCCCACTCCCCGGCCCCGTCCACGCGAGCAGCCTCGACGATCTCGGTCGAGATGCCCTTGAGGGCGGCGGAGAGCACGACCATCGCGAACCCGGCCGAGAACCAGACGTAGGCGACGATGATCGCGTAGTTGACGGTGCTGTCGCGGCCCACCCACGAGACGGGGTCGGCGCCCAGCCGGGTCGTGATCGCGTTCAGCAGGCCGATGTCCGGGTTCGGGCTGTAGACGAACAGCCAGATCACGCCGACCGCCGTCGCCGCGATCGACATCGGCACGAACACGGAGGCCTTCACGAGCCGTTCGTAGCGGACGCGGCCGGCGAGCACCGCGAGCACGAGCCCGAGCCCGATGCAGAGCCCGGTGTAGAGCACCATCCATTTGACGTTGTTGACGAGCGCTCCCTGGGGCGGAAAGCGGTGGAGGTCGAGGAAGCTCGGGTCGTCGGTGAGGAGCTCCTTGTAGTTGTCGAGGCCGACCCACTTCTCGAAGCGCAGGCCGCGGCCGCGGTCGAGGCTGAGCCGGATCGTCCAGATCGCCGGGTAGACGAGGAAGGTGCCGAGGATGATGAGGGCCGGCAGGACGAAGGCGAGGCCCTGCCCGGCTTCCCACGGCGAGGTCTGCGAGCGGCGTCGCAGCCGGCGACGAGCCTCGGAAGCGGGAGCCGGAGTCGGGCCCGTGCTCATGCGTGGGGAGAGGCCGCGGCGCTCCGTGGGGGAGCGCCGCGGCCTCCAGGCTCTACGCCTTGAACGCCTTGGCTGCCTTGCTCTGGAAGTCGCTCAGCAGCGTGCCGATGTTGGCGGGATTCTGGATCACCTTCTGGAGCAGCGTGCCCCAGTCCTCGCCGAGCGAGCCCGGCAGGAGGTCGGAGCCGTCGAAGCGGAACACCTTCGCCGCCGCGACCTGCTTCGCCTCGGCCCTGACGAGCACGTTCGGGTAGGCGCTCGCCGGGACCTGCTTGTTCGGCGAGACGATCGCCCCCGTCGAGACCCAGATCTTCCCGGCTTCCCGCGAGGACAGGTACGCGAGCAGCGCTCGCACCTCGGGCGTGTCCTTGAAGGCGCCGGCGAGGTCACCGCCGCCGACGACCGGGCTGCCGAAGCGTGCGTTGATGGTCGGGAACGGCGCCTCCTGGATGGTGACGCCTGGCTTCAGCTTCGGGTTGACGTCTCCGAGCGCGATACCGCCGACGAAGCCGCCCTCCATGTAGAGGTGCGCGTCGGGGTTCGTGCCGAAGACGCGGCCGATGCCGTCGACGAAGCCCGTGCCGAGAGCACCTTCGATGCCGCCGGCGACGTAGTCGTCGTTGATGATCGCCGTCATCTGCCGCAGCGCCGTCGCGACGGACGGATCGGCGAACGACAGCTTTCCGCTGAACAGCTTGGTGTACTTGTCGGGGCCGCCCGAGCGGACGTAGATGTTCTCGAACCAGTCGGTCAGCGTCCAGGAGTCCTTCGCGCCGACCGCCCAGGGCGTCTCACCGGCGGCCTTGAGCGCCTTCGTCACGGCGAGCAGCTGCGCCCAGGTCTGCGGGACCTTGAGCTTCATCTTCTTGAACGTCGCGGGCGAGTACCAGATCACGCTCTTCGAGTTGGCCTTCGCCGCGATCCCGTAGATCTTCCCGTCCACGGTGCCCAGGTCGATCCACGCCTTGCTGTAGTTGCGCTCGAGAGACCCTCTGGACATGCCCATCGTCCCGAGGTCCTTGATCGCCCCCTCGCGGGCGAGGTCGGCGAGCACGCCGGGCCGCGGGATGATTGCCACGTCGGGCGGGTTCCCCGCAGCGACCCGCGTGCGGATCACAGGCAGGAAGTCGCGCGCCGTCTCGTACTGGACCTTGATGCCGGTCTTCTTCGTAAACCCGGCCAGGACCTTCAGGAAAGCGTCCTTCTCGGCGCCGCCCCAGAGCGACAGGACGGTGACGGATTTGGCCGATGCCCCTGTCTTCGCGTCGGGTCGCGCTCCGGCTGTCGCGGCGAGTGTGGCCGCCGCCGACAGCATGATCGCGAGCGTGAGCGCGGAGAGCTTCGAGCGTTTCACGTCGGGCCTCCTTTAGAGCCGGCCGTCTGCGGCCGGACATCCAACTCTATCGCCGCCCAACCGGCCGTTCAAGCCGCTTCGACCCGCCGTTCGGTGCCGAGATCGAAGACGTGGAGCTTCTCCGGAGGCACGGTGAGCGCGACCGTCTCGCCCGTCCGGATGCTGCGATCGGATGAGACGAGCGCGACGAACTCGCTCCCGTCCGCCTCGATGTGGACGAGCTCCTCGTTGCCGAGGTACTCGATGACGTCGACGCGCGCGGGGAGCTCGAGCGCGCCGGGGGCGCCCACGCCCGAGAGCTCGACGTGCTCCGGGCGGAAGCCGACGAGCACCTCCTGCCCGCGCGCGAGGCGCGTGCCGGCCGGCAGCCGCCACCGGCCGGAGCCGATGGCGAGCGCGCCGTCGTCCACCTGCGCGCGTGTGAAGTTCATGGCCGGAGAACCGATGAAGGCGGCCACGAACACGTTCTCCGGCCGGTCGTAGAGCTCCTTGGGCGGCCCCACCTGCTGGAGCACGCCGGCGCTCATCACCGCGATCCGGTCGCCCATCGTCATCGCCTCGACCTGGTCGTGGGTGACGTAGACCGTCGTTGTCCCCAGCCGGTGCTGAAGCCGGAGGATCTCCGCCCGCGTCTGCACGCGGAGCTTCGCGTCGAGGTTCGAGAGGGGCTCGTCCATCAGGAAGACGTCGGGCTCGCGCACGATCGCGCGGCCCAGCGCGACGCGCTGGCGCTGGCCGCCGGAGAGCTGCTTGGGCTTCCGGTCGAGCAGGTCCGAGAGGTCGAGGATCGAGGCGGCCTCCTCGACGCGGCGCTTGATGTCAGCCTTGCTCGTCTTCAGCAGCTTGAGGCCGAAAGCGAGGTTCTCGAAGACGCTCATGTGTGGATAGAGCGCATAGGACTGGAACACCATCGCGATGTTGCGATCCTTCGACGGCACGCGGTTGACGACCCGGTCGCCGATCAGCAGCCGTCCCGACGTGATGTCCTCCAGCCCGGCGACGCAGCGGAGCGCCGTCGTCTTCCCGCAGCCGGACGGGCCGACGAGCACCATCAGCTCGCCGTCCGCGATCGTGAGGTCGAGATCGTCGACGCCGACGACCTCCACCCCATAGCGCTTGGTCACGTGCTCGAAGGTGACGCCGGCCATGGCCGGTAGAGCCTAACCGGTCGGGGCGGGTCTTCTGAAGAGCATTGGGCAGTATCCCGGGCAAGATTCGGAGGGCAGTAGGCTCTCGGGAGCCATTCCCGAGTCGAAGCCCAAGCTCTCCGCGTCGTGAGGACACACCACCAAGCCGACCCGCTCTGGTTCAAGCGCGCGATCTTCTACGAGATCCATACGCGGGCGTTCTTCGACGCGGACGGCGACGGCTCGGGCGACTTCCGCGGCCTCACCGAGAAGCTCGACTACCTCGACTGGCTCGGCATCGACTGCGTCTGGCTCCTGCCGGTGTATCCCTCGCCGCTGCGCGACGGCGGCTACGACATCGCCGACTACGTCGGGACACACCCCGACTACGGGACGGTCGCGGAGCTGCGGCGCTTCGTCGACGAGGCACACCGGCGAGGGATCCGCGTGATCGCGGATCTCGTCACCAACCACACCTCGAGCGACCACCCGTGGTTTCAGGAGTCGCGGGCGAGCCCGGATTCGCCGAAGCGTGACTGGTACGTGTGGGCGGACACCGACGAGGGCTACGGCGAGGCCCGCGTCATCTTCTCCGACACCCAGACCTCGAACTGGACGTGGGACCCGGTCGCCGGGCAGTACTACTGGCACCGGTTCTTCCACCACCAGCCGGATCTCAACTACGACAACCAGGACGTCCAGGAGGCGATGCTCGCCGTCCTCCGGTTCTGGCTCGACCAGGGCTTCGACGGCTTCCGGCTCGACGCCGTTCCGTATCTCTTCGAGCGGGAGGGGACGACCTGCGAGAGCCTTCCCGAGACGCACGCGTTCCTGCAGCGCGTGCGGGCGGAGGTCGACGCGAACTACCCGGACTGTGTCCTGCTTGCCGAGGCGAACCAGTGGCCCGAGGCCCTCGTCGACTACTTCGGCGGTGGGCGCGAATGCCACATGGTCTTCCACTTCCCGCTGATGCCGCGCCTGTTCATGGCGCTAGGGCGCCAGGAGGCGAAGCCGATCCACGACATCCTCGGCGGGACACCGGCGATCCCCGCGAGCTGCCAGTGGGGCCTCTTCCTGCGCAACCACGACGAGCTGACCCTCGAGATGGTGACCGGCGAGGAGCGCGACTACATGCTCGCCGAGTACGCGCCGGATCCGCGGATGAGGCTCAACGGCGGCATCCGGCGGCGGCTCGCCCCGCTCCTCGATCACGACCGTGACGCGATCGAGCTGATCCACGCGATCCTGTTCTCGCTCCCCGGCAGCCCGGTGCTCTACTACGGGGACGAGATCGGGATGGGCGACAACGTGCTGCTCGACGACCGGGACGGAGTTCGCACGCCCATGCAGTGGAGCGACGACCGAAACGGCGGGTTCTCCCGGGCGGACGTCTCCCGGCTCTACGCCCCCCCGCTCGCGGATCCGGTCGCCGGCTACCAGGCCGTCAACGTCGAGGCGCAGCTCCGGGAGCCCACCTCGCTCCTGCAGTGGCTCCACCGCCTCATCGCGCTCCGCAAGGCTCACCCCGTCTTCGGCACGGGCAGGTACGAGCCCCTCGACTCGGACAACGAGCACGTCTTTGCCCACGTGCGCCGGTCCGACGAGAGTGTCGTCCTCTGCGTCCACAACCTCGCCGGCTCGGCGCAGGCCGTGACACTCGACCTCGCCGCGTTCGCCGGCGCGGCTCCCGTCGACCTGCTGGACGGCCTGTCGTTCCCCCGGATCACCGCGGAGCCGTACGTCCTCACGCTCGGGCCCCGGCGGTTCTCCTGGCTCCACCTCGGCCCGCCCGGCCGGCCCGCCGCGTAGCGGCGAGGGCATCCGCCTCGAGGAGCTGCTCCTCGCGCGCGGCGCCGCTCCAGCCCCGTCCCAGAAGCCCCACCTGGACAGCGACTTGCCGCGCGTGCCGCGCGCCGAGCTCGATCGTGGCGCCGGCCGCGGCCTTCGGGACCCCGGGTTTGAGCACGTGGCGAGACGATCTTCGGCCAGACCTGCGCGGCGTGCGCGGGCTGAGTCCCCCGCACACGGCTCGCGTATCATCGCTCCATGGGGAATGAGGACTGGCGAGTCGAGGTTGAGCTTGAGGACCCCGCACACGGGCAGTCGCTCAGCGAGCGTCTCCGGGCACTCGACCTCGACGCGGAGGCGAAGAGGCGACTCGGCCGGCAGGTGCTGCTGACGCACGAGGGCTCGAGGCTCTTCCTCTACACCGAGACGGGGAATGAGGCGGCAGCGGCGGCGGGGGTGATGAAGGAGCTCGTCGACGCCGACCGGCTGACGGCTGACATCTCGGTACGGCGGTGGAACGCGGGCGACGAGGAGTGGCAGGACCCGTCGCTTGCTCCACCTCGCACGGAGGCGGAGGAAGCCCGGGAGCGCGATCGACGCGACGACCTCGAGCGGCGCGAAGCCCAGGCCGAGGGCGCATACGACTGGTACGTGCACGTCAAGGTGCCGAGCGCCGCCGGGGCAGCGGCACTGGAGCGGAAGCTCCGCGGCCGGAGCCTCGACATCGAGCGGCGCTGGCGCTACCTGACGATTGCGGCGACCACGGAGCACCGCGCGGAAGAGCTGGTCGCCTTGATCGGCGAGGAGGCTCCGGACGCGGAGGCTGTGGTCGAGCCGTACCTCGATCTTCCGTCGCCCGTCTTCGTGCTCGTTCGCTCCTGGCTCTAGCGCCTCTGAGCACGCCTCCCGGAAACCGCCCTCTTGGCGAACGCGGCCGGGGGGTTCTGGACGGCCTGAATGACGACCAATAAGCCGCCTGAGCGGCGGCTTCCTGAACGGGAGCGACGGGACTCGAACCCGCGACCTCCGGCGTGACAGGCCGGCGTTCTAACCAACTGAACTACGCCCCCAGGGCGGCCTCAGTCTAGCGGCCGCCGTCTGTACCGTGGCCGCATGAGAAACACCGACTGGGTCATCGTCGCGATCGTCGCCCTCGCGGCGCTGAACGGGCTGCGCCGGGGGCTGGTCGCGGGCGCGCTCTCGCTCGCCGGGCTCGCCGGCGGTGCGTACGCCGGCTCGCGGCTCGCGCCTCAGCTCTTCTCGGGCGGCGACTCGCCCTACACGCCGCTGATCGCGCTCGGCGGGGCGGTCGCGCTCGGCGTGATCCTCCAGTCGGTCGCCGGGTTCGCCGGCGGGACGATCCGGAAGTCCCTCTTCGTCGTGCCGCCGCTGCGCGTGCTCGACACGCTCGGCGGCGGCGTGCTCGGCGCTGCCGCCGGCGTCGTGCTCGTGTGGGTGCTGGGGGCGGCGGCGCTGCACGTCCCCGGTCAGACGGAGCTGCGCCGGCTCGCGCAGGAGTCGAGGATCCTGACGCGCCTGAACCAGGAGGTGCCGCCGTCGCGGCTGCTCGACGCGATCGCGCGCGTGGATCCCTTCGGTGCGATCCGGGGCCCGCTGGCCGACGTGGCGGCTCCCGACGCGAAGCCGCCGCTCGGCGGTGCGGTCGTCGCCGCGCAGGGAAGCGTCGTTCGCATCGTCGGCACCGCCTGCGGCCTTGGCGTGCAGGGCTCGGGCTGGATCGCCGGTCGCGAGCTCGTCGTGACCAACGCGCACGTCGTCGCCGGCGTGCACGACCTGCCCGTCGACCGGTCCGACCGCCGCTTCCGGCGGGCGGGCCCCGGGCTCGTCGGCGCGCGCCCCGCCGGCCCGGGTGCCGCGGGGCCC
>ORJL011362480.1_pt1 | contig 12415 bp, 15 predicted proteins | sample 1779941 | NCBI WGS metagenome assembly ORJL01 (sample SAMEA104232317, study PRJEB22302) | groundwater metagenome | biome: forest; feature: aquifer; material: groundwater | place: USA | collected 2011-08-07 | depth 5.8 m
GACGTAGCCTGTGTCTCTCGCTTGCTCCCTGGTCCGCTCCAGGTAAGCGACTACGCCGGGGTATCGCTCGAAGTAGGCGTGGATGAAGGCGGTGGCTTCCTCCCGGCTCAGGCCGATGGCCTCGGACAGGCCGAAGCCGCTCATGCCATAGATGACGCCGAAGTTGACTGTCTTGGCGACGCGCCTCTAGTCAGCGGTCACCGCCTCGGGAGCGACGCCGAAGACGCGGGCGGCGGTGGCCTTGTGGATGTCCTCGTCGCGCTGGAAGGCCGCCACCAGCTCGGGGTCGCCGGAGAGGTGGGCCAGGACGCGGAGGTCTATCTGGGAGTAGTCGGCGCCCAGGAGGAGGTAGCCGGATGGGGCGATGAAGGCCCTACGGACGGCGCGGCCCTCCTCGGTGCGGATGGGGATGTTCTGCAGGTTGGGGTCCTCGGAGGAGAGGCGGCCCGTGGCGGCGCCTGTCTGGTTGAAGGTGGTGTGGACGCGGCCCGTCTCGGGGTCGGCCAGGGCGGGCAGGGCGTCGATGTAGGTGGACTTGAGCTTGGATAGCTGTCGGTGCTCCAGGAGCAGGTCTATGACGGGGTGACCCCCCTTGAGCTTCTCCAGGACGGCGGCCTCGGTGGACCAGCCGGTCTTGGTGCGCTTTCCCCTGGTCAGGGCCAGTTGGTCGAAGAGGACGCCGCCGAGCTGCTGGGTGGAGTTGATGTTGAAGCGATGGCCCACCCATTTGTAGATATCGTCCTCGAGGCGGCCCAGGCGCTCGCCATACTGCTCCGAGAGGCCGCGAAGGAAGGGTATGTCCAGGGCCACGCCCGCCGACTCCATGTCGAGGAGGACGGGCAGCAGGGGCATCTCTACGTCTGAGAGGACCTTCGTGAGGTCCGCCTTGCGCAACTCGGCCTCCAGGATGAGCTTGAGGCGGAAGGTCATGTCGGCGTCGGCGCAGGCGTAGGGGGCGGCGCTCTCGATGGGCACCTGGGCCATAGAAATCTGCTTCGCCCCCGTTCCGATGAGGTCGGTGATGGCGGTCATCTGGAAGTTGAGCTTGTTGAAGGCCAGGGCCTTCAGGCCGATGGCCTTCTCGCCCAGCAGGTGGGCGGCCAGCATGGTGTCGAAGGCGAGGTTCTTCACGACGACGCCGTAGCGGGCCAGGACGGTCATGTCGAACTTGGCGTTCTGGCCGACCTTGGGCAGAGACGGGTCCTCAAGGAGGGGCTTGAGGCGGGCCAGGGCCTCGGAGAGGGGAAGCTGGTCCGCCAGAGCATGGCCGACGGGGACATAATAGGCCCGGCCCTCGGCGGCAGACAGCGAAAGGCCCACCAGGTCGGCCTGGCGAGGGTGCTGGCTGGAGGTCTCGATGTCCAGGGCGAACTGGCCGGCGGAGCGCATCTCGGCGATGGCGGCGTCGAGGTCGAGGAGGGTGGTGAGAGTGCGGTAGTCGGAGCCAACCCCCGGCCCCTTCTCTACGAGGGAAGGGGGGGCAGGTGTTCCCTCTCCCTGTGTCGGGGAGAGGGCTAGGGAGAGAGGTCCGTCAGCCAGCGGCATGAGGGAGGGCTGTACGGCTGACTCCTTGTCCTTGCCCTTCGGCAGAGCCTGTCCTGAGCTTGCTGAAGGGCTCAGGGAGCTGCTGCCGAACTGGGAGAGGCGGGGGAGCAAGGTGTTGAACTCCAGCTCGCGGAAGAGGGCCATGACGGCGTCGCGGTCGAAGGGGGCTAGCCGGCAAGACTCCAGGTCCAGGGTAGCCGGGACGTCGGTCTTGATGGTGGCCAGCCACCTGCTCTTGAGGGCGATCTCCTTGTGCTGTCGCAGCAGCTCGCGGAGCTTGGGGGGAGTCACCTCCTCCAGGCGCTGGTAGATGCCTTCCACGGAGCCGAACTGCTGGAGGAGCTTCGTGGCGGTCTTCTCGCCTACGCCGGGCACGCCGGGGATGTTGTCCGAGCTATCGCCCTTGAGGCCCTTGAAGTCCGGTATCTGGGAAGGCTCCAGGCCGTAGCGCTGGCGCACCATCTCCTCGTCGTAGAGGAGGGTATCGGAGAAGGGCCGCATCGGCTTGGGGAGCATCACCCGGACGGAGGGCGAGACAAGCTGGAGGGTGTCCCCATCGCCGGTGACTATGATGGTCTCCAGCCCGTGATGGGTGGCCTGGAGGCAGAGGGCGCCCAGGACGTCGTCGGCCTCGTGGCCCTCGGCCTCGTAGGAGGTGAGGCGGAAGGCGTCGGCGAGCTGGTGGACGCGGGGGAACTGGACGCGGAGGTCGTCGGCGGCGGGCTTGCGGGTGGCCTTGTACTCGGCGAACTGGGCGAGGCGGACAGCAGGAGGGGTATCGAAGGCGGCGGCCCAGTAGCCTGGCTTGAGGTCGGCGAGGACCTTGAGCACCATCTGGGCGAAGCCATAGACGGCGCCGGTCGGCTCGCCGGTGCGGGTGACGGCCAGCGGTGGGAGGGCGTGATAGGCGCGGTGGACGAGGGCGTGAGCATCGAAGAGGACGAGGAGACCTAACCCCCGGCCCCTTCCCGACGCGGGAAGGGGAGAGGGGGACGACCCCCTGTGGTCCCCCCCGATAGATACGGGGTCTTCGACCTTCGCAAGGGGGACGGCTTCACCGCCCGGCCCCTCCGACCCCACTCCCCTTCGACCTCGCTCAGGGCTGGCCTGGCCCTCTCCCCGCGTCGGGGAGAGGGAATCCTGCGACGCGGGCGATGCTGTGTCTCCGTTGGTAGAGGGAATCTCTGGGGTGTCTGTCATGGCGATTTGATTATAGCAGGGGGATTGTGCAACCGCATGTAAGCCCAGTTTGACGCTGCTCCAGTCCTGGAAAGCAGGTGATAAGATATACTTAGCATGAGGAAGGTGCCGGACAAAGCAAGGGGAGGGCAATGTGGCGCGCGCAAAGAGGGCTGAACAGGAAGCCGTGGATGTCATGGAACGATCTCAAGTACAAGACCTGAACGACCCGGAGATAGCTGCCTATATCAGGTCGTTGAAGAAGAAGTATCAGAAATACGCGATGTCTCCGGATGAAGCTCGGGCAGTGGTCGACCGCGCCATGGGCGAGAAAACGCTGAACGCGCTGTTGTACGAGGCACGGGAATAGGCGGCCTGACTACGTGGTCGCCTTCTATGTGGAGACATCGGCCCTTATCAAACGCTATCGGACGGAGAAGGGGACCGAGGTTGTCAACGCTGTTTTCGGCCGAGAGCCGCCGTCAGTCACCCTCTTTGTTTCGCATTTGGTTACCGTCGAGGTTGAGTCAGCAGCCATTCGGGCGCTGAACGGTAAGGCACTCAACCGGACTGCCTACGGAGTAATGTTGCGGGCATTCGCCGAAGACTTGGGGCGGATGGTGGTCTTGCCGATTGCGCCTCAGCTTCTTCCGGAAGCGGCCCAGCTAGCCAGGGAACATGCTCTTAGGGCGTTGGATGCCCTTCATTTTGCTACAGTAGTACGGCTCAGTCGGGTCACCAAGGAGCCAATAGTGTTTGTAGCCAGCGACCGGGATTTGCTGAGGGCATCCCGAGAGAAAGGCTTTGCCACGTTGGATCCCGAAGAAGCGAACGCCGGCGACAAGCTGCAAACTATCAAGTAGGCTCAGAGCAACGGACTGCGGGGCCTCCCGATCTTCGCACAGTCAAAGCAGATATTGCCGGGGATGAGAACGGCTTGTCTCAGTCCCGCGCTGTCTTCTCTTCGTGCCCGAGCGATTCTCACTATCCTGCGGCTGCTTGGGCTCCGCCTTCTTGGGCCGCAACACGATGTCCAACTCGGCGTCCAGCGCTTCGGCAACTTTCCTGACTGTAGATAGCGACGGCAGGTAAGAGCCGCTCTCAAGGCGAGCGATGCCGGCTTGCTTGGTGTTTATGCGGCTGGCCAGCTCTTCCTGGGTCAACCCTTTCGCAAGCCTGAGCCGGATCAACTCCCTGGCAAGTTTGTATTCTAACTCCAGCGCGTCATACTCAGCCTTGAATTCAGGCTCCTTCATGAGCAGTTTCTTGTGCTCTCTCCAGTTCATGGTCACCCTCCCCTCGACAGGTGGTCATCCCGCCTATCTCTTGCCGTGCTCAAGTCCCGCAAAGGTGTTCGTTCAGATTTCTTGGCAAACCCGTGGAGCAAGACAAACGCTGTGCCCCTCGCCAGGAAGTAGATAACACGATACTGGTTATGTGCCACTCTAGTGCGAAGCTCCCAAAGGTCCTCCTCCAGATGCCTGGCGTACGGCATTCCCAGATTGATGCCGAACTCCTGCAGCAGGTCAATCGTCCTGGCCATCCTCGCCTTCGACCTGGCATCCAGCGACTCGATGAAGTCTTAGACGGGCCGTCTGCCTCGAGAGGTTTCATAGTACTCGACCTGCCACATTCTCGGCCTATTATAACAATAGTGTTATGTTGGGGCAAGTGGCGGGGTCACCATGACGGGTGATGGCTTTCCAGAAATGGATCGGGCACATGTGCCCTGCAATGTTGAAGGGCGGATTCCATTGACCCGCAGGGTGATTCCCATCTTGATGGCTAGCCTGGCGATGTTGTGTCCCCGTTAGTATGGCGAATATGCCGGCTGTTTGCGATGGCGATTTGATTATGGCAGAGGGAAGAAACGTGGTACTTTCTGTGGTTTGCTTGGCCGAGTATGGGGAAGCCGTTGGCTAGTCGCGCTTGCGCCATTGCAAACTTGGCAATCACCCAATATAATACATGATGATATCTGAGGTATCCAAATACACGTTAGCGTAATAAGGAGGATATTACATGCCAGGAAGACCGAGAAATAATTTTGGCGAAGTTAGAGGGGAGGCCCGGCAACTGAATCCCTACAGTGCCGAGGTCAAGCTGGAGAGCGAGCAGGCTCTGGATCTCATACGGCGGTTGGCCGACGCTCTGAAGGTTAGCAACCAAGTCATCATCGAACCTCATTGGGGGCGCCGAGGGGGGGGTCTGCACAAGGTTAGAGTTCGTACCCCCTAGAGCTGAAAAGCATCGTTCGTGGCCTAACTATCACTGGCCTGGCCGGGCTTCTTGAACGTGATACAGAGGGTGTCCGCCTCTTCGTCGTAGGAAGACCGGAGGTCGCGGTGCGGCGTGCCGCAGACCATGGGGGCCAGCTTCAGCTACCCCTTCGCGCGCGTCATGCTACCAAGCCAGTGCAGGTAGGGAGGTTGAGTTCCGGCGTTCTGCTATACTAATCCCAGGCTGACATCCGGTCGCACGTGAGTATGGAAGCATGGCGACTGCCAGGTTGGTGTTCCGCGTGCATGCTATCAAGCGAATGTTCGAGCGCCGGATAGGCGCGGACGACGTTGGCGCTGTGCTGGCAACGGGGGCGGTAATCGAAGACTACCCCGACGACTTCCCCTATCCCAGTCGCCTCGTGTTGGGATGGAGCGGCAGCAGGCCCGTCCATGTGGTCGCAGCCTACAACGCTCGCGCACAGGAGACAATTGTCGTAACTGTCTATGAGCCGGACTTGATCGAATGGGAGCCTGGATTCAGGAGGAGGCGGAGATGAGGTGCGTAATCTGCAAGCAGAGCGAGACCCGCCCTGGCAAGGCGACGGTGACGCTGGAACGTGACGGGGCCACCCTGGTGGTCAAAGGCGTGCCAGCCGAGGTCTGTCCGAACTGCGGAGAAGAGTACGTGGATGAAGAAACTACTGCCAGACTCCTCCAGACTGCGGAAGAAGCCGCTCGCGCCGGGGTGCAAGTAGACATCAGGGAATACGTCGAGGCGTAGGCGGGACGGCGTGGCACCCGGGCTTTCTCATCGCCTGCATATGTGCTATTGTGTCTGGGTGTGGCCAGCGGCGGCCAAACAGCAGAAGGCTAGAAAGGCAGGTGTACCATAGGAAGGCAAACGGAGTTCGACGAACTGCACGGGTTTCGAGGCGACAAGTAAGCGTCGGAAGGGCTTCCCATCGGAAGCCAAGGTGAAGCGCGGGGCGCGCGTGGTCCACGGCGACAAGGAGTTGCTGGAGAAGCTGGGGCGGAACGATCTGTGTGTCTGCGGGTCCGGTCGCCGCTTTTAGGGACTGTTGCCTGAGGACCGGCCGTTACGACGGTTCGGACCGGGACGAGTACTTTTAGGGACTAACAATTGGGCGAGCATACCCAAGACGTGGGTGTGCCCGCCTTGTGTTTGTACAGGGTGCTCCAAATGGCCAAAGTAGAGGTGTCCCTACGGAAATGGGCTACCACCAGGGTAGCCCCTGCGGGAAACGGCCCCGGCCCCAGGCAACTGAAGCGCTGAGGGGATGCGAGGAAGAGGAAGGTCCCCCTCCGCTCGTCCTACGAGAATGCCGCTCGCCCTGAGGCTCTCGAACCACAGTGGACAGGTCGTTTTCATCCCTAAATGGCGTCGATGGCGATGGACATGAGTGATTACCTTCAAATGGATACGATACACGCCGCCGCCCTGCATTGCCTGGACATAGGAAGCCTGTGCTACAATGGGGCCAACGATGATTAAGCTGGGGTTTGTCGTGCTCTTACTAGTGGCCCTGGCTGCAGGCTGTGGCGGGAAGGCTACCCCTGTGTCCACCTCAGCGCCGGCGGTCAGCTTCAGCACGGACGACGGCGTCACCCTCGGAGGCCACCTCTTCGGCACGAGCGGGCCCGGGGTGGTGCTTTCCCACATGTACCCTGCCGACCAGACCTCGTGGTACCCCGTGGCCGAGAGGTTGGCCGGCAAGGGCTACCGGGCGCTGACGTTCGATTTTCGAGGGTACGGAGAGTCTGGAGGCACCAAGGATATAGCCCGCATTGACGGTGATGTACGGGCGGCTCTGGGCTACCTGCGTGGCCAGGGCGCGGAGAAGGTGTTCCTCATGGGCGCTTCCATGGGTGGGACCGCCAGCCTCAAGGTGGCCGAAGCGGAAGACGTGGCTGGCGTCATCGCCATTTCGGCACCAATGGAGTTCCAGGGCCTGAGAGTGGACGACGTTGCGAAGGTGACCGAACCCAAGCTGTTCCTCGTCGCCGAAGGCGACGCTCCCGCGACGCAGGCCGCTGAGGAGCTGTTCGCGAAGGCCCCAGACCCGGACAAGAGGCTCATCATCTACCAGGTGGCCGCCGGGCACGGCACCGACCTCTTCAAGAAGGTGGGAGCTGGCGTGGAGAACGACATACTCAGGTTCCTGTCGGAGAACAAATGATGGCTCAGGACCCCAGAGTTGCCGTAATCGACTACGGCGCCGGCAATCTGCGCAGTGTGGTCAGAGCTATCCAACACCTGGGCTATGAGGCGCGGGTGACCGACCAGCCCCAGGTCGTCCTGGACGCTCCGGCCATTATCCTGCCCGGGGTGGGTGCAGCGGGAGAGGCTATGGCCAGTCTGGAGCGCCTCGGCCTGGCTGCTGCCATCAAGCGAGCGGTGGCTGGCGGCAAGCCCTTCCTGGGAGTGTGTCTCGGCCTGCAGCTTCTCTTCACTTCCACAGATGAAGGAGGCGGCTACCCCTGTCTCGGCCTTATGGCCGGGCGCGTTAGGAAGCTGCCTCCGGGCCTCAAAGTGCCTCACATGGGGTGGAACCAGGTGCGCCTGGTGCGTCCGCTGCCCATCTTTCAGGACGTGCCCGACGGCAGCAATTTCTATTTCGTCCATAGCTACTACGCCGACCCCGAGGACGGGAGGGTCGTCGCCGGCCAGACCGAGTACGGAGTAGACTTCGCCAGCATCGTTGCCAGGGACAATATCGTGGCTGCTCAATTTCACCCGGAGAAAAGCGGAGACGTGGGGCTGCGGGTTTACCGCAACTTCCTGGCTTGCGCGTTGCCTCAGGTGTAAAGAAGGCTGACATGGAAGTTATCCCGGCCATAGACATCAGGGGCGGTAAGTGTGTCCGCCTCTACCAGGGGGACTTTGCCCGGGAGACGGTGTTCTCCGAGGACCCGGTGGCCATGGCCGTTCACTGGCAGGACCTGGGTGCTTCCCGGCTGCACATCGTTGACCTGGACGGGGCGCGGCTGGGCAACCCGGTGCACAAAGATGTGCTCAAGAGGCTGGCCGAAGCTGTGAAGGTATCCTTCGAGGTGGGAGGCGGCGTGCGCAGCATGGAAGCCGTGGCCGAGACGCTGGCCCTGGGCGCGGGGCGCGCCATCCTGGGCACTGCTGCCGTGGAGGATGAAGCCCTCGTCAAGGACGCCTCTCAGCGGTTCGGCGAGAGGGTGGCCGTCAGCATTGACGCCCGCGTTGGGATGGTCGCTACTCGAGGATGGACCAAGAAGAGCCGGGTACGGGCCTCCGTCCTGGCCAAGAGGCTGGCGCGGCTGGGCGTATCGCGCATCATCTACACCGACATCGCCCAGGATGGCACGCTGGCCGGCCCCAATTTCGAAGGCATCTCGGAGATCATGGCCGCATCCGCGTTGCCCATAATAGCCTCCGGTGGGGTTTCGAGCCTGGACCACATCAAGAGACTGAAGGAGATGGGTGTGGAAGGCGCCATTGTGGGGCAGGCGCTCTACACCGGGGCGCTGGACCTGAGGCAGGCCCTGGTGGTCGCCACGGAGCGGGGCGGCAGTCGGCCATATCGCTTCGATGTCCGCCGCATGGCCCTCCTGGACGACGAGGAGCGGCGGCGAGAGTTGGACCCTGAGAAGGTGTTGAGTTTGCTGCCCCTGGCTGACGGGCAGCATGTGGCGGACATCGGCTGCGGCACCGGCTACTTTGCCCTCCCTCTCGCCCATCGGCTCTCCGAGGGCACGGTCTATGCCCTGGACGTCCAGCCCGAGATGCTGGAGAAGGTGAGGCAACGGGCGCTCGAGGCTGGCGCCACCAATATAGATGTGAGACCTTGCCCCGAGCTCGACTTCCCGCTGGCTCCAGGCAGCCTGGACGGAGTGTTGCTGGCCTTTGTGCTCCACGAGATGGTGGGGCAGAGGGCCGACTTGCTGAGTTCGGTGGCGGACCTGCTCAAGCCGGGCGGCTGGCTGGCCGTCCTGGAGTGGGTGAAGGCCGACACGGGGTTCGGCCCCTCCCGCGCCGATCGCATCGGCCAGGACGAGGCCCGTAAGATGGCGAAGGAGGCCGGCTTCAAGACGGTAAGGCACCGCGCTCTGGGCACGAAGTATTACTTCTTGCTCGCGTCGCGCTCGGTCGAGGGCGGACCAGGAGGCTAGCCATGGGCTGGAAAGACAGGGTCAAGGGCGACCCTCTATCGTGGCTGCTGGAGGATGACGAGTCTCAGCCCGGCGTCCGCTACTTCGCACTGCGCGACTTGCTGGGCCGGCCGCAGAATGACCCCGAGGCGCGCGAGGCCCGCTCTGCCGTGATGGCGACGGGGCCGGTCCCCGTTATCCTGGCTGCCCAGGCCGCCGAGGGCTATTGGGACAAGCCAGGCCCGGGGTACGCGCACAAATACACAGGCACTGTGTGGCAGACCATCTTCCTGGCCCAACTCGGCGCCGACGGCGCTCATCCCAAGGTGCGGGCCGGATGCGAATACTTGCTGTCCCATGCCATCGCGGCGCACGGCGGCCTCTCTGTGAACGCTACCCCCTCGGCCTTCATCCACTGTCATTCGGGCAACCTGCTGGCTTCCCTCCTCGAGCTTGGCTGGTCAGAGGATGCCCGCGTCGGCAAAGCTCTGGACTACCTGGCCAGGATGGCGACGGGAGAAGGCATCGCCGGCGCTGAAGCGACCGACATTGTCAGACGCTACTACAAGTCCGGCACCACCGGACCGGACTTCGCTTGTGTCGCCAACGGCGGTCTGCCCTGTGCCTGGGGAGCGGTCAAGGCTATGCTCGCTTTGGGGAAGGTCCGTCTCGAGCAACGCACGCCGGCCGTGAAAGCTGCCATCGAGCGCGGCTCTGCGTTCCTCCTCAGCAGAGACCCCGCGGTGGCCGACTATCCCACGGCGGGCGGGACGAAGCCCAGCTCGAGCTGGTTCAAGTTCGGCTGGCCCAGCGGCTACGTCACCGACATCCTCCAGAACCTGAGGGCGCTGGCCGCTCTGGGCTATGCCAGAGGCCCGCGCTTGGCCAATGCCCTGGCTCTGGTGGAGTCCAAGCAGGATGCCCAGGGCCGCTGGAAGATGGAGTACTCCTACAACGGCAAGATGTGGATTGACATTGAGAAGAAGGGGCAGCCCAGCAAGTGGGTGACCCTGCGGGCGCTGCGGGTGCTCAAGGCGGCGTATGGGGAGTAGGTCGTGCGTTTTCGACGTCTCCGTCGGTCCCTCCCCGAGGCGGGGAGGGAAGTTGGGCAGCCCTTGCCGTGTCGGGAAGGTCACAGACTCCGGTGGGCGAAACCCTATTGGAGGGCAGGGGTTAGCATGCTGAAGCAAGGTGCAGCCTTGACTTCCAGATATCTTGTGTTTTACACTGTTTGACAGGACGAGAGGAAACGCGGCCATGGAGCTGGAATGGGATGAGCGGGCCGTCGAGCACGTCGAACGACATGGCCTCCGTCGAGCGGAAGTCGAACAGGTAGTGTCCAACTCTCGCTCCCGATGGCTGCGCTCCGGACGCGAGCGCTACATAGTCTTGGGACAGACGGATTCTGGTCTATTTGTAAAGGTAGTACTGGACCCCCTAGAGCACGGGCGGTACTATCCGGTCACGGCCTACGATATGAGCGAGGCGGAGAAGCAAGCTTACCGTCGCAGAGCAAAGCGTTAGACGGAGACCTAACATGAAAGAGAAGGAAAGAAAGCTGATCGAGGCGATGACGCCTGAGGAAGAGCGGGCCTACTTCGATGCCCAGGACCCTTTGCTTCAGGGCAAGAAGGTGAGGCTTCATCGCGTCGAGCCTCCGGCGGACCGCATGTCTTACTTCGCTCTGCGCATCAAGGGCGAGGACATAGACCGCCTGTACGTCGCGTCCAAGCAGCGCGGCATGAAGATATCCGAGCTGGCGAGGTCGTTCATACTGGAGGGCCTGGCGCGGCTCGAAGCCGGGAACGGAGGCGCGGGCGCTGACAATCAGATGGCGACGGACGTTTTGGAGCGCGTCGCTGCTCTGGAGGAAGGTCATGCCGAGATGAAGAAAACGCTCCTCAAGCTGGCCGAGAGCGCCGGAGAGTACTCGTCCAAAGGAAAGCGGCGTGCTAACTAAACGCATCATCCCCTGCCTTGATGTGACCGGGGGACGCGTGGTCAAGGGCGTCTCCTTCGTCCAGCTTCGAGACGCCGGCGACCCCGTGGAGCTGGCTGCCTTCTACGACCGCGAAGGCGCCGACGAGTTGGTCTTCCTGGACATCACCGCCTCTTCGGACGCCCGGCAGACCATGGTCTCGGTTGTCGAGCGCGTCGCCGAGCAGGTCTTCATCCCCTTCACCGTGGGCGGCGGCATCCGCTCCATCGAGGATGTGAGGACGCTCCTGGACGCCGGCGCTGAGAAGGTCTCGCTAAACACCGCCGCCGTCCAGCGCCCCCAGGTCATCGCCGAGGGAGCGGATAAGTTCGGCAGCCAGTGCATCGTGGTAGCCATAGACGCCAAGCACATCGCCGGGCCCGAGGACGGCCCGGGGGACCTGGGCCTGGACGCCTCGTCTCATTGGGAGGTCTACCTCCACGGAGGGAGGACGCCGACGGGCATTGACGTCCTCAAGTGGGCCAAGCGGGCCGTCGAACTGGGGGCTGGGGAGATCCTGCTCACCTCGATGGACGCCGACGGGCACCAGGATGGCTACGACCTGGAGCTGACACGGGCCGTGTCCGAGGCCGTGCCCGTGCCTGTCATCGCGTCCGGTGGGGCGGGCAAGCTGTCCCACCTCTATGATGCCGTAGTAGAGGGCAAGGCCGACGCCGTCCTGGCGGCCTCCATCTTCCATTACGGGACCTTCACCATCCGCCAGGCCAAGGAGTACCTGCGGGAGCGCGGCATTCCGGTGAGGATGTAACGTGCGAAGACAGGGTTGCTTCGGCCCACAATTGCCTGCTGGGGATTGACTGTGAGGGCATCCTGCCACGGCCGGCCTGGGCCATGTGAAGAAGTAGGTTATTCTCGATGGGTCCGTAGGGGCGAAAAATCTTTCGCCCCTACGCCGTAACGGGGCGCCGGCACGGCACATCTATGGCTGAACGATATTAGGGAGCGCAGATATGCTCAAACTCGATTCCAACGGGCTCATCCCGGCCATTATACAGGACGCGAAGACGCACCAGGTGCTCATGCTCGGCTACATGGATGCCGAGGCCATCCGGCGCACCATGGCCTCGGGACAGGTCTGGTTCTATTCCCGCAGCCGACAGGAGCTGTGGCACAAGGGCGCCACCTCGGGCAGCTTCCTTAACCTCAAGGGCATCGTGGCCGACTGCGACCAGGACGCGCTGGTCCTCCAGGTCGACCCGGAAGGGCCGGTGTGCCACACCGGAGCGCCGTCCTGCTTCTTCAATGAGGTCAAATCGGCTGAGGCGGAGAGAAAGGACGGCGAGGGGTCGGAGGTCCTGGAGGAGCTGTACCGCGTCATCCTGGACCGGAA
>ORJL010638579.1_pt1 | contig 12414 bp, 12 predicted proteins | sample 1779941 | NCBI WGS metagenome assembly ORJL01 (sample SAMEA104232317, study PRJEB22302) | groundwater metagenome | biome: forest; feature: aquifer; material: groundwater | place: USA | collected 2011-08-07 | depth 5.8 m
ACCCTGAAAGTACCGTACTCGGGGTCGTCCCTGACCCCGAGATGAGTCGGGCTCCGGGACCAGCCCGACTACGGAGGTTCTCTCATGTTTCGTGGTAAACCTCCGGTTCATGACTGATTCCTGCGAAGGCAGGATCCAGGCGGGCGCGGCGTGCCGCGCCCCTACCGGGGCGGTACCCTTAGAACCTACCGTCCTGGTATCGTGCTCATCAATAGAATGCCGTCGGCCCAATAAAGCCCAGTGCCACCCGCGGGCAAAATGTCGAAGGTCGCGCCGCCGCCGTAGATGACGCGCTCGGACGACATGACCCGGGCTCCATCCAGAATGTCGCCGACCCCATAGTCACCCAGCGCCTTGCGGTCCGCCGAGGGATGCCCGGGTGAAGCTGTAACACTCCGCCCATCATACAGAGTCACCCTGACAACTTCAAACGCTGCCGGCACCGTGGTGGTCACCGTTTCCAGTACCGGAGCCGCAACCTTGTTCCCAAGCGCATCCACAATCCATACGACAGTGCCCTGGCGCAGATTCTCCACGGCCACCGGCCCGCCGGGAGTATCTATCAAAGTGCCGACGCTCAAACAAATAGGGCAAGTGTTGAAGCTCGTTTCCCGCTTCACAACTGTTATCTCGCCGGATTTGGGGACCACTCCTTCGATACGCTGCCCCTGGCCCTGTCCCACCCGCACCGTGAACGTGTAGACATCTCCGGAGAGGCTTATCTGTACCCCGCGAGTGAGTTTCTTGTGCTCCCGGTAGATGGCGAGCTTTTCGTCGTTGGTGTAATCGGCTTTGACAGCGAGCCCAATCTTCTCAAGGATAGCTGAGAACTCCATCTCGTCGGCCATGATAGTCGCGAACTGCTCCCGGGCGTTCCTTTCCTCCTGTCCGGGCCGGCCGACAGGGTAAAAGTCCGGGTCGCACCAGAACACCTCACCGAAATTGGAGATGATTCGGTACTCGAGTTGCGGCTGAGAGTACAGAACGGGAGGAGGCGTCTCTGTAATAGGAGGCCTTGTCGGGCCGGCAACCGGCGTTACCGAACAGGCCAGGGAAGCGCCCATCCAAACGACCAGCACCCCTATCGCGAGGCGGCACTTCCATGCCGAATGTCTTATCACCGAACCCTTCCAAGAAACCAGAAGAGACACTAACTTACTCCTATGATACTTTATCACTTCCTATCCGACAACGCACGCTCCCGCACGTTGCATCTTCGCTGCCTCCGTTGTAACATACTGCATATTCTCGACGCTGAATCCGGTCCGAGAAGATTCTTCCAACGCGAGTGATGCCATGATTTCTAAGTTTCCCAAACGTATCGACCGGCTGGAAGAGCTGGCGAATAACCTGTGGTGGTCCTGGCACCATGACGCGCGCAGCCTGTTCGCCACTCTGGACTTTCCAACCTGGAGGTCCACCAGTCAGAACCCGGTAAAGATGCTGCGGGACATAACTCCCGACAAGGTACTGCTGGCTTCACGGGACCCGTCCTTTCTGAAGTTGTACGACTCGGTAATGGCGGAGTTGGATTCAGATTCGTCCGTAGACAATAGCTGGTTCGCCAGTAATTACGCCGGACGCATACCAGGGTCTATCGCCTTCTTTTCCGCCGAATTCGCCCTGCACAAGTCTCTTCCTATCTATGCCGGCGGGCTCGGAATCCTGGCCGGTGACATCTGTAAGGAAGCCTGTGACCTGGGACTGCCTCTGGTGGGGGTCGGGTTCATGTACCCGCAGGGCTATTTCCGTCAGCGCATTTCCCCGGACGGCTGGCAGGAAGAAATATACGAGCATCTCAACTTTGACGAAGCTCCCATCAATCCATGCCCCTGGCCCGACCGGTGCGGGCCTACGGTACAGATACAGCTCGCCGGCAGGATATTGCACGTCGGCGTATGGCAAGTACGCCTGGGCCGCGTGAGTCTCTATCTGCTGGACACCAATGTCGAAGCCAATGCCCTCGCGGACCGGCAGTTGTCGGCGCGCCTGTATACCGCCGACCGTGAACAACGCATCCAGCAGGAGATAGTGCTGGGAATCGGGGGCGTGAAGGTCCTGCGGGCTCTCGGCATCAAGCCTTCCGTCTGGCATGCCAACGAAGGTCACACCTCTTTCATGATGCTGGAACGCATCAGAGAGAAGGTGGCCGCAGGAGTCTCCTTCAACGAAGCCGTTAGTAGAACCAGGTCAAATTCCGTCTTCACCTCCCACACACCCGTGCCAGCCGGACACGATGTCTTCCCACCGGACCTGGTGGACAAGTACTTTCAAGATTATTGGGGACTCCTCGGCGCCGACCGCAATGCCTTTTACCAACTGGGGCAGGCCGACGACACAGGAAGCATGGCTTTCAATATGACCGCGCTGGGACTGCGGATGGCGGCGCGGCGCTGCGGCGTCAGCCGCCTGCACGGGCAGGTCACCCGGCGAATGTGGCACGGACTATGGCCGAAGTTGCGGGAAGATAAGGTACCCATCACCAGTGTCACCAATGGAGTTCACGTACCAACCTGGGTCGCCCCCGAACTCTACCAACTGTGCGAAAAGTACATGGGGGGCAGTTTGATGGACCGGCACGACGACCCCGCGGTGTGGGACCGGATTTATGAGATTCCGGACAGTGAAATATGGGCGGTGCGCCAGGACCTGAAAAGAAAACTGATGCGCGTGATACTGGAACGGGCGCAGCGGCGATGGGCCGACGCGACCACCACGGGCGAGCAAGTGGTGGCTTTCGGCGCTTTGCTGGATCCGGACAAGCTCACCATTGGCTTTGTGCGGCGGTTCGCCGAATACAAGCGCCCGGCACTGATATTCAAGGACATGGAACGGCTCAAGCTAATAGTCAGGAATGACTGGCGTCCAGTCCAGCTAGTCTTCGCTGGCAAGTCCCATCCTGCCGATTTCCCTTCGAAATACCTTCTGCGGCAGACGTTCGCCACCGCCAAAGACCGGGAACTGCTGGGCCGCATCGCCTTCGTCGAAGACTACGATATGCTGCTGGCCCGCTATCTGGTCCAGGGGGTAGACGTCTGGCTTAACGCCCCGCGCCGGCTCCAGGAAGCCTGCGGCACCAGCGGGATGAAGGCATCCATCAACGGGGTGCCCCATCTCAGCGTTCTTGATGGTTGGTGGCTGGAGGGATACAAGAGCAACAACGGTTGGGCTATCGGCCCGGAGACAGTAGACCCCAAAGATGAGGAAACCACCGACTCGGCAGCCCTTTACCAGCTTCTGGAAGACAAGATCGTGCCCCTTTTCTATCAGCGGGACCGAAACAACATACCAAGCGCATGGATGCAGATCGTAAAGAACACCATCCGTTCTGTTACGCCGGCCTTCTCAGCCCGCCGGATGGTGAAGGAATACACCGAACGCATGTACCTTCCAGCGGCGGAACCCAACCAGCAGAGCCCAACTCTATAGCCGGTAATCCCCCTTGATCACCCTTTGGGAAAGGGGGAGAGAGCTCCGTCTACTTGGCGGCGGCGGCGATGACCTGCTTCCAGCCGTCCACGAGCGTTGACTGAAGGACGGTCAACTCTTCATTTTGCATGATGACCTGGGACCCGGGCTTGATTATGAACATATCCGCCACGCCCGTGGTCGGAACGTCAACCCTGGTGCTGGGAGCCCCCATGGTCTGGACTGCCAGAGCCTGCCCCTCCTGACTCAGAAACCAGTTGACGAACGTTGCGGTCGCATTAGGATGGGCAGGGCTGACACCAACGGCCAGGCCGCCGTTTGAGGCCGAAGCGGCTTTCTGTTCCTGGATATCGGCCGACCCCAGCGGCACGCCGGCGCTCAGGTACTGAGCGACGGCCGGGGTCTGCGGCCACAGGGCTATGGAGTACTTGCCCTTAGACACCCAGTCCATCTGCTGGCCCTGGTCCCTGACAATTACCGCGTTCTGCTGGGTCAATAGAGAACTCAAATACTGCTTGGCCCGATCCAAACTCCACTGAAAGTTCAGTGTCGTTATGCCGAACTGCGCGGCCCCCCCGACGGTGGGGTCGAACATCACGATTTTGTCCTTCCACTCCGGCTTCAGCAAATCGTTGTACGACGTTACCTGGCCATGCTTAACGAAGTCGGTGCTGTAAACGATAGGGGGTATCACCTGGGCCAGATACGACAGCACCTGGCCTTTCTTGTCGAACAAAGGCAACTGGCCTCCCCGCCATTTCGTCCCATCGGTCACCTCGGGCAAAATCAGAATGGGCTTCACTGGAGCCAGGAAGCCGTTTGAAGCCACGTTGGTCCACAGGGTGCTCGAGCCGACCAGAATCACGTCCACCTGGTGAAGATTGGCCCGGTACTCGGTGTTGACCCGGGCAGTCAATTCCGCCGCATTGCCGACGACCACGTTCATCTTTATCCCGAATTTCTTGGTAAAGGCTGCCGGAATCGCCTCTATGGCGGACGAAGGAGCATTGAAATAGGCGAGAATTTCGCCTTCCTGCTTCCCAGCGGCGACCGTGCTGTCCCATTTCGCCTGTGATGGGTCTGCCGTGGCCTTCACCACCGGGGCGGCAGTAGCTGTCGGGGATGCCGTGGCCTTGGACACCGGCGCGCTGGTAGCCGATGGGGCCACCGTGGGAGATGGGGAAGGAGTGACGTTTTGTCCGCAGCCGGCCAGGATGGCAATTACCAGGAGAATCGCCGTTAGCGCGACCGCCCGTCGCCCGGCGGCGAATCTCACCCGCCCGTTCCGCCTGCTACTGGATAGCGCAAGACTCGTTTTCATCTTTCTGTCCTCCGACTCATATCTGAGTTTATGCTATAAAGCTTCACACTTTCAGGAATAATTGTCAAGGCGCCCCCATTTGCAGGGCAACGCCTTGCAGAGGCATGATACACTATTAAACGTAACACCATGGAAAACAGTAATCCGGTTCAGGCGGAGAAATGACCTCAGCACTGGTGCTATACCCGGCATACTCAACCATCACCTGCGGACAGGCGGCAAGGTACCGGCAGGAAATCCCCGGTTTGAAGCTGCTGCTGGCCGACGACGAGCCATCGGCTTCCGACGAGGGCATTTTCAGCGAGGTGGTGGAACTTCCCCCTCCCGAAGAAATTGGCGAAGCCTGCCGGATACTGCGCCCATGGATCGCCAAACGCCGCCCCGACGGCATTTTGATGCAGTCTGAAAGAGGCCTGCTGACCGGCGCCATCATGGCAGCCGAGTTCGGGCTGAAAGGCCCGTCGGTCAGGGCGGCCCACCTGTGTTCCAACAAGTACCAGCAGCGCGTGGTGCTGGCAATGGCCGGTGTATGCGTGCCGAAGTTCAGCCTGGCGCAATCCGCCTCCGACGTGCGCCGGCTGGCAAGGGACTTCCGCTTTCCCATCATCCTTAAGTGCGTCATTTCCACCATGTCACGGCTGGTAACGCTCGTCCGGAGCGAAGAGGAAATTGACGGGGCGGTGGCCGGGATACTGGAAGGAATCGCGGAATCGCGGGACGCCGCCAGACTGGCGGACTTCGCCAAAACCGCCCGGGTGGACCTCGGGTGCGACCCACAGCGCCAATTCCTGGTCGAATCTTTCATGGACGGCGATATGGTGGAATCGGACGGGCTGGTGATCGGCGACAAGCCATTCAACTTCGGAGTGACCGAGCAAATACAGAGCGAGGACCCTCCTTTCTTCATCGAAGGCTACCTTTTCCCCGCTGAATGCGCCGACGCCGGGACCATCGAAAGAATTTCAGACCGGATAACCATGGCCGTGGGGCTGACCGATTCCGGCTTTTCGACGGAAATGAGGGTGCACGGCCAGGATGTATGCGTCATCGAAGTAAACGGCAGGCTGGGCTGGGACGAAGGCTTCAGCAGCCTGTTCCAGGTCCGCACCCACCAGGAACGGGTCTTCCAGGCGCTGCAACTGGCGCTGGGAATACAGCCGGACCTCACCCGGGACGAGAAGCGATTTGCCGCCCTGGCCTACCGGACCTGTTACTATGACGGCATAGTCGAGGAACTACCAATGCCGGAGGAACTGGCGCGGCTGGAGACTGACCGGCTGACGCTGGGACTCGCCACCCACAAAGGAGCCCGCTTCTTCGCGCCTCCGTACCCTTACGTCTACCCTCACGTGGCCTGGGCGCTGGCCACCCACCCGAGTTCCAGCCACTCCGCCTACTGGCAGGCCCGCCAGGCGGTAGATAGTCTGAAGGTCGCCATCAGGCCGGTTTCCGGGCTGTCAGGCGGGCCCGGCAAGTTCGTATAAGGGAGAGAACATGAGCATCGAAGAGACCGTACTAAGAAACTGCAAGACCATCGCCGTCGTCGGTCTTTCCTCCAATCCCGAACGGCACAGCCACAACGTGGCCCACTACCTGAAACAGAATGGCTACACCATAATTCCCGTTAACCCGATGGAACGGGAGGTGATGGGAGAACCCTGCTACCCCGATTTGCTGTCCGTTCCGCAGAGCGTAGATGTCGTGGAGGTCTTCCGCCGCTCCGAAGAAGTACCCCCCATTGTCGAGCAGGCCATAAAAAAGGGTGTCAGAACAGTCTGGCTGCAGGAAGGCGTGATAAACGAGCCCGCCGCAGAGAAAGCCAGGGCCGCCGGTCTCCAGGTGGTTATGGACCGGTGCATGATGAAAGAACACCGCAAATTGGGAGAGAAGACCGGCTGAAACCCCTTTCTAAACCAAAGACCACTGATATATAATAGCTCCAAAGGTTGGAACCGTTGTTTCACAGCCGACATCTAATTCAGTTATATAAACCAGGCAGGGTTTCTCTTAGATGCAAAAGGACTACTATCTGACACTGGGTGTTCTCCGGGGCGCCACTCAGGAAGAAATAAAAAGAGCCTACCGGAAGATGGCCATGGAATTTCACCCGGACAGGAACCCCGGCAAAGAAAAATGGGCCAACGAAAAATTCAAGGAGATAAACGAAGCTTTTTCGGTCTTGAGCGACAGCGGCAAGAAGAGCCGCTACGACCACGCCGCTTCTGCCACTCATCCGGCCCCGGGCGCTCCGTACAGGAGGCAGAGTACGCGGACGGCCACCGTGGAAGACATGATGAAAGACTTCGGCGCTTCCGGTGTAGACTTTGATTTCCTGGAGCACATCTTCGGTGATGCTCCGGCAGGCAGGAGCTACTCCTCCAGAAAGTTCGGCCGGGGCGGGAGGGTCAATTTTGACTCCTGGCAGAGCGAGGTAGACCATGTATTCGGCGGCAGCCCCGCGGCCAGAACCGTCCGTTACGAACTGCTCCTGAACATGCGGGAGGCCAGAAGATGCGTTGTTAAATTCCTTTCAAGAAACGGGAAGACCCTGGAGGTCACCATTCCTAAGTCTGTCAAGACCGGCAGCGTGGTCAAGCTGACCAACGCCCTCAAGGTAACCGACGGCTTCCCCGGCGACATCCTCATCAAGATAAAGGTCCACCGGGTATAGTTTCATCACTTTGCATGGCGACGCCCTGCAAAGATAAAGGCGCACAAATGGCAGAAGACCTGGGCAAAATCGAAAAGCCGGCGGCTGAGAGCTTCAAAGCCGGCAGGAAGCTATATTTCGTCCCTCTTCTCTTCTCTCCCCGGGACCCTAAGCCGGACTACCTGCAACTGATCGAAAAATACTGGCAGGAAGTCGAAACGCATGTCTCCAATCTGGAAACCAAGCTCGGGAGAGTCAACCGGGTCTACCATGAACTGGTGCCGGCAGGCGGCGACGAAGGAATGAAGGTCGTTGCAGAACTGAATCCCGGGAGTTTTGCCCTGGCTAAATCAAGGGTGGACAAAGCGGCGGCGCTGGAAGCTATGGAAGACCCAGAGTTGCTCACTGAATTCATGGACTGGAACAAGTGCCTATCCGTCGGCCTCCAGAACGAGAAGGTGTTCAAGCAGGTGTTTGACGCCTACCAGGAGGCTTTCAAGAAACGGAACGCCTGGGTCATCAAGAACATTGAAGAAACGTTGAAAGACGGCGAGACAGGCCTGTTGCTCATGCGGGAAGGCCTAGGAATTCAATTTCCCTCTGACATCCAGTTCTTCTACATATCTCCTCCCAGCCTGGACGAGATCAAACGCTGGTTCAGGTCCAGGGAGACCCCGCCGGGCGGACAGAACTAGCAGAATTGGCGGAGGGCGTCCGACCTCCAGGTTACCAGGATAGGAAGGGAAGCGACAATGGGAATCAAACTACACCGGGAGCCCCAACTGGAAAACCCGGCCATGGTCGCTGCATGGCCGGGCATCGGCAACATCGGGGTCCTCGCCGTAGAGACTTTGAAAACCCTGATTGAGGCCGAGGAATTCGCCGAAATAGACCCTCACGACTTCTTCTACCCCCGCCGAATGACCATCGACTCGGGAGAGATGACAGCCATTGAATTCCCCTCCAACAAGTTCTATTTCAAGAAGACCCCCAGAAAAGACCTGATTCTCTTCCTGGCCGAGGAGCAGCCAACCACGGGGATGGGACCATACGCGGAAGGAAGACGGGCCTACGAGATGGCCAACCTGGTACTCGATGTCGCCGAGAAGTTCGGATGCCGGCGGATTTATACCTCCGGGGCCGCCGTGGCCCCCATCCACCACACCATGCGGTCCAGGGTTTGGGCGGTGCCCAACAGCGAGCGACTCATTCCCGAGATCAAGAGCTACCAGAATGCGGCGCTGATGTCCGACATCGAAGGGAGGGGCGGCCAGGGTAACATTACGGGACTGAACGGACTCCTTATCGGGGCAGCCCAGAGAAGGGGTTTCGACGCCATTTGCCTGATGGGCGAAGTGCCCATATACCTGCAAGGTTTCCCCTTTCCCTATCCCAAGGCCACGAAGTCCGTACTGGAGGTACTCTCGGTAAGTCTCGGCATCGAGCTGGACATGAGTGGTATAGACCAGATGGCGCACCAGAGCCAGGTGGAGATAGACGGACTCTATGCCGGTTTTCCCGCGGAGGTCAAGGAGCAACTGGATAGATTGAACACCATGCCCCGCCAGGCTTCCCCCGTTAGCGGGCCCATAACCGATGAAGACAAAAAGAAGATACTGGAGGACCTGGACAAGTTTTTCAAGAGGGGGACAATAGGAGATTGAAAGTCAACGAAGCGCACCCCTTTGAAATCTACGATGAAGCAGCCCTGAAAGACATTGAATCGTCCTGCATGATAGTGGGCTGGGCGGAAGACGCCGGCAGCCTCGGCGCGAGGGTTATCGAGTACCTGATTCACAAGCTCGGGGGCCGGGAATTTGCTCAAATCGATCCGCCTGATTTCTATCCGCTCAACGGGGTCACCATCGAAGACGACATCGTGCGGTTCCCCCGGACCAAGTTTCACGTGTGCCCTGAAAAGGGCCTGATTCTCTTTCAGGGCAGCTCGCCCAGGGCCGAATGGAACAGGTTTCTGAACACGATCGTTCAACTGGGGCGGGACTGCTGCAAGATGAAAGAGCTTTACACGGTCGGAGGGATGGTGACACTGACGCCTCACACCGCCCGGCGTGACTTACTGGCCGTGGCCAATTCCAGCGAATCAAAATCCGTTCTTCAGGAATATGACCTGGCGTCAGCCGTCAGTTACCAGACCCCTCCCGGCCAGCGGCCGACCCTGAGCTCATATCTGCTGTGGGTCGCCAGGGAGAACAACGTTCCCGGCGCCAGTTTCTGGGTGCCTACCCCGTTCTATCTGGCCGGCGCCGAGGACCCGCGGGCCTGGAAGACCGTCGTCCAGTTCTTCGACAGAAGATTCCGCCTCGGTCTTGACATGACCGACCTCGACGCGGAAATATCGCGTCAGGACCAGAAGATAGCTCGTCTCATCGCGCGCATCCCTGAAATCGAACACCTCATCTGGAAACTGGAAAGAAGCATGCCGCTCACCGACGACGAGAACCAGAAACTGGTGAAAGAGATGGAAGAATGCCTTGGGCAATAGCGGCCCGACGGCGGTAGCTATAAACAGGACCAGGCTCTCCCTCGTTCAGGGAGATATCACCGAACAGGCCACCGCCGCCATCGTCAACGCCGCCAATTCCGGCCTGATGGGCGGGGGCGGCGTGGACGGGGCCATCCACCGGGCCGGCGGCCCGGCCATCCTAGAAGAGTGCAAGCAGATCGTGGCCAGGCAGGACCGCCTCCCCACTGGCCAGGCCGTCATCACCACCGGCGGCAGGCTCAAAGCCGGACGCGTCATTCACACTGTGGGGCCGGTATGGCACGGCGGGAACAGAAATGAACCCGAACTGCTGGCCAGCGCCTACCGGGAGAGTCTGAAACTCGCCGTGGCACACGGCCTCAAGTCCATTTCCTTCCCCTCCATCAGCACCGGCGCTTACGGCTATCCTGTCGCGCCCGCGGCTGAAGTCGCCTTGAGGACGGTTATTCAGTTTCTCCAGGCTGACGCATCTCTGGAAGAAGTGGTCTTCGTCCTCCACGACCCTGAGACCTTCCGGGTTTACGAAGAGGCGCTTCAAAGCCTCGGCAATCCCGGATTACCCTCGTAGCGGCTCACCCCCACGAGTGAGCGATGCCGATCAACGCCTTGACATCCAGGATGCGGTTCTCCAATAGATACGCCTCCAGTCCGTCCAACACATCCATCGTGGCCGCCGGGTTGGTGAAGTTGGCCGTTCCCACCTGAATCGCGCTGGCCCCGGCCGCCAGAAACTCCAGCGCGTCCCGCGCCGTCTCGATTCCTCCGCAGCCGATCACCGGAACATCCACCGCCTGCGAAACCGAATACACCATGTAAAGAGCCACCGGCTTTATGGCCGGGCCCGACAGTCCTCCCGTTCCGAAACCGGGCAAACGCCTCTTGCCCCGCAGATCGATAGCCATTCCCTTCAACGTATTGATGAGGCAAAGGGCGTCGGCTCCTTCACTGGAGGCAGCCCTGGCGATGCCCACGACATCCCCGGCATTGGGAGACAGCTTCACAATCAAAGGTAACGCTGTTTTTTCTCTGACCGCCGCGGTGACCCGGGCGGTCAGTTCGGGCTTCATGCCGAATTCCATCCCGCCTGACCGCACGTTCGGGCAGCTAATGTTCATTTCGATACCGGCAATCCCCGGCACCCCATCCAGCCTGGCTGCCAGTTCCCGGTATTCCGCCAGCGCCGAACCGGCGATGTTGACGATTACCGGCGCCCTCCAGCCGGCCCAGACCGGCGCCTTTTCGGCGATCAGTTTGTCCACGCCCACGTTTTCGAGGCCGATGGAATTCAACATCCCGCAAGCGGTTTCCACGATCCTGGGCTGGGGATTCCCCGGCCGCGGTTTGAGCGTGGTGCCTTTGCAGACGATAGCCCCCAGGCGCTGGATATCGACGATTTCAGCGAATTCCTCGCCGTACCCGAAAGTGCCTGAAGCGGCCATCACCGGGTTTCTTAGCAGCAGCCCTCGCGGGTTGCGCGGTGCCAGTTGGACCGACAGATTCAAAGGAGAGATCCCTTATGCAATACTAACCTCCAAAGACATGGAGTCCCGCCCCCCAAGGATTCCCGCCTTCGCGGGAATGACAGGTTGGTAAGGGTTCCCTTCTCGCCGGAATGACGGACAGTGAACAATCTCCCCCTTTTCCAAAGGGGGATTAAGGGGGATTGCCTGGAACAAAGCGACATTCTGGATTCTGGATTCTGGATTCTGAATTCTGGATTCTTCATCTTTGATTTTTCATTTTCGCCGAGACCGCTTCCACCTTGCTCTCCATGCTGATAACTTTGTCGCGGCGGTCGTCCACCTTGATGTCCGTCACCACCCGCATCGCGCCCATCCCGAAGGGCACTTCGTGCATGCGTTCCACCGCGGCCAGGATGCGGTCCAGCGGCCCTTCCAGCACGGTCCCCATGGGCGTGACCCGATACTTGATATCGCTATACTTTTCCAGCACCCTGACGCAGGCGGCAACATAGGTGGACATGGCCGTGCCGGCGGTGCCCACAGGCAGGACACTTACTTCAGCCACAACTTTCGAGCTCATGGTTGCCTCCTATCTGGCAGCCCCGTTACCTTGAGTGTAAGCTATACCCCTTTGCTGATGACGAAGGCCGCCAGGTCGGCCAGGCGGTTGCTGTAACCCCACTCATTATCGTACCAGGCCAGTACCTTCACCATATTGCCCGCGATCACCATGGTGCTCAGCGAATCGAAGATGCTGCTGTGAGGGTTGCCTTTGAAATCGGAGCTGACCAGTTCTTCGGTGCAATATTCGAGAATGCCCTTCAGCGGCCCGTTCGCGGCCGCTTCGAAAGCCTTGTTCACCTGCTCGACTGTTACCTGTTTGTCCAGGTCGGCCACAAGATCGACGATTGACACGGTGACAGTCGGTACGCGAAGGGCCACCCCATGGATTCTCCCCTTAACCTCCGGCATGATCTCGCCAACCATCCGGGCGGCGCCCGTCGTCGTGGGGATGATGTTCGCCGCCGCGGTCCGCGCCCGGCGCAGG
>ORJL011022540.1_pt1 | contig 12414 bp, 9 predicted proteins | sample 1779941 | NCBI WGS metagenome assembly ORJL01 (sample SAMEA104232317, study PRJEB22302) | groundwater metagenome | biome: forest; feature: aquifer; material: groundwater | place: USA | collected 2011-08-07 | depth 5.8 m
TCCCGAGATGGCGGTATTCATCCCGGAAATCATGGCCCCAATGGCTGATGCAATGCGCCTCATCTATCACAAAAAAGGACAAGGCAGCAGATTTTAATAACTCTATTGTTTCCTCACTTTGCAGGCGTTCAGGAGAAATGTACAAAAGTTTCACCTCCGCATTTCTGATGCGTTCAATTACCGAACGCTGCTGGCGAGGGCCCTGGCTGGAATTAAGGTATTCCGCGGAGATCCCCATATCCTTAAGTCCGTCCACCTGATCTTTCATTAGGGAGATTAATGGCGAGATCACCACCGCCATCCCATCCTTCAGCAAAGCCGGAAGCTGAAAACAAAGGGACTTACCTCCACCGGTAGGAAGAATAGTCAAAGTCTCGCGTTCATCCAGAATCGCCAGGATAGTGTCCTCCTGCCACGGACGAAACTGCTCATAGCCCCAGTAGCGTTTTAAGCAGGCAGACATCTCTTTGGAAATATATTTATTTTTCATCCCATTAGACCCTTCTTCTATAGGATTTAGCAAGGTCTATCCTTTAGGATTATACATTCTACTCGCACAGTGCAAAAATTATATCTGCCATACAGAACAAGACAAATACAGGCTCTGCCCTTATGATGTATTATGTCTCGTTCCTGCCCGTGCAAATATTAGTTATAATTATATAGTTAATTAAGCAAATATCAAGAAAATTGCCCCCAGCAATAACTTTAGGCGATTTTCGCAGTGGGTGATGTTTTATACTTTCCTATACCCCAAGAAAATTGCCTTCGGCAATGACTTTTCCCGCCAAGCGATTTAGATTGCAGGCGGGATCCCGCTGAGGAACTAAAATTGGGCAGCGGGAAAGCGATTTTCGCGAGTGGTATATGGAGAGATGTTTTATCCAGAAGGGTGACAGCTGTCAAAAAAGAGCGGTTTTCCAGGAAAGATCCGGCATCTTTTAACAAAAAAGCCATATTTCTTGCACAGGATGCCTGTTAACTTTAAATTTTACCTATTCTACAAAACAACCGATTTATTTTTCCAACGGCGATGCATCCATCCTACCCACTCATGGGGATAGCGGCGGATATATCCCTCGATAATTTTAGTAAGCTGAGCAGTGTTACGCATCAACCCTAACTGTTCGTATTGATCCGCTTCGAGCGTAACTGGTGAATCAATAATTATTTTATATTGACCCGCCGCGCCGCGCACAATAAAGGCTGGCAAGATGGGAGCCCCTGAACGGTAAGAAAACATAACCGGGCCCGTTGCTGTTGCCGCCGGATGTCCGAAAAAATCAACAAACACTCCCCCAGATCCTCCATAATTTTGATCCAATAGTATAAATAAAATTTGATTATCACGCAAACTTTTAAGCGAATGTTCTAAGCATTGGCGGTGCGGCAAGGAATAAATCGCCCGGACACCGTTTTCATTACTAAAATCAGAAACATGCTTTTCAAACTGTTTGTCCCTCATCGGGCGCATAATACAGTTAGTCTTATAACCGGCCAAGGCCATCCGCCAAAACATCAATGGGAAATTTCCAAAGTGGGCGCTAAGCAATATAGCTCCTTGCTCTTTCTTAAGCACCTCGTCAAGATTCTCCTTTCCCTCAATTGTCACCTTCTCCACAATTTCTTTTGGACGATCAAGAAAATAAATCAGTTCTATCATGCTGGAGCCGATACTATCAAAATAGCTGTTCACGATACCACTGATTTCCTGTTCGGTCTTTTCCCAATCAAAGGCAATATGCAAGTTCTCCAGAATAATGCGTTTTTTATTTTTGATAAGGTGCTTCCCGATAACAATAAAAAAAGGGGTCAAAAGTCTGAAAACCTGATAGGGCAGATGACTTATAACCCACCGAATTATAAAAAATCCGTTTCGTCCGACAGCGCGAAGGAATTTCTTATGGATTAAGGTTAGCGGCATGTGTCTACCCGTGCAAATATTAGGTATAATTGTATCCTGCCCGTGCCAATATCGGTTATTATTATATACGAACTTTAAGTTTCTGTACAGGCAGGGCTTAGTTTTTGCCGGACAGGGTATTCTCGCTCAGGAGCCCATAAAGAAGCCGCCATAAAAACATTCTCTGTAAACAGGTATGGCAAAATTAGAGAAGTGTCTCGTTTCCCTACGGAAGGCTTGCGGATACTCCGCAGGGTGCAAAAAATATGTCTGCCAATATGATGCAATAGGTTTATGTGTTATTATATCCTCTTGATGCATGGCTTTCAATAGATTTAGCTTAAGGCTCAGATTAAAAATATCGTTGAGGGAATGAAAAAGGGGATTATATCAAGGGACGTCCAAGAAGAACATAGCAGATTTGTTCAAGAAAGGGATAAATTACAGATTGAAAAAGACAAAACTGACGTAGAACTTTAAATGAAGCAGTCAAAACTACTCAGCATTGATATAATCCAAAGCGTAAACTCAGCAAAAAGTTCGGATTTTAAAAACATTGGCTGCCCCCCATGGATTCGAACCATGATAGCAAGATCCAGAATCTTGTGGCCTACCATTAGCCGAGAGGGCAATTTAATTATAATTTCGGAAATCTATCAGTTCCTTAAACCTGTAAACTTCGTTCCTTCTGGCTAAACGAACATAATTAGTGCCAAGCTGAGGATTAAAGCCGAGCTTTAATAAGATATTATAAGCGTCTTTTCTCAATCTCGCACAATTATTCTTAAATTCCATACAACGAGTATAATTCTTTATGTCTTCGTGAAAACAACCATCGGTTTCAAATAACCCCTTCAGGCATCTGCGCATATAATCCCTATTTAAGAGAATCCAATGAGGTACCCCAACGTTATTCTTGATTTTATTACCGCAAGGCAACCCCAATCTTTTGCTAATCTTGCATTGATATAAGCATACAACCGTCGCATTTTCATTCTTGCGCTTAATTACTGAAGGAGTTTTTAGAAATATTTCCGTTATTAAATCAGCGATGTGCTGAATATAAGCAGTATCTTTTGAATTACAAATTACTCTTAAATTTTCTGTCCGCGAATGTTTGTATAAATTACCGTCTCCCAAGATTATTCCCATCAACTCTGCAAGTTTCTTGCCTTTTACTAACCCTTTATACCGAATTAACCCTTTTCGCCTTTTTTCTCTCTGCCATTTAGTAAAATTCCATTTTTTCTGTCCCTTCAACGTATTAGATAACTTTAATAGGCTTTGATTAGCTTCCTTCGTCTCGCCCTTCTTCCAAGGCATCGGACCTATATTTATGTCAGGAAATTGGCTTATAAATTTAGCGAAACGCATCTTGTGCTTATACCACAAATGCGTCTCGGTAATTCTTCCTAATTCTTGATTACAAAGATTGCATCTTACCATGGCTGATTTCTGTGCTCTTATTAGACGGCTATTTAACCCAGCGCAGTAATCTTTCCTTTGTGCGCTCTTTTCCTAAATAATATATTACCTCAAATAAGCCCGGGCCTATGGTCTTTCCGGTAAGGGCTACCCTTATGGGATGAATAAGCGCCTTAGCCTGGATGTTCAGCTCGGCTACCAATTCCCGGAAACCTGCCTCAATTGTCGTAATATCAAATTTATCTAACTTATCCAACCTGTCAATGAAAAGTTTTAATTCTTTGGATAAATCCTGGCTCAGGAATTTTTGCTCTGCCACCGGGTCAATGGCAATATCTTTGAGAAAGAAAAAATCCGCCCACTCCGCAAAATCATTTAACACCGTAAGGCGCGGCTGGAATAATTTCACCAAAGAAAGGATATGTTCCTTATCAAAATTATCTTTATCTATATATTTCTTCTCGATAAGCATGGGGATTAGCGCATCTGTCAGGCTTTGAGGATCCTCATTTTTAAGATACTGGTTATTTATCCAATCGAGTTTATCCATATCCATTACCGCGGCGGTTTTATTAACGGTTTTTATATCAAAAAGCTTTATTGCTTCCTTTATATCTATAATCTCGCGGTTTTCTCCCGGAGACCAGCCTAAAAGCATAAGGAAATTAACCAGGGCTTGCGCTAAATAGCCCATTTGGCGGTATTCGGTTATGGCGGTTGCGCCTTTTCTTTTGGACATCCTGCCCCCTTCTTTTGCCAGTATCAGCGGCAGGTGCGCAAATTCAGGCAGAGGAAATCCTAACGCCTGATATAAAAGAATTTGCTTGGGGGTGTTGGAAATATGGTCGTCTCCCCTGATAATATGGGTGATATTCGTCAGGGCATCATCCACTACGCAGGCAAAATTGTAGGTGGGAGTGCCATCGGATTTAATCAAAACCTGGTCCTTTATCACCGAGGCATCAAATTCTATCTGCCCATGTATCAAATCCATGATTTTTATCTTTTGCGGTATAACTTTAAAAATTACCGCCTCTTTGCCGGTTTCGGATCTTTCAATATATGCCTTGCCTTCTTTTAATACTTTCTGCGCGTACTCCTTATATATATCAAACCTCTGGCTCTGGTAGTAAATTTCATCCCATTCAAACCCGAGCCACGTTAAACTATTCAATATTTCATCGATATACTCCTTCTTGGAACGGCTTAAATCTGTATCCTCAATCCTTAAAATAAATTGACCATCCTTAGACCGGGCATAAAGCCAATTAAATAGGGCAGTGCGCGCGCCGCCGATATGAAGATTACCCGTAGGAGAAGGTGCAAAGCGAACTCTTACCATTAATTACCTCTGTGTGAGCGTAGTCCTAAAGCGAAAGTCGAAGGACAAACCAGACTCTAATCATTGTAATTTCATCCCTTCCAGTAACGCCTTTTGATTAATCTCAATCAGGCCTTTCTTATCTTCCGGTGCAATCGCCCGAATAGCTTGGGAAACGCTCTTTGCATCCACGATGTTTTTCCGGCTGATAAAGCAACCTAAGGCTATCATATTCGCTATCTTAATGTTACCAAGCTCTACCGCTAAATCAGTAAAGGGGTATTTTAGAATATGTATCCTTTTATCCATCTCTTCAAAATTACTGGCTAGAGAACTATTTACAATCAAGAGGCCTTTATTTTTTATCCTATTCTTGAACTTCTGCAGCGAAGGCCCGTTCATAATAATTAAAGTATCTGCTTCCTTAACATAAGGAGAGCCTATTTCTGCGTCAGAGATAACCACCATGCAGTGGGCGGTTCCTCCGCGCACCTCTGCTCCGTATGAAGGCAGCCAGGTTACATATTTATCTTCTCGCATTGCCGCCTCTGCCAGAACCTTGCCTAGAAGCATAATGCCCTGGCCGCCTGCCCCTGCTATTATTATACGTTCAGTCATGTCTTTTTTAGCGTTTAGCGGATAGCGTTTAGCGTATAGGATGCTTTTGCTTTTACTATCCGCTATACGCTATACGCTATTTAATTCTTCCCAATGGGAATTCTTTTACCATTATCTCCTTCATCCAATCCAGTGATTTTTCAGGCGGCATATCCCAATAAGTTGGGCAAGGAGATAATATCTCAACTAACGAGAAACCAATATTATCAATTTGATTTTGAAAGGCGCGCTTTATCGCCTGTTTTGTCTTAATAATCTCTAGGGGCGAATGCAGTGATACCCGTTCAATATATTTTACTGCGGGCAGTAGCGCTAACATCTCTGAAATCCTTAAAGGATAGCCGTGAAATTTAATTTCTCGTCCGAATGGTGTGGTGGCTGTTTTCTGGCCCAGTAGTGTAGTGGGCGCCATCTGTCCGCCGGTCATACCATAAACTGCATTGTTGATGAATATAACCGTTATATTCTCTCCTCGATTAGCAGCATGTATTGTTTCATTTGTACCAATAGCTGCGAGGTCCCCGTCCCCTTGATAAGTAAATACGATATTCTGGGGCCTTACTCTTTTTATCCCCGTAGCTACTGCCAGGGCCCTGCCATGTGCTGCCTCAGAACAATCAAAATCCCAGTAATCATAGGCAATTACTGCACAACCCACCGGTGCCACGCCGATAACGCGTTCTCGAATATTTAATTCATCCACTATTTCAGCAATAAGCCTGTGCGCAATTCCATGCCCGCACCCGGCACAGTAATGGGTTGAAATGTTACGTAACGATTTGGGATGCATAAAAATTTTGCGCATAAATTATTAGTTTCGTTTTGTTCGTTAATCTCGTTATGCCCGTTAAGCCCGTTGATAATTTAACGAGCAAAACGAACTAAACGAGCCTAACGAGCAAAACGGTTTATTTTATTTATAATGTCTTCTTCCGTCGGGATTCCGCCTCCTGCCCGGCCTATAAATTCTACCTTTGCCTTTCCATTAACTGCTAATTTTACGTCTTCTAACATTTGGCCGTAAGACATCTCTATTACTAAAAACGTTGTTCGTTTGTTCGTTTGTTCGTTTGTTCGTTCAAATATTTTCTTAGGAAATGGCCAAAGGGTTATGGGACGGATAATCCCCACCTTCTTGCCTTTTTCCCTTAATTTATGGAGCGCGCTCTTTGCTATGCGCGCCATTGACCCATAGGCAACCAGAATAACTCCGGCGTCGTCTAAAAATAGGCTTTCGTAACGCACTTCTTTCTGTTGAATAATCTTATATTTTTTCTGTAAAGTGAGATTAAGCTTTTCCAGGTCGCCTTCTACCATATAAAAAGATTTTACAATATTGGGCTTCCTGCTCTTGCACCCGGTCAATGCCCACCTCTTGCGGTGTTCGGTATTCGGTGTTCGGTGTTCGGGCGCAAACCGCTCACTACTAACCGCTAACCGAACGGGCTCCATCATCTGGCCCAGCATGCTATCGCCTAAAATAATTACGGGATTGCGGTATTCATCCGCTAAATCAAAGGCAAGAAACATAAGCTCGTATGCTTCCTGGACACAGGATGGTGCAAGGACTATAGAATGGTAATCGCCGTGGCCGCCGCTACGCGTAGCCTGAAAATAATCAGACTGTGCAGGCCAAATATTACCCAAACCAGGCCCTCCGCGCATCACATTCACGATTACTGCCGGTAATTCCGCACCCGCAATGTATGAGATACCTTCCTGTTTCAGGCTTATGCCCGGGCTCGATGAAGATGTCATCGCCCTTGCCCCTGCTGCTGAAGCGCCAAATACCATATTTATCGCTCCTAACTCGGATTCTGCCTGAATAAATATTCCGCCTGCCTCAGGCATATGCCTTGCCATATAAGCAATTAATTCATTCTGAGGCGTAATAGGGTAGCCGGCATAGAAACGGCAGCTTGCCTGTATAGCGCCTTCGGCAATTGCCTCATTCCCCGTCATTAAAATTTTTTCGCTCATAAATTCGCTCAAAACTTTGCTTATAGCCTTATTATTTCAATATGCTATAAGCCATATGCAATATGCTATTTCAATACTTCAATACAACAATCCGGGCATATAATAGCGCACATTGCGCAACCCGAACATCCCCCTTCGCTGAAGCTTGGGGGGATAGTCCTGCAAAGCTTTGGCGAAAGAGGAGACTCCGCCTTTTTATGGAATCTAACGGGTTTTGCGCCACGCCGGTTCAAGTCTTTGTCTACGCTAATTAATCCTTTGGGGCAAAAACTAATACAAAATAAACAACCTTTACATTTTTCTCTATCAATAATTATTTTAGACATACTTCCGTTTTGCTCGTTTTGCTCGTTTTGCTCGTTAAATTATCAACGGGCTTATGGCTTTGGCTATATGGAAAGCCAAACCATTGCCTTGCCGGCTTAACGGGCATAACGAGATTAACGAACATAACGTATTATCGTATTTGCAATTCGCTGAGCAGTTAATCCGTACTTCTCTAATAAAATATCTCTTGAGCCGTGGGGTATAAATTCTGCGGGTAATCCAATTTTTATCACCGGGCTATGGCTTTGGCCATAGGAGGCCAAACCATGGCCTTGTGGCCAATCGGAGGGCAAACCACTGCCCTCTGGCTTGTGGCTTTGCCTATCGGAAGGCAAACCACTGCCCTCTGGCTTGTCTATTGCTTCACTGACAGCACTCCCAAATCCGCCTTCTATAATACCGTCCTCAACGCTGAAAATAAATTTTACTTGCGAAGTCAACGCCTTCAACAAATTTATATCTAACGGCTTGACAAAGCGCGCATTCACTAAAGTGCCTTTTAAGCCCTCTCTTTCTAACGTGTCCATTGCCTCAAGAGAGGCGCACACCATACTGCCCAAAGCAATAAGAATAAAATCTCTGCCTTCTCTTAAAACCTCAGCCTTACCCAACTTCAACGGGCTTAACGGGCTTAACGGGCTTAACGGGACAACGGACCTGGGATATCTTAAAGCCACTGGCCTATCCAATGCGATAGCAAACTCCAACATAGCTTCTAATTCTGGCCCGTCTTTGGGTGCCATAAGCACTAAATTCGGGATACTCTTTAAAAAAGCGATGTCGAAGATACCTTGATGGGTTACCCCATCTTCTCCGACGATGCCGGCCCGGTCTATAGCCAAAACAACGCCGAGGTTCTGTAAGGATATGCACTCGATAATCTGATCATAAGCCCGTTGTAAAAATGTGGAATATATAGCTACTACGGGCTTAAGCCCTTCTCTGGCTAAACCGCCGGCAAAACAGATTGCGTGTCCTTCAGCAATGCCCACATCAAAAAACCTTTCGGGATATAAATCCCGGAATTTATCCAGGCCTGTTCCTTCTGGCATGGCTGCGGTTATCGCCGTAATACGGGTATTCTTTTTCGCCAATTCTACCAGTTTATTGCTGAAAACTTCGGTGTAAGTTTCCGGCCTTACTCCTGCGGCTTTGGGCCTGCCGGTAGTAATTTCAAAAGGGCCGGCGCTATGAAATTTTACGGGTTCATTTTCTGCCGGGATATAACCCTTGCCTTTCTTGGTAATTACATGAAGTAATACCGGGCCTTTGATATCAAGTATATTTTTCAGTGTCGGGATTAAACTATGTAAATTATGCCCGTCTAAAGGCCCGAAATAACGGAATCCCAACTCCTCAAAGAACATGCCCGGAATGAACAGCCCCTTCAGGCCCTCTTCAAATTTATTGGCGATTTTTATGAGACGGCCTCCTTTAGGGAGACGGGATTTCACAAAGTGCTCCAGAGAAATCCTGAAACGGTTATATATAGGTAAGGATATAAGTTTATTCAAATAAGTACTTAAAGCGCCCACATTAGGAGCAATGCTTAACTCATTGGTATTTAAGACAACTAAGATGTCCTTATTCAGGTGCCCAGCGTTGTTTAATCCTTCAAAACATAATCCGCCGCTTAAAGAGCCGTCTCCAATTACCGCTACTACTCTAAAATATTTTTCTTGAGCCAAGTAATCTCTGGCGCAGGCAAGGCCTAAGGCTAATGACACGGCAGTCGAACTGTGGCCGGTAGTAAATGTATCGAATGGTGACTCGTCTTTTGTGGGGAACCCGCTTATACCTTGATATTGACGCAAAGATAAAAGATCCTTGTTCCTGCCGGTTAAAATCTTATGGGCATAAGACTGGTGCCCTACGTCCCAGATAATCTTATCTCTGGGCGTGTCCAGGCAGTAATGCAGGAGAATCGCCAATTCTACCGCACCTAAACTTGAAGCAATGTGTCCGCCTGTGCAAGAGACTACTTCAATAATTCGCTGGCGTATTTCTCCTGCCAGCTGGGGGAGTTGTTCTAAAGTTAATTTCTTTAAATCTTGAGGGCTATTTATATGCTCTAATAACATTTTCTAACACAATAACGGATTTATTCCTTTATCTTTGTTTCGTCCAATGGCTTTAATTCAAATTCGCCTTTTTTATTTTTTACCAAAACATCTATTTTTTTCTTGGCATTCTCCAATCTTTGTGAACAGAGCCGGGAGAGCTCAATGCCTTCCTGATACTTCTTTAATGCCTCATCCAAAGACAAATCCCCATTTTCTAAATCCTCTACGATTTTTTCCAGTTTCTTTAATGCCTCTTCAAATTTTACTTCAGCCATTTTTATTAACCTCCGTAATCTGACTTGAAAACTCACCAAAGCGTAATCTGGTTTTAATTGTATCGCCGATTTTAATGAATTTTGTATCTTTAAGAATCTCGGCCTTTGGCATCTTAAAAGTAATACTATAACCGCGCGCTAGAATATTTAAGGGGCTAAGGCTGGATAATTTTTCAATCGCCGCGTTAAATTCTGCCTGCCTTAATTTTATGAAATGTTCAAAGCGGATATGAATTCCCCTGGCTAAATCCGCAATTTTCACCCTGTGTTGCTGTATTAAAACCGAAGGATTCAACAATGCCAGTTTTTCTTGGGTAGACTCAAGTCCGCTTAAATTTAATTTCAATAAGTTTTGCATGCCAAGCGCCAGGCGATGCGCAAATACATCCATTCTTTCCTGGAAGCTTAAAGAAATATCTAAAAAGGATCTTTTCAGGTCATCAGATAAGTCATTCACCCTTTCTTTTAAGTCCTCTTTTTTGGGGATTACTAATTCTGCGGCCACTGAAGGTGTGGCTGCGCGCACATCAGCTACCAAGTCTGCGATTGTCCAGTCCCGCTCATGTCCTACAGCGGAAATTACCGGTATCTGAGAATTATATATTGCCCGGGCCACTATCTCTTCATTGAATGCCCAGAGGTCTTCTATGCTGCCGCCGCCGCGGCCGACAATCATAACTTCAATGCGCTCCTTCCCGGGTAAGCCTTCATTTAGGCGGTTAAGATCTTTTATGGCTTGCGCAATTTCTTCTTTTGCCTCCTCACCCTGCACACGCACGGGATGAATAATGATGCGTATATCTTTAAATCTCCTGTCTAAAACTTTTAAGATATCTTTCACGGCTGCACCGGATAAAGAAGTAACCACGCCGATTTTTGCGGGCAGATACGGTATGGCCCTTTTGTGTCCTGCTGCAAATAAACCTTCTTTTTCCAATCTCTGCTTTAACTGTTCAAGGGCCAACTGGAGGCTGCCTATCCCCTTAGGTTCAACCTGCCGCACGTATAGCTGATATCTGCCGTCTTTCTCATAAACGCTAACATGGCCAAAACAGATTAAATTCATTCCGTCTTTAACCTCGAATTTTACACTCGCGGCATAAGCGTTGAACATTACGCATCTAATGATACTGGCGCTGTCTTTTAAAGAGAAAAATATTATGCCTTTGGCGGTCTTGGTAAAACCTGAGACCTCCCCTTCCACCCAAACTTCACCAAAAGTATTCTCCAGGATTATTTTGATGTCTTGGGTAATCTCAGAGACAGTATAAATATGTTTGTCTTTCTTATGGTTGCTTTGTGATGCAAAGAGATCTGTTGTAGATTCAGACATACCTTTAGCCCTACGGAGCTTTTTCTGCGGGGTTAGACCCTTCCTTTAGACCCCTCCTTTAAATGTATCAGAGGGTCTACCTTTTCTAGGTTAACGGTATAGGAAGGTCTATCCTTTCTGGATTAACAGCTTTATCGGCATCTTCTATATTTCCAGCTGCTGGCTGCTCAGGCTCGGCACCAACAGCGCTTACCGGTTCGGCAGGTTGTTTCTTGGTTAAAATAATCATATTAACTGAATAAGGATTCAGGGTTAATGTTTCTTGATAGGTATCAGATAAGTTTAGTTCTTTTTCCTCAGACGGACTAAATGCGCAGTTTATGCTGCAGGTTGAATCTACTTTATATCTTTGGTATGCATAATTTCCTTTTATATTTTTGATACTCATATTTATGTTACGTCCACCGGACTTAAATTTTTCGGCCCTGTCATTTAATTCCTTGGCCTTCGTTAATAATGTTTTCAGCTTTTTACTTACGCGTATTCTAGAAATTTCTATGCTATGGGACAGAATCTTCTCCATGCTATTGGAGGTGATAATATTAATGAGGGACTTGCGTTCCGCGCCATTGAGACTGGCGATATTCCGGGATAAATAATTCCTGGCTATCTCCGGGTCAATATAATTATAAATGAGGATGGCAATACGTTCTTTTGTTTTTGTGGCAATCGCATCCACAAATTCATCATTGGGTTTTAAAGAAGCGTTAAACATATTATTCCCTAAATTAGAAAGCATCCTGAAAACATTGTATATGGCCTTTGGCGCGCCCTTATATTCGGCGGCCTCTGAATCAAAATCAAAGATACCCACATTCCTTACTATGCCCTCTTTATTGTTCTGGAAATCCTCCAGGCAAAAATAGAGCTGATAATCAATGCCCGCTTCATGCATATTCTTTATGCGGCTGGGTATGTAACTGGCCGAGATGAAAGATTTTTCTTTTCTCTCCGGCAAGATATTGGCATTACTATCATAGTTCCATTCATCTATAATTAAAGGGGTGCTCCTCTCAAAATCAAAATAAGAAAGCCAGTCCCTGATGAGCGCGATGCCGGCCTTTTTATAGATAGTAGCCTCTTTCTCTGTTTTAGGATCAGTAGAGTAGGCATGCCAGCTGATAAAATCCAAAGGAAGATGATACCTGTAGCAGAATTTAATTAATTCA
>ORJL010855277.1_pt1 | contig 12412 bp, 20 predicted proteins | sample 1779941 | NCBI WGS metagenome assembly ORJL01 (sample SAMEA104232317, study PRJEB22302) | groundwater metagenome | biome: forest; feature: aquifer; material: groundwater | place: USA | collected 2011-08-07 | depth 5.8 m
ATGAAATCTGTTACGCAGCTTTCATTCAGACTGTATAGGTGACTAGAATGAAATCTGTTACGCAGCTTTCATTCAGACTGTATAGGTGACTAGAATGAAATATCGCGAGATTAAGGGCTTCAAAGTAAGCGAAGTAGGCATGGGGTGCTGGGCTATAGGCGGCAATCAGTTTGGCAATTCTTACGGTCCTACTGATGATGCTGAAAGCCTGAAAGCTGTCAAGAAAGCTGTAGAGCTTGGGTGCAATTTTTTTGACACAGCTGACGTCTATGGCCATGGGCATAGCGAGGAACTTCTTGGCCTTGCGCTCAATAAAATAAGAGATAAGGTTGTTATTGCGACAAAGGTTGGCGGGGCTTACATATATAATGACCCACGCTGGGGACATGTTAATTTTTCACCTGAATATATTCAGTTTGCATTTGAACAAAGCCTTCATAGACTTAAGACAAGCTATATTGATATTTACCAATTGCACAATCCTTCTCTAAAAATGATAAAGGAAGGAGAGGTTTTCAAGCCTTTGAGAAAGCTTCAGAAAGAGGGCAAGGTAAAACTTGTAGGTGTTTCTGTGCATACTTTGGACGAAGGTGTTGCTGCACTTGAACATGTGGATGTCATCCAGTGTGTGTTTAATATGATCGACCCCAAAAATTATGAGCTTCTTGAAAGCGCAAAGAGAATGGGCATTGGAATTATAGTAAGAGAACCCTTGGCAAATGGATTTCTTTCCGGGAAATATAACATGGAAAGCAAGTTTGAAGCTGGTGACATACGAAGCAGGATGCCTCAGCAGTATATAGAAGAGCTTACAGCTTTGGTTGAAGAGATAGAAGACAGATTCAAACACAGGTTATCAAAAGAAACATTGTCACAAATAGCTTTGCGATATATTTTGATGTTTGATTCTGTGTCTACTGTAATACCTGGTGCTAAAACAGAATGGCAGGCAGAGCAAAACATGAAAGCTTCTGACATTCCTGCACTGACAAACGAAGAGATGGCCATTTTGGGAAGCTAGATGTTTATAAGGTTAGGAATAAAATATCTAAATATGAAAGAGGAAACTAAAAATTGGCTGAAACAAGCAAAAGAAGACTATGATGTGGCTGAATTTAATTTTAAAGGTAAAAAATATAAGGCAGCTGCATTCTATTCGCAACAGGCTGCGTAAAAAGCATTAAAATCTGTATTGCTTGAAAGAACAGGTAAAATAAGGAAAATACATGACTTAGTTGAATTAGGAAAGGACACAGGAGTTCCAGACAATGTTCTAGATGAAGTAAAAGAGTTATAGTGAGCCAAATAAATAACAACGGCATAATTTATTTGCCTCCCATCTATCTAACCAACAAACATGTCGGGATTCTTTTGTTGGTTAGCTATAACTCTTGCTTACATTTATACACATTATCCTGATGTTAAGAATGATCCTGACTTTAAGGAAAAAGTTTCTAATTTTTTAATAGTTTCAAAGGAGGTATTAAAATGGGCAGAAAAAAATCTATCTTAGACGAATTAAAAATATTCAAAAGGAATGTTAACAAAGATGTTCCGGTTGAAAAAATGATACTATTTGGAAGCAGGACTAAGGGCAAAACGGGAAGGGACACTGATGTCGACCTTATAATAGTCAGCCCAAAATTCAGGAGGCTGAATTTTTTTAAAAGGGGCGCAAAGATGTACGACTATTGGAACTTGAGGTACCCAGTCGACTTTCTCTGCTATTCGCCTGAGGAATTTGAAAGGCAAAGAAAAAGGATTACAATAGTAAAACAGGCTGTTGAAGAGGGAATAGAAATATAATTTTTACGCTATAACTCCTTTTCTATGTACCACAAAACCTTTCCATACTGCTTGAATTCATCATATTTGTCTTTTTTGGGAACTCTTTGAAATCCATTTCTTAGATAGAATTCTGGCGCTCTTTTACCGCGCTTGTTGACAAATGTATAATATTTTTTGCATTTCTTTGATTTTAGAAATTTTTCAGCTGTTTGCATAAGCATTTTGCCGATGCCCTTTCCAATAAAATTTGTATCCAAGTAAAACCTGCGTAATTCTCCTAAATTTTTTGATTTTACACTTACATGAATAAAACCAATTATTTCTTTGTTCTTTTCAACAACTAGAAAGCAACCGCGTCCTGCTTTTACCTCTTCTAAAGACTTCCACAAACTTTTATCAGAATAATAAATATCTAGAATTTCAGCCATTTTCTGAGTGTTTAGACGCTTTTGCGTCGGTTCATTTAGCAGGTAATTGTATGAATAGTACCACCCTTTCAACGCAATCTCATGAACTCTTTCAAAGTCCTTTTTTCTTAGACTTCTGAACTTTAGACTTGAGGACATTGGTTTGTTTTTTAGGTTTTGTTTTTTCATTATTATGGTAAGCCAAGTGCTTAACCGCATTTGGTTTAACTGCCAAAGCAATGCCTAGCAGAGCAACAATGTAGCCGACATAGTTTGGAGCATTGGTTATCACAAGATAGGCTCCAAAAACTATAACAAATATTCCTACAACATGCATGTTGATTTTAGTTTTTTTGGTCATTTATTTCCTTTCTTTTGCTAAGCTTATATACGTCTCGGCATTTTTTCTAAGATTTTTTATTTCTTCTTCCGTTAACTTTCTTATAACCTTACCTGGAACTCCAACAACAAGCGAGCCTTCTGGAATTATTTTATTCTCCGTTACAACTGCCCCTGCGCCTATCAGGCAATTTTTTTCTATTACACAATTATTGAGCAGGATTGCACCCATTCCTATTATGCAGTTATCCTTTATTGTTGCTGAGTGGACTATTGTGTTGTGGCCAATAGAGACATAATCTCCAATAATCACATCTTGTCCTGGGTCCCCATGTATTGTAGCATTGTCCTGAACATTTGAGAATTCGCCTATGATTATTTTTGAATTGTCACCCCTTATTACAGCACATGGCCATACGCTGGAATTTTTTCCTATTTCAACATCACCTTCTATAACAGCACTCCTATGAACAAAAACATTTTGATGGATGCTCATACATTCAATTCTTAGTTATCTTTTTATCTAGAACAGTGATGCGAAGAAGTTGGCTATTGAAGCAAAGAAATCAATAATGAACTGCAGTGGATTTTTGCCTAATGCAGAAGGATCAAAAATTTGGATCGTTTTTGACGTTGTTGCTATAGAGTTTCCTATGGCTGATGCTGATATTTGCTTCTGCCCTGCTGTTGCGGTTGTTACATTAAAGAAAATAGTTTTCTGTTCATTGTTACCCAATGAAATAAACTTTTCATTCAATGCACCATCAAAATCCAGCCTTACTGTCAGGCTTTTTGCATCCAGAAGATTTTTAACAGTGACTAAAATTATGATAGGGCTGGTTATCGTTGCATTTTTTGGGGCATCTAGCGATATTTCAAACTCTTTTTTTTCAACTACAGAAACTGTTTTAGCTGCCAATGAGTTTTCTGATAAAAGAGAAAAGTTGTATTTCCCTGGCTTGTTTATTGATAAATCCCATTCTGAAAAATCATGTGTGCCATATGTTGGCGAATAAAATACAAAGTTTGAGTCTTCTGATGAGCGAAGTGTGAATAGTTCATTTACACCAACAACATCTGGGCCTGATATAAATAAATTTTTCTGCGGTTCATGCCCTTCCACGGCTATTTGTATTGTTTTTTCTGAACCTAGCTGGTCGAAAATTGTTATAGGGCATGTATAAGGTGAATTCTGCTTAGAAACTTCTTCCAAAAACCAAACTACTTCTGAGCTTCTGGAAGTGCAGGAAAATATTATTTGTTCAGAGTCTACGACCTTGAAAACAGATTCTTTGCTTGAATCAACACATGTTGATATTTTGATGTTGTTTATGAGGCATGTATCAGCCGCGATTTTTGCTCTAATGAACGCTGCGCCATTAAACGGTATTTTTTCAGAACTTTCAACCTCCAATTGTGTAATATTGGATTTTTTTATTTCTACTATGTTTATGGTGTCTGAGTACAAATCGCCTGTTGCACTGCCAGTATCTGCTTCAAGAGACCCGCGCTTCCATTTTATTGCGCCTGTTCCATAATATGTAAGTATATCTTCTTGTGCATCGTCTGGAAGGCTCGCTGTTTTTATGTGGGTAGCGTCCAGGTACCCGCCTTCAAGCCAAGTAGGATCAAATGGAACCCATGTGCCATCTGTTGAAAGAACTTCAACCCATGTATGGCCAATAAGCCTGTCGTCCACGACGCTGTATGCATAGCCTGTCACATAGCGTGTTGGAATTCCTGCAGCGCGCAGCATGGCTGTTAGTAAATTGGCATGCTCTACACAAACGCCTTTTTTGTTTTGCAAAACCCAGTCGCTGCTTTTTCTTTGTCCAACCATGGAGATGTCATATTCAAGCAGTTTGTAAACTTCCGCCGTCATGTCAGCGACTCTTTGCCATGACTTGTCATAAGGAAAAGCAAATTTTCTTATGTTATCATCAATTACAATAGATTTTGTTGCTTGTAAGAATGAATTGTCAGGAGAAGTTGTTTCCACATTTGCTGTAAGCATAAATTTCTTGGCTGTGTTTTTAACAGTTGTCGTGATCTTGTACTTAACAATGCCAGAAGGCTGTTTCCATTTTATCAGCACCTTTTTGTTTCCATATTGGTCATAAATGTATTCGTGTGTAGATTCTCCGTCTGCTTCTATTAATTGTGATAGAACCCCTTCCTGAGATATATATAATGTCAAGTTTGCCCTCTCTATAGAGCCCAGGATCTCCAAAGATCCCTGCTGAATTATATTAACAGTTATTTCTGAAATTGTCTTAGGATTTATTTCTCCTTCAACTTGTATTCTTGCATGCGCTATAGGAAGCAAAATTATTACAATTATTGCAATTAGAAATATTTTTTTCATAATGTATTATTGCTCCTGTGTTTTAATAATTGTTTTTTCAGAATATTGTGAATTCTTTATTAAAAGCTTCAGCTGTTATTATGTGAATGGAGTTAGAAAATAAAGGCGGCACCATTTCACACAATGATTCTTCTGCATTTCAGGCAATATGGACAGAAAAATACAGGCCTAAAAAGCTGAAAGACATAGTGGGACAGAAGCAGATTATAGAAAAATTGTCGTCCTTTGTCCAAAAAAAATCGCTTCCACACTGCTTGTTTGCAGGATCTGCTGGAGTGGGGAAAACTACAGCTGCCTTATGCTTGGCAAATGGATTTTTTGAAAATCAATGGCATTCTAATTTCTTAGAGCTTAACAGTTCTGATGAGCGCGGAATAGATACAATTAGAGTTAAAGTCAAAGATTTTGCAAGAACAATGCCAATCAATGGACTCTTTAAGATAGTTTATCTTGACGAAGCTGACTCTTTGACAAAAGATGCGCAACATGCACTTAGAAGAACAATGGAAAGTTATGCGCATCTGTGTCGTTTTATTTTATCTGTTAACTATTCAGGCAAAATAATACCCCCGATTCAGAGCAGGTGCGCTGTATTTAGATTTTCATCTTTGAAAAAAGAAGATGTTGTAGAGGCTATCAGAGACATCGCGCAAAAAGAAAATGTAAACATAGATGACAAAGCGCTGGAAGCAATTTTCACCATGTCAGAAGGGGACATGAGAAAGTCTATTAATATACTTCAGATGGCTGCCGCATCCCAGAATTTAAAGATCGATGAAAAGCTGATCTATGAGACAATTAATGCGGCTGATCCGGGCGACATAAGAAATATGCTTGAGAAAGCTGTATCTGGAGATTTCAAATCTGCAAGGTCAATCCTAATTGATTTGCTGTTTCAAAAGGGACTTGCAGGCGAAGATATAATAAGAGAAATTCACAGGCAAATTTTTTCTATGCAGATAGATGACAAGAAAAAACTTGAACTTATTGAAAAAACAGGCGAGTACGAGTTCAGGATTACAGAAGGATCTAACCCGCTGATACAAATAGAAGCCTTGCTTGCGCAGGCAACGCTGATAGGAAAAAATCATCTTACTTATAGTGAGCCAAATAAATAACAAGGGTATAATTTATTTGCCTCCCATCTATCTAATCAACAAACATGTCTGGATTCTTTTGTTGGTTAGCTATAACGCTTTTTATTTTCTTAAGGGCTTCTTTGACATCACCGTTAATTATTGTCCATTCTTTTACGTCATTAAAGCCCAGTTTTCTATACCAGCTAAGCGGAAATTTAGTCTTTTTGAATGTAATGGCTTCCCATACCGTCACATTATATTTTGCAACTGATTTTTCAAGCACAGCCTTTAACAACAGCTTACCGATACCCTTCCTTTGAAATTCAGGATCCACAACAAGCTCACCATCTACAAGATGATTTCCATCCCACCACGGTTTTACTCCTGCCACGAAAGCGCCTACAACTCTTCCATTGTACTCGGCAACAAAAGCCAAATCAGGCTGTCTTTTTAGCCAATAGCTTAACAGAGCGTACGATCTTTCACCATTCCAATGCTCCCATTTGTTATATATTTGATAAGCTCGTGTATAGGTTTTTGCAAGCTCTTTGAGATCTTTCTTTTTCATGAGACGAATTTTCATTTTGTCCACAGCCATAAGAATTATTCAATTACTTAGGATAAAAATGCCGAGGATGGGGATCAGCAAATAATTAGATGTCCAAGATGGCTTGTTGGGGAGTATTTAGTGCGCTTCTATCTTTTCTTTTTCTTCCTTTATTTTATGAGAAAGTCCTGTCATTTGTTTTGAACTGAAATACGTTTCTCCACATTCCTGGCACTCATTGCATTTCTGATCAACCTCCAATGTTCCAGGATTCGGAAACGTAAACTGGAGGTGTTTTTCTACTGTCTTAATATTATGCGACCCGCATCTTACGCAAAAATCTTTTTCCATTATATCACCATTGTTTGTTATAATAATTATATACTTCAAAACTCTTAAGGTTTTTTGTACACGCTTTTATAGGAGTCTATGCATACCTGATCTGTGACTGGCGTGGCTATAGTTATTGCCTTCACATACTTGGGAGTTTCTGCAATTGGTATCTTTGCTAATCCAATCTTTTCAATGTTGATAATGCACCAACTCTGATTTGGATATTTAGGGTTTGGGTTGTCTATAACTACGCTCTCATGCCTCATTTTCCACTCTATTTCTTTTCTTGCCTTGTCAAGATCACCGTCAAACGCAGAAAGAATGTCTCTTTCTATAAGCCTTTGTACAAACTCTAAAGAAAATTATATCTCCTTTTTCAAGTCCATATGACATATTTACAGAATTAATTATAAATTATGCCGAGGATGGGTGTCGAACCCACGACCTCCACATGTCTTTTTCACTGATGTTTTGCATCTCAAATCTCATATCATGTGAAATATGAGTATCACCTAAGCATTTAACAAACAGACGTACTTTGTACGTCAATCAGCTTTGCTTTGTGGCGCTCTACCACTGAGCTACCTCGGCTTTTGATGTAATTTCTCATTTTAGTTCTATGTTTAGGATTTAAAAATCCTATTTTCTCTTCAAAAGTCAATAGATTTCCTATACCATTCAGTTGTAACCTATAGGTGCTTTGTCTATTCATGTTTTGTGGAATAGGAACATTGTAAACTGCACCTCTAAGTCCAAATGATTCTAAGTGTTCTAAAACTTGAACTAATATTTTTTGTGATATACTTTGTATCTCCAATCTAGGATACATTGTACCGTTATTATTTGTTAATACTAAGCTGCCATCAGTTGCAAAGTAGCCAGAAATAAGCTCTGATTTGTATTTTTCAAGCTGATCAGGTATCAGAAGTCTTGTTCCCTTTTTTCCTACTGGAAATTTTAAATTTTCAAAAAACTCAAATAATGTTTTGTTTGTAAAATTAAACTCTATCTTCCCATGATTTTTTCTAAGTCTATAGTTAATCTTTTTCCCTGTTATTTTCTCTAATAAGGGTTGGACTACTTCATCAAAGAATGGAATATCGTCATAGAAATTACAAGTTATTGAAATAAAATAGTTGCCGCATGACCTTGATAAGCATCCGTCTCCAGCTATGATCCCATATAGCAATGCCATGTCTTTTGTAACTTCCATACAAATACATAGGTTTGATATGACTTATAGTGTGATATCTATTTTTGAGGCTGCAAGAATAAAATAAAAAAATCATTCAGCCTGAGGCTTTACTTCTATTTCACCGTCGTCCTGCTCAAGCTGGGGATCCACCATGTTTTCTTCGTCCTGAACCCAGACTTCACGATACATATTAACAGTTACGTTAGCCTCTCCGTACATTGATTCACATATGTCAAATACAAGAAACTTCACTTCGCGTCCCATATATTTTTGCTTTATTACTCTTTCTTTAATCTTAACTACTTTCGTAGCTATCACCTTTTGGCAAATAGACGCATGTTGCGCCGATCTGTTTGATATGACCACGTTGACCCCTCCTATGAATAACTATAGAAAATGACATAAATATTACGGCAAATTGTATGTCATTTCCATATACCAAGCGATTGATAATTATTGTCCGAAAATTTATGTCACTGGGCATATAAAGGAAATTGGCAGGCGATTTTCATAAACGCACGAACTCAAGGACTGACGCCTAAAGGCGTCGATCTTTCTTTGGGGTTTTAATTATGAGGACTGAAGCATTCTTGTGTCGATTTCTTGCTCCTGTCTGCAATAATAACCATATGCGTGCACTTTCTTTCGCCTACCAATCCATAGCCAAAGATGCTCCTACCATCTTGGCGTGAAGACTCCATACTGCACATTGCGCAACTGTCCGACTGACGCTTTTGGCGTCGATCACAAAACTGCGCCTTACAGTTTTTGGAACTGTAACATGCCGGTTTAAGCGGCATCATGCAATACCCTACTTTGTGTGCTTGGACGTTTTGCGTCGTTCGCTTTTTCGGATTTCGCTAAGCCAGATCACCATGATATATTACTTCTGATATGTTGGCTAAAGCGGAGCTTTGCCGACATACATGAATGTTTTGTATTTCATGATATATGTTTCTTGAAACATACATCTTGTTATTGTATTCGACCAAATCGAATACTTTATATACGTCTTGTAACTACTTTTCTATAGAAAGAACATTTCACCCGAAATGTATATTTATAATTTCAGCTTTTTCCAGAAGCTGAAATTACTTTTTTATTATTTTATACTCAATCAACAAATCATATATGAATTATATATTGTTGTTCGGTATATGTGAACTAAAATTATACATTTTTATTTTTGTTTAGTTCACAATATTTAACGCCTATCTACTATATATAAAGGTTTTGATTCGGCAATTATGTGTATTTAGAAATAATAATCTGCAAACTACAGGTTGTAATCTTGCTTTAGCTTGAATTTTTGATTATCTGCAAGAAAATTTTCAAATTCATCATATAATTCATGCATTGCTTGAACAGAACTTCTTTCACGAGTATTGCTTATAATCCTGACGATCTCCACCAGTGTGTGGAAGCTTTTGTCTTCCATGCTAAGTAATGTGCAGGTGATTATAAAAACTTTATAATATGCTGAAATCAAGGTAATGATATGTGGCATAAATTTGCAGCAGCGCTTTTCGTTATATTTATTTTCTTCATAGTTACTGGCAATTATCTGGGCGAACAATGCATAGATGTGAATGGATGTAAGAATTGCTGGAAGCCTATTGCGACTTCTGTAAAATCTGATTTATGCCCAGACCCTGAAAAGGCATGTGTTGCGAGCAACGAAGCGCAAAAACACAATGCTTACGTTGATACAACACTATGTGCATGCGATAAGGCTAGAATAGATGAGTTTTCTAATCCAACCACAAATAAGCAAATAAGTGATCTGGTTCTTGGATTCTCAGGATTTACAGTAGCACCAAACGAGGTAAGTTCATTTTGCCAGCAGCCAACCGTGGCTGTGAAGCAGAGATACGGTTAATCTGTTCCATATAGAAAATTTCTTTCCATTTTTAATGCATCTATTACTGTTTTTGGGGCGTCTTGTATTATTGAGCGGTCTATAAATTTATCATACATTGCCTTTGATTCAATTGCTGATTGTGCTCCATACGCCGATATTTTAGCCATTTTTTCTGTAGCATCTGGACCATAATACAAGCTCAGATGCCTAGCCAGATCTAAAACATCATGGTCTTGCTCTAAGGCATGTTCTCTGGCTATTTTACAACTTTCTAAAACTCTGAAATCTTGCATTGGTCCATCATAAAATACATCTAAAACCATGAAAGGTGGTGTGCTATCTGGTGTGACGTAGGCTGCAAATAAATTTATTCTGCCTTCACGCCTTGCTTTTGCAAGCTGTACATGTATAGCTTTTGGTATATCTGGAAATTCATTCTTTATGCAAGTCATGTATCTGATGACTTGCTGTCTTATCAATTCTGATGTCATTAATGGCGACCTAATTTGCTCATCTGTTATAATTTTATAGCGTTCTCTTGGGTCTTGATCTATTCCAATAATTTTGAACGCTTGTCTTGACACACTGTCCAATGCATTAAGTAAATTACTCACATTATCGGAGTCTATTGCACGCTCAACAGAACTGCTTAACTCGCGAAAAATATCTAACTCTGGGATAGACTCTGTAAAACCCATATCCTGCATTGCTTTATTCAATTGGTACAAATCACCTTTTTGACAAAGAGCATTCAACCTTTCAGCTGCTATTGTGTATGGCTCTGGCATTGCTGCTCTTCTGGCAGATTTTGGTCTTAGCGGTCTTCTGTGAGTCATAAAATCAGTTCTCATATGTTGTTACAGAGTAAGCCTTTATTTTTGCAAGCTCCCTAAAATATCTCTTGTTCCTTCGCATAAAACGAAGCTTTTGCAGGATCTGCCGCTCTTTATGGCCTGAGTATATGCCTTTCGAAAGCGTGACCGTAGTAGCAGTGTTGAGCATCAGCAAGAAGCTTAGAAGCATTAGTTCTAGATCGGCTTCGCCAAGCTCATTTATCAGCACAAAAGCGCTTTTTGAGGGCGAGGCGTATGCCACTACGAATGTCAAGAATACAATGGCAGTCATGGCCAGCATTGTTGACAGGCTTAGTATATGCAGGATTTCACGCATGCAAAAAGGATGACGGAAATGTTTAAATAGTAACTACTTTAAAGTTAATCTATGACAAACTTTTGTCCTTTGGCTTATCCCAATACATTGTTGCGAGTTACTTACCATGACATGGTTCAATTCGATGACCATGACATGCTATTATCTCATTATTTTGTTCAGCATGGAAGATCTGGCCTGTATGATTCGATGTCAATCCCTCTTTCAAGCATTTCTGATTGGTCAACTGTTGCAAGGGTTTTGGTTTATCCAAATGACTTTCAGATTTTGCGAATTGATGCAAGAAAAGTGAAAAAGCTTTCAAGAAGGCCGCATACACTTTTAGAAGACGGGGAATTTTTCGCAAATGTGCCTAGAGCAGCAATACAAGCACAGATTAGTTATAAATGGAAGGCAGACGAACCTGAAGCAAAAGATATTCCGCAAGAATGGTCCCAATGGCTTGCCAGAAGCAGTGGATTTTCACCAGTAGTATTTTTTGCATAAATTTTACATGTAGTTTCGGTATTTCAGAACAAATTAGTGCTTATATAATTTGCAAATATTGTTTAGCTATGGCTGATTTGACACCTGTAAGAGGACCTAGAATTGTTTATTTTAAAGCTGATGGCACGAGAGGGCTTGGAACAGCAGTCCAAGAGCATGGTTATTGGACGTTTAATTTTGATGGTAAAAGCCGTGATTCAGATTTTAGTGTTGCTGCTGATAGGGTAAAATCTGTATGTCCTGAAGATGGTGGCATTGGTTTCTCTTATGGAGTTCTTGTTGAATACACAGGCAATTCTGGCGGCTACTTGAATTTTGCTAAAGATAGACGTTCTTTTAAAATTGCTGAGCAGCATGTTAGAAGGGTGCTGCAAGGCAAGAAGGCTATTTGGCAAAACCTTGCATCTGTTTAGTTTTTATTTGTTGACCTCTTATTCTAGATATGAAAGTTATACGAAAGATACCCGGAGGCAAGATGCTTACTGTGGAATGGGAACTAGAAGGTGATAAAATAACGTTTTTTAAGCTAAGCGGGGATTTTTTTGCATACCCAGAGTGGTGTATTGAAGAAATAGAAAGAGGGGTCATTGGGACAAAAGTTTCTGATTTGAAAGAAACAATTGAAAAAAAGCTGCGGGCCAATAATTTTGAAATAGTCGGGTTTTCTGCAGATGATGTTCAAAGGATTTTAATGGGGGATATTGTATGAAAATAGTGTCGCTTAAAAAGCTCCAAATTTTCATCTTTGAGGAATTTGTATGAAAATAGTGTCGCTTAAAAAGCTCCAAATTTTCATCTTTGAGGAATTTGTATGAAAATAGTGTCGCTTAAAAAGCTCCAAA
>ORJL010220870.1_pt1 | contig 12407 bp, 7 predicted proteins | sample 1779941 | NCBI WGS metagenome assembly ORJL01 (sample SAMEA104232317, study PRJEB22302) | groundwater metagenome | biome: forest; feature: aquifer; material: groundwater | place: USA | collected 2011-08-07 | depth 5.8 m
AAAAGGCTGCTTCGAGAAAATAACCAGCAACAAAGGTTTTTCCAATCGAGAGATAAAATTGGATAAAAATCATCGCCAATGCAAGCAGTCCCATAAATAATCCAAACCACCAAAGCATAGATGACCCTTCAAGAAATCCGTTACCTAAAAGAGAAAGGAAGATTTTGGGGGTTACCAGATAAAAAAGCAAGATAATTCCAACAATACAGCCCGTGAGAAGTAAACTAAGATAAAAAATGCTGTGATACGACTCACCATGGGAGTGCCTCTTGGCAATCAGAGGAAACATTACGTTTGCGACAGGAAAAGCCGCGAAAAAGACAATACTCCCCAGTTTTGTTAAACCTGCATATAAACCAGCAGTCTCGGGTGAAAAATAATGCTTTACTAAAAATAAATCCGTCGAATACATCGAAGTCAAAGCAATTCCTTGCAAAAAGGCCGGTATTGAATATTTAAATAAACTGTTTGAATTCGGGGAATATGCCTTTTTGTTTAAGAAATATTTGCGTAACGGAAAAAGTCCGACTAAAAACGATAATGCTACCGCGATAGAGACTGCCATCATGCCTCCTACTACAGCATATCCTGAAGTAAAAAATATCATTACGAAAATAAGTTTAACCCCAACTTCGGATAACACACCTACAACATACCAGCCGAATTTTAACATTCCTTGTAATATTGAGCGGGTAATACTAGCGAGGGAGTAGAAAAAAATAACAAATGCGAGATAATACGTTGCCTGGGACTGAGATAGATTTAAAAAGTCTGAGATAAAACTTGCTGAAATTACTATAAATACTGCTATTATCAACCCAAATACGGTGCTCCAATTTAGCGCCCATTTTACCAAACCGCTTACTTTTTGTTCATCTCTCTCGGACGCGATAAATTTAACGACGGTCAGACCTAAAGAAATTTGTACCAATGCAAAAATTCCTAAAATATTCATTAAAGCTGCTAGGTCTCCATATTGCGCTTTTCCCAAAACTCGACCTGCGATAATATGGAAAAGAAATTGACCGGCATGGTAAACATTTGTTCCTAACAACATCAAGACACTCCCCGAAAAAAGAGGATTTGCGATTATTTTATCTCTAATTAACACCCCAGCTCTGTTCAGCAAGATTTGTATACCTCCACAGTTTTATCTCTAGTTTTTTCCCAAGAATATTTTTCAATATTTTTAAAACCTTCTGCAACGAGCTTTTCTTTAAAAGTCTCGTTTTTGATTATTTGTACAATTTTACGACCCAACTCGTTACTATCTTTTGGATTGTCGACAAAAAGACAAGAACTTTCAGCGATTTCTACTAATGCTTGAGTACGGGAAGCAACGACAGGAACACCGCAAGCCTGGGCTTCTAATACTGGAATTCCAAACCCTTCATAGAGAGAGGGTTGACAATAAACCGTTGCTAAATTATAGATTTTTACTAAATCTTCGGATGGAAGATATCCGATTCTTAATATGTTCTTATTCTTTCCGTACTTATTTAATAACTCAGTAAAACTTCTATTTTCTATATGATTTAAATCTATTTCTAAATTTGCTGCCTGTCTCCCTACAACCACCAAAGGAATATCTGCTTTACAACAAGCGTCTGCTAGTGTTATTAAATTTTTATTATAGTTAACATCTCCAACATACAGGACAAAACGTTCAGGTAAGCCAAAATGCCTCGTAGTTTCCAGTTGCCAGTTTCCAGTTGCCAGTTTCCGGAATGCGGGACTGGCTGCAAGATGAATCGGGAAAATCTTTTTTGCGGGGGCGTCTAAATATCTGACAATATCCTTTTTTGACGTTTCGCTGATTGTAATCACTGCATCAACTTTTTTTAACGCTAATTTTTGTTTGAAAAGATTTATCTTACCCCTAACTCCTGGAGGATATTCTTTTGGGTATATTAACGGGATCGTATCAAAGATTGTAACAACATTTTTCTTTCCCTCAATAAGCTTTAAGGTGTTAAAGAATAGGTCAAAATACGGAATGTGGACAATTTCAGCTTCTTTTGGATCCTTTACTAGCTCTATAACATCTATCTCCGACAGGCTTTTCAATAGATTCTTCGTATAAAAGCCTATACCGCGTACAACGTGACCATAATTTAAAACACTTGTATCAAAATAAATTTTGAATTTCGATTTTTGCATTTTAATTTTCCTTAAGGTATCTCCAATATGCCCTCGGAAATCTTAAGGCAGAAAAAAAAGAAAACATAACTCCTTGCCAACCGTCTAATACGCCTTTGTGTCTAATTTGGGTTAAGAAAAACCAGCCTAATGGCTTAAAAATAAAATAATTAACAAGTTGAACCAGATTTTTTCCTTTTCCTTCTCCTTTGAGCTCATCACGGATCAGGTTGACATACCTTGAGTTTCTCTGTAAATAACGAGTAAAAGTTGGTGAATCTAGGTGCAATAAAGGATTTTCCAACCAACCGACTCGACCATCAATCGCAATTTGTTCATGAACGCTTTTCTGAGGGAAATGCGCCTTGTCTCTTTTTACCAAACGTATGACGCCGTCTGGGTAAACCCCACCGTAACTTAAAAATTTACCCAAAAAATAATTTAGTCTGGGAATGAAAAACCCAGCATACTCCCCGCTTTCTATACCTATTTTTCCATCCCGCTCTTCGATTAACTTTCTGTGCCTGACAAATAAAATAGCCTCCAACAGGCTCTTTTGATAAACCTCTAATTCCTCTTCAGATAGATTAATTACCCTGACAATCTCGTCTGCAAGTGCCGGTGTCACTCTTTCATCAGCATCCAACTGCAAAACCCACTCATTTTCCGCCCGTCTTAATGCTTTTTCTTTATTAATATGAAAAATTGGAGGGTTTGTGGTTTCTACAACCTTTGCTCCAAACGAAGCGGCAATTTCTCTAGTGTTATCTATAGAAGAGCCATCGACAATTACAATCTCGTGAGCTATGCCTTTTACCGACTCCAGACACTCTCTCAGGTTCTCTGCCTCGTTATATGTTGCTAAGACTACTGATAATTTACTCCTATGTCCTGTATGTTGTACTACCATTTAGTTTCCTACCACCTTAAAGGCAATTCTGCCGCTTGGAAAGTATATCGTTTTTAAGACATTGGCTCCATCCGGTATTTCATTCGGAGCTCCTGCGACAATAGCATTTGGAAACTCAGCTCTCTTTTGGTCCCATGGTGTCAAACTGGTAAATCTGTACTTACCAAACGACCCAACCGTAGAAAAACCAAATTGGTCTTTACCGGTTAATACGTGTTCCTGCTGAAATTTGTGAGGTGGATATTTAAGATAAAAAAGTGTGAGGATATAAGGCTGGTCATAGCGATCTGTAATCGCTACTTGCTGAAATTTATCGTCATTCTCCTTTATATAATTCACCAATTCCTTCACTCCATATTGCGACGAATAATCATAGGTCTTTGCCATATGTGTGTAATATTGGTGCAAATAGCGGCTGAAATCCCAAGCATAAAAAGCGACAAGTAACAAGTAACAAGTAACAAGCAGCTTTTTACTCTTAACCACTTCTCCTAACCACCTCAATACCCCCAAGGCGCCGTAGGCGCTAATGAGAACCAATGGGATTACCATATTTTGTGCCCGCAGAGCATGAGGGGATTGGAAAGTTAAGGCAGCAGCGGTTGGTGCGACCAGTAACCAAAGCAAAATTGGCCACCAATTTCCAGTGTTTTTTGCGATCGCTACGAGTCCGGCTGCTAAAAAGACTAGATCCAACATATACATTTGTCCAAAATCAGGTACTTTATTTCGTTGAATTTCGTCACCTGACAAAAACAAAAATTCTCCCCAATAATGTTCTGTATAATTTTTTGCAAAGGCCAAGCCATAATTTACCAACTTATTGTGAAACATTTTTGACAAAGGATTGTTTATATCCTCATGCTCTCCTCTTTGTTCGTTTATTTGCCAAAATGGACCTGTGTCGGCAAACAGCCCGACTCCTGCGGCCCTGGAAAACCCTGCGGGGCCAACAATTTCCAATATTAGCGGTACAACAATGGCAAACGAGAGAATGGCTGGAAACACTAGTTGTCCGATTTGTTTTTTAATCTTTTTCCATTCAATTATTAATAATCCTAGTATTAACAAAGGCACGACTACCCTTGCCGCGTGATAAGTATAGAGGGAGCACACAAAAGCTAAACCGGAAATAAAATACCATTTTTTTCCGCCTTTCAGAAATGCAAACAAACCAAGAGTAATAAAGAATGTCCCTGCATTAACCTCCCAGCCTCCTCTGGAAAAATGTAAATGCCATGGACTAAGGGCCAAAAATAAAGCTGATAGTTCGGCAAAACCCTTTTTCTGGGGCAACAACCTTTTTGCCAAATTCCAAACTAAGATTATAGTCCCAACGCTAAGTAAAACTCCGGGCAACCTAACTGCCAGCTCGGTTAGTCCCAGCACCGCAACAAAAGGTAATACCAAATAAAAATAAAGGCCGGGTTTAAAATCATTAAAAGATTGAAAATGTATTGGCCAAAGGTTTCCGTGTTCATCTTTACCTGTTTGTAAAAGGGAATAAGCATTGTAGCCAATTGCCGCTTCGTCAGCGTTAAGAGCAGGCAAAGATGTGATACTGTAAAGCCTGAGAGCCAAAGCAAGAAGAATGATTATCCAAAAATATACTTTATGCATTTTATTTTACTTCAATCAAACGCAGTGCTGTTTTATTGTTTAAATATTTTATTTCCCCTACTAAGTTAAATTCTTTCTCACTGCTAGAGTCCTGCCGGGGAATTTTTATCAGATCCGCCACAAACAGTGTCCCGGACTTTCCTCTGTCCTCTCGCCAACTTATCTCGCGGAACTGGATATTTTCAAACCCGGAAACAAGCCCCACATCACCGTATTGACTTGGAACGAAAACTTCTTGGGAGACTGTTTGGTATTTTACAGGATCATACTGGTTGTAAAAAAGAAAGAAAATATAGGGCTGGGCATAACTTTGTTGGATAACGATGTCTGTGTACTTGGTTTGTAAGGGCTTCAATTTCTCTACTAATTGTTTATATCCATAATGCCAGTACTCTGAATATTTTTTTGGTGCGTGTCCCCAATACTGATCAAGGTAATAGCTAAAACTAAAAAGATATAAGGCTACCAATCCTAGCCACAAACCCTTTTGCCACATACGCTTTGCCTGTAAATTTTGTAATAAATAATTACCCCCTAAGGCCAAGATAAAAACTAGTGGAATCACCATGTTTAGAGAGCGGACGGCGTGAATTGAGTCCCTCGAAAGAGCAGACGGTAAAGGAGCGGACAACAACCATAATATCACAAACATAATTACTCTCCGGTTTTTTAAGCGTATCAGAGCAATAAGTCCAAGCAGCAACATTATTGCGTCGGCGAATAACAAAACTCCTGTTTCCGGTACTCCGTGTCTTGGGCTACTCCAATCTCCTTCAAAAAGAAGAAAACGTCCAGAATAATGATTCATCCAGCGCCCCATAACACCTCGTAAAAAGTTAAGTGGTTCTGGGTGGTAAAGAACGTACTGCAAAGAGTCTTTGGTCACATTTTCTTGTTTAAGGATCTCCTGTATATATTCTTCTGATCTTGGATATGAAAAAACACTATAAACCTCAAGTCTGCCAGTCTTTCCGAATAAAAGACTAAAAATGACAGGTAAGGCGACGACGACCCCTATTAGGAACGCTATTATTATTATTTTTCTCGGAAATGAAAGGATTTCTTTTCTAAATGTTAACAAGAGCATTATTAAGACTAAAAACGAAGACAATTTCGCCCCCTGATATGCCCAGAGAGTTAAGGCAAAAAAAAGAGCGGAAAGATAGATGTATTTTGATTTCTGTACAACTGCCTGCAGAAAAAAGTAGATACCAAAAAGCAGAAGGGTTAGAGAAAAATTTGCTTCCCACGCGCCGCGGGAAAATTGCAAATGCCAAGGCGAAACAGTTAAAAACAAAGCATTCAAAAGCGCTATTCTTCTTGTAAAAAGGCTTTGGCCGATTAAATAAACCAGCAAAACGGCCAAGACTCCACTAAGCGCAGAAGCAGCACGGGTTGAAAATTCGTTTAGACCCAAAGTAGCAACAAAGGGTACGGTCGCGTAGATGTACAAACCTGGTTTCCAGTCCCCGAATGATTTAAAGATAATCGGTAAAAACTCGCCGTGTTCATCTCTTGCCGTTTTAAGTATAGAATACGCATTGTAGCCCAAAGCCGCTTCGTCGTTCGTTAAATGAGGCGGGTTTGTGCCCAATCCCCAGAGTCTGAGAATTGCGGCTAGCGCGAGAATCAATAATAGTAATTTGTGCCTATTAATTATTTGCAACATTATTTTCTAATATATCAAAAGCTGGTTTGTTGTCTAAAAAATTGACTGTTTCAAGTTTCTTCCAGCCTTGAGGATACGTATTTGGGCTAGTTATTAATAATGTCTTGGCAGTAACATCAATTGGCTTATCCTGTTCAGTTTTCCAGCCTTTATTTTCATTTTTTGGTATTTCCCAATCGTTAACAAAGATAAATTTATCAAAACTATCTACCCAGTACCAATCTGACTGGGTATATCTTACAAGTTTTGGGTCGCTTCTGTATTTATCCGGATCCCAAGGCCAGTAAAAAAGGAAAAACTCATGGGGCTCGCCGTATTTCTTAGTCACGATAATTTGATCATACTTGTTATAGTTGTTTCTAACATAATCCGCTGTTTCTTTATATCCGTACTGCCAAGCCCACGAGTAGTTTTTCACATAAGAACCAAAATAATTAATCAGATAGATCCCTAACGAAACAATTAAAATCATAAAATACACTCCGCTAATGTATTTTTTTACAGATTGAGAAAGCTTGATTTGGAAGATAAACTTCCAAAACCCGAATGCTGTAATAATCAAAAGTATTGGCAAAAGCGTGATAGACCTTAAAACGTGAGGAGCTTCCCGAGTTAGTGCCGAGGGTACGGGAGCTAAGAGCAGCCAACCCAACAGAAATAAATTTGTTTTACTTCTTTCCTTTAACAACAATAGGACTCCGAGATAGAAAAATGGGATATTAACCAGGTACAACAGACTTGTTCCTGGAACACTAAATTGATAATGTGTTCCACCGTCAATAAACAAAAACTGCGGGTTGAAGTGAGCCAGATAATTTTTTGTAAAATTGAAGCCAAAATAAGTAGCTTTGTTGTAAAGAATCCTAGAAGTAAATGGTCCCAGATCACTATTATTTCTTAAGTTTTCTATTTGATTTATTGCGCCTGTGTCGAGTATGGCAACAAGATTGTAACGAGCCTGTCCTTCTGGATTTGCCATTTGCCAGATTACTCCACTCAAAAGCAGGAAGAAGATTGCAATTGCCGGAAGGTGTTTTTTGAGATGTGCAAACCCCAGACTGTTTCTATGTATAAGGTAAAGATAAAGTGCGAGTAAGGGAACAAAAACGCGGTAGGAATTATACGTCCACATCGATAAACTTAAAAACAGAGCTGCTAAAATAAAACTAGCTCTAGGAGGTTGAAAAAGAAAATAGATCCCTGCAGAAAATAAAGCTAAGGCTAAATTTGCTTCCAAGCCTGCCCGAGAAAGGAATAATGCCCATGGTACAACAGCCATGAGAAATGCTGACACTAAACCGACTTGTTTTGTAAACAGACGGCTTGCCAATAGGTAAGTAAAAACGACCGTTAGTACACCTGCCAAGGCAGATGGCAGTCTTACGGAAAACTCGTTAAGCCCAAATAAGGCTTCTGAAATAGCGGTAAAATAAATATAGACAGGAAGTTTGTAATCTCCGTAAGCTCTAAAAATCGTCGGCCAGGACACGCCCCACTCATCTTTCCCCGTCATTAATATGGAATAGGCATTGTAACCATGGGAAATCTCATCCCAATTTAAAGCAGGAGGTGTACTTGAAATTTGGAAAAAGCGCAAAACTGCAGCTAAGAGAATAATCCCTATAAGCAAAGCTTGAAGCCGCAAGGCGACTACAAGTAAAAATTTAGAATGTTTGAGCATATGTAGCTTTCAAAGGATCGACTATTAAAATTGCCGGCTTGCCGCCAGGAAAAAAAACAGTTTTTTGTGCAATAATATTTTGTGGAAAATCTTGCGGCTGTCCTATAAACAACATAGAACCCAAACCAGATTCTAGTTTATAGTCAAAGGTTTTGAATATATATTTACCAAGTTTATATTCCCCGAGCTGGTCGACAAACAATTTTCCTTCTGCCTCATAACGCAACCAATCGCGGGAGGCGTCCTGGACTACTTTTGGATCGAATTGATTGTAAAAGGCAATATAAATCTGCGGCTCGGAAAATCTCTTACTGATAATTATTTGACTGTAATCACCCTCTGTATTTTTTAGATATTCTGCTACCTGTCTCCATCCATAGCTCATTGAGCGTGAGTTTTGCACAGGTGCATGAAACAAATAGTTTTCTAGAAAAAATATCAAAGAAACCAACAATATCGCAACGAAATAATTCAACAGCGTGTGCTTTTTAACATTCCAGTGATGAGATATAAAACTAAGGCTGGCCAATGCTCCAACTGCTGAGATTATTTGAATTGCCGGCATGGCAAGAGCAGCTCTATTGGCAGCATACCCCGGACCCTTAGCTAACGCCGCAGGAATAAACGAGATTAAAAGCCAGAAGATTATTAGTTTTCCTGCAAAACCCGTGCCAGGTTTGGCTAAAACTATCAACCCTGCAAGAACCATCGGAAGTTCAATCAAATAAAGTAGTCCAACTCCTGGTACAAGTCCGTAAGTAGACTCTCCAGCTCCGTTCGTAAAAAGAAATTGAGGTGAAAGATATGAGAGATAATTATTAGTAAATTGACCAAGTGTATAACCAACCTTGTTTGAGAACACCCTAGCTATGTCGTCTTCTAACCCTTGTAGCACCGCTTCATAGCGCCTGTCAGCAACAGCCCCCCAACCCCCGGTAGGACTAAAGATAGCCACGTCGGACACTCTTGTGTTTCCACCTATAAAACTAGTGTAAAGTGCGGTAAACAAAAACAAAGAAAATAGTCCAATGGCAAAAATCTGTTTTTTGACAAAACCAACCCATTGATCTCTTGGTATTTTCCAAATAATTAAAAACAATAATAGCGTTGGCGCAATTACTCTTGCTGAATAATAAGAAAACAGGCTTATGCCAAAAAATAGCCCAGAGATAAGCATATACTTTTTTATTTCTAGTCCCTTTAAAAAAGCCCAGATGGCCAAAGGTAAGAGTAAAGTAGGTAAATTGGGTTCAAAAGCCCCTCTTGAGAGAGCAATATGCCAAGGAGAGATAGCAAGAAGAAAAGCTGAAAGCAAGGCCAGTTTTTTCTTGTCAAACATATTCTGCTTAACAAACAGCTCGACTACCAATAAGTAAACCGCTAATACAGCCAGTGAGCCAAAGATTACAGCAGGCAAACGTACAGCGAATTCGTTTAAGCCAAAAATTGCTACACTTGGTACTGTCAAATAGGTATATAAAGGAGCCCGGTAATCCCCGTATGAACGCGGTGCGAGGGGAAATACTTGTCCCCATTCATCTTTGCCCGTTTTAAGCAAGGAATAGGCTGTATAGCCTTGCCCAGCCTCGTCTGGGCTAAAACCAGCTGGATAATCTGCAACCTGGTAAACGCGAAGCAAAAAAGCTAAAACCAGAACACCCCACAAAAGCATTTTTTGCATACTTAAAGTATAAACAAAGTTTGTTGCTCTGCAATAACCTAAATTAGACTATGAACTTGTATCAAACAAGTTCTCACAACTCACATTACACAAGCCAAGTACCGTCTGGCACCTGACGCGTGAGTTATAAAACGAGTTTTATTTCTTGAAGCTTTTCGACCACATTACAAAGAAAAAGAGGTGAGTGACGGCTAAAGCTTGAGTAAACCAAGAAACCAAGAGCTGCGCTTCTAAAGGAGCAAATCCAGGCACCCAAAACAAGTTGTATAAATTAATAAGATGGATAACCGCAAATCCCAGATAAATCCACAACAGGCCTGGTAAAAATCCAAGCAAAAAGGTAGCAGGAACAAAAAACGGATAGAGATATCTCTCATGAATTCTGGTCATAAAGAGAAATGAGATTAGGGATGTGACTGATAGGGCAAAAAAGATCTTCTTTGGTGTAACCTCTTTAGTGAGCCATAAAATAACTAGGGATATTCCAAAACCCGTAGCAACAGCTCCTAAAACCCTAGCAGGAAGGCCAAGGTAAAGGGTTGAATCTAATACCTTACCCGGATCAACTAGCCACCAAAAATTGAAAGCGTTTGCTGTTAAATACCCTATTTCGCCTGGCAATATCCGTTTTTGATATAAGTCCGCCAGCCAAGTAAGTAAATCTAATTGTGGGTGGAACCAGACAGAGGCCAAAATAATAACCAGAAGCGAGATTGCTGACGCTTTGACCCATTGACCAACGTGATATTTTTGCTTTATAGCTACATAAGCTAGTATTGGAATAAAGATTGCTAATGAACCCTTAAAAAGAAGGGATAAAGTAAACCAAACCAGAAATTTGGTCAATCTTCGCTCCAACAATGCCAATATTCCCAACAACCCCAACAGATTTACAATACTGTCAGTCTGCCCCCAAATACTCGAGTTATACCAAACAAGAGGATTAAACAGCCATAGGGAAGAAAGAAGAAACGCTTTCCTATCTTTCTTAAAGAAGTTATAAATCAAAACTCCGATTGCCAAGTCGGCAACGAGCGAAGGTAGTTTCACCAACAGTATCATGCCTTTTTGTTCCCAGAACCAAATCAAAGGAGAAGGGAAGATGGGTATGTTGTTGTTCAACCACCAAATAGAGGTTTCTACCCCCAGCCATGCAATACGAGTAAGAGCAAAGAGAAGTAAAGTTAAAGGGGGTTGATTAGGAGCAGAGTTTGGCCACCCTTCCCCTTCGTAAAAATTTATCAAACCTCGATCGACTGCAAAAGTCCCCCACGAAATATTGTTATTTAAATCGCCGTGATAGCCTAAAAACAGTACCCCCAAGCGTAGGATTAAAGCAACAAGCACTACCCAGAAGAAAGTGTGTTTTGCCATCAGTTTTTAGTAAAAAGGTAATAAGCCGGTTCTCCTGAGGGAAAGGCTACTGCCTTAAGAAGTTTTAAGTCCCCGGGCTTTCTATCTGGTTCTGTAATTAAATTTATACCCACTTCTTTAGCTGTGGCAATATAGAGAGTCTTGTCGGGCAAACTTTTTGCTAATTCGTAAACACTAGGAGAGTTAGGTGTACCGAAATAATATTTGCCTACTTTAGTAATCTCCCCAAAATTGGCCACGTTCTCTTTTTCGCTAAACAAGCCGTCTTGTACCTCCTGTGGCGGATACTGACTCCAACCTAAAAAGAAAATGAAAGTTGGCTCTCCTGCCATACTAAAAATAACCTTGTCGTAATCACCTGCTTGAGACACCGCGGTTTTTATAGCACTTTCAAAACCAGCATGCCACCATCGTTCAGAATCCCAAGGATAATGCACCCAATATTGATGTTGATACCAAAAAAAACTAACAAGATAAAGTCCGACAATGCCGAGGCTTAACAACTTTCGCTGGTTTTTCAAAACATCAACTAAACCATATATTCCATATGCTGTTAAAAAGACTAATACTGGCAGGAGGAAAAAAAGTCTTGTTGCGTGCGATCCGCCATCCCGAGTCATAGCCGCCGGAATAGGTGCCAAGACCAACCATAAAAGTAAGAAAATCCTTATTTTACGGTCGAAAGGTCTAGTAAGTAAAAAGACTAAACCCAATAAAATAAACAATCCTTCAAATTTATAAAACTCTCCGGCTCCTTGCACTGCATGCCTTGCGTTTAAATCTCCGTTTATAAATAAAAATTGCGAAGAAAAAGATTGGAGATAATTTCTTAACATTACCCCTCCCCACCACTGAAATTTATTGTGCACCACGCGACTTTCAAGGTCTGGTTGGGCTCCGAACTTTATCTCAGGATCGTCCATCTTTGAGTCCCGTAAACGAGAAAAACCTATTTCAGGAATTGTTGTTGGGTCAGTAAAAACTGAGATATAACCAAAGCGAGCCGTACCGCCTCCAAAGAGAGTACTCCAGGTTATTGGCGCAACGACTAGAATAAAAACGGTCAGCGTCCAAAGCAAGTATTTTTTACCCACTTTAAACAATTCTTTGTGCCAAATAACAAGAAGTCCTAACACCGTTAAGGGGAGGAAAAACTTCGCGGTTGAGTAAACCCAAGGTGTCAAACCAAAAAAAAGTGCAGAATATGGAAGTACTTTACCTTCTTTCAAGCCTTTTAAGAAAAAAAGCAAACCCGCAAGATAAAAGGTTAACATTTGAGTTACCTCAAATCCGGCTCGTGAGTATTGTAAATGCCAAGGAGAAATCGCAAGCA
>ORJL010615970.1_pt1 | contig 12406 bp, 10 predicted proteins | sample 1779941 | NCBI WGS metagenome assembly ORJL01 (sample SAMEA104232317, study PRJEB22302) | groundwater metagenome | biome: forest; feature: aquifer; material: groundwater | place: USA | collected 2011-08-07 | depth 5.8 m
ATCTGAATACTATGCGTCGCGTCATAAATTACCGGATACCCTAAATTACGCATAATCTCTAAAGCTCTAAAATCAGTAACTAAATTATTGTAACCAAAAGATACTCCGCGCTCGGTGATAATAATATTCTTGTTACCGGTAGATTCTACTTTTTTAATTATCGGCAGAATATTCCAAGGCGCCAAAAACTGCCCTTTTTTGATATTTACCACTTTGCCGGTTTTAGCCGCAGCTACGACAATATCCGTCTGACGGCATAAAAACGCAGGGATCTGAATAATATCTAAAACTTTCGCCGCTTCCAAGACATCTTTTACGCAATGCACATCGCTTAATATCGGAACCTTAACTTTATCCTTAACTTTATTTAATATCTCCAGCCCTTTTTTAATTCCCGGGCCGCGAAACGATCCTAAAGACATACGATTAGCCTTATCGAAACTAGCCTTAAAAATAAAAGGAATATCCAACTTAGCGGTCATCTCTTTTATTCTTTTAGCAACGTTAAGGCAAAGGTTCTCTGACTCGATAACACATGGCCCGGCGATAAGAACCAATTTATTTTTGTCCCCTATCCTGATATCCTTTACAGCTACCTGTCTCATTATGCCTCTCTTCCAAGGTATTCTTTTACTTTTTCTAAATCTTCCGGGGTATCAACTCCAATAGTATCAAATTTAGTCTCCACAACCTTAATCTTAAAACCTTCTTCTAAAACCCTTAGTTGCTCCAATTTCTCGGTCATCTCCAAGCTAGATGCAGGCAGATTTTTGTAAGTAAAAAGAAAGTCCTTGGTATAGCCATAGAGGCCGATATGTTTAAAATAGCTCGGTGCTTTTATGGTAGAGTTATCGGCTAAATAAGGAATAATGCTACGAGAGAAATATAATGCAAACCCATTCTTGTCTGTTACCACTTTAACTACATTAGGGTCAATAATCAAAGTTTGATCTTCAATCTTTTTCATAATAGTAGCCATGGAAACTTTCGGATTATCAAGCAGTGCCCTAGCAACACTATCAATCATTGTTGGATGAATCAATGGCTCATCCGCCTGAATATTAACTATAATTTTGACATCCAGTGGATTAACTACCTCGGCGATCCTATCTGTTCCACAGTCATGGCTCTTAGAAGTCATTACTACTTTAGCGCCAAATCCAGTAGCAGCATCAGCTATTGCCTCGTGGTCACAAGCAATTATTACCTCATCTAGCAATCTTACCTGCTTGGCCCTCTCCCAAACATGCTGGACCATCGGTTTACCCATGATATCCGCCAATACCTTACCTTCAAAACGAACAGAAGAATATCTTGCCGGTATTACCCCTATCACATCCATAATTAACCTAACCTCTCTGATAATTCAACCTGATTAGTTGTAGCAGTCCCTACTTTACCAACAACAATTCCGGCAGCATAATTAGCAATAAGCGCCGCTTCTAATTTACTTGCACCAACAGATAAACTTAATGCGAATGTAGCGATTACCGTATCACCGGCTCCAGAGACATCAAAGACCTCCTGCGCCACTGTCGGAATATGTGTAATCTTGCCATTTTTCTCAAATAACTTCATTCCCTGCTCGCCGAGGGTAACCAATAGAGACTCTAGCTCCAGGTATTCCAACACCTGCTTACCAGCAGCTTCAATATCACGGTCTGTAAATAGCTTCTCACTATCAAACTTAAACTTATTTTTTTTGTCCTTAATCCTTAGGTTTCTTACCGCATTCTCAAGCTCTTTGCGGTTAGGGGTAATCGCGGTAACCCCGCGATAATACTGAAAATGATCTTCTTTAGGGTCAACTAGAATGGTTTTCTTATGGCTCTGGGCAAGCAAGATTAAACCTGTAAGCAACTGGGTATTAACAACGCCTTTACCGTAATCCTCAATAATTATTGCATCAAAACTTTTTATATTATCTTTAATAAACTTAAATATTCCCCGCGTAGTCTCTTTCGGTAAAGATTCAGCGTTCTCCCAGTCAACCCTGACTACCTGCTGATGCCCGGCGATAATGCGGGTCTTAACCGTAGTGCACCTACTTGGTATTACCTTTACTCCCTTAGTGCTTATATTCTCTTTTTTGAGCGCATTCAGAAGCAACTGGGCATTCTTGTCGCTTCCGATAACTCCGGCTAAACAGACTTCAGCGCCATAGGAGCTAATATTATTCGCTACATTTGCTGCTCCGCCCGGGATATGTGTCATCTTATTCGCCCAGACTACAGGCACAGGCGCTTCAGGAGAGATACGTTCTACTTTCCCCCAGATATATTCATCCAAGATTAAATCCCCAATGACCAAAACCCGCGCCTTATTAAACTTTTTAATTATCTCTTTGAGATCTTTCACTAGGCTATACCTTTCTAATTTATGTAACCGTGGGAAGCTATAATTTTAGCATAATCCAGTATTAAATCAACTACATATTTCAAGCTTATTACTTACACTATTTATAACCAACCCATATTTACCCAGTATTGATACTCCTCTACCCAATCATCTTTTCTCAGCTGTATTATTTTTCTAAAATGCACTTTAAATTCGTCAATGAATTTTATTTGTTCAGGGAAGGCCCTGTTTTCTTGAATATCCGAAATAAACTTATGGCCCAAATTAAAAGCTTCTTCTTTTTTATCATTACCAAACGGCCTGCGCGAAGAGAGACCGCCTGAATATTGAGCCCCGCAAATATTAGCATAGCTATGAATATAATCTAATATACCTTGATCTTCCCCACTTCCCGAAGTGACTACGCCTAAAACATACTTCCCTAATAGGCCACGGCAATGGATAAAATGTCCTGCGCGATCCCAGAGTGCCTTCATTGAAGCAGTAATCTGATTAATATAGTTAGGTGAAGCAAAGATTATTCCCTTAGCCTCAAGCATTTTTTCTAAAATCATTCCGGCATCGTCTTTTATCGGACAACAGAGAATTTTCCTATGGCAACTCTCACAATGGCGGCAAAACTCAATCTTATAATCAGATAAATGTATGATTTCGGTCTTTACTGCGCCGGAAAATCCTTTTAATATCTCTTGGGCCAAGAGAAAAGTTTGGCTTTTTTTCTTATGCGGGCTAGAAGATATAAGCAATATATGCACCTAAAAAACCTCCATATTTTTGTTAATTATGCCTCTACAAAATTATTGAATTTACCACTTTTTTAGAGCACTCTCAACTTCTTGAATATTTTCAAGACTGGCATCCCAGCGCCCGAAAGAACCTCTATACGTAGTCCGATATTTCATTTGAGAATCTTTATCAAGAAATAGAATCCAGCTTGAACCTTTTTCAGGCATTAAACCTTCAGTAAACTTCCATCCGGATTCTTTTATGCATGCGGAACCATCGGTAAAATCATAACGTACATCTAATACTTCAGAAGAATTAGCGCCTTTCAATAAACGAATTACTTTATACTGCCCAATCGGCCCACTAAAATAATCAACTTTACCATCCACCTTATATCCCGTATATTCAACAATAGCTATAAGTGGGGAGTTAAAAGCCTGGTCTTTCGTAGGTGCGAGCATAGGTTTGGCAAAAAGAGATAAAAGGTTTGTAAAACAAAACAAGCTCATCATAATCAATAATTTCTTCATAATTCCTTTTCCAATAAAAGGTTTATCTCGTAGCCCTATTTTTATCCAGTTTTTCGGTCACAGCCTTGGCCATTTTTTCATTAAGCTTGCGTGCAGCGCTTATCCATTCCCTGCCGGAGAATACGCCGTCATCGCTAGCTAGAATTGCTTTTTTCCCATCAGCAAATAGTTCGTAATGAATCTTGAGCGATACGCCCCCTGCCCCATAGCCTACAATCATGCGCGCAGCCTTACTTCCAGCGCGATATTCGATTATTTTTACGGTAAGCAGATAATTATTGGACTGAGGCCTGAAATCTTTGCGTTTTTCAATAATCTTAGCCTGGTATCCAGATTTTGCATATCTAGCAAATACCCTTACCAGGTCGTCATCCATCCAGTCGGAGAGCTGCGTTTGCGCCTTGGCTTGACGGACTTCAAGGTTATCATTCACACCATCGTCGAACAAAACGTAGATAGTCTTCTGATCATCTTTCTCAAGAGCCTTTAACGAACTAACAAAACCGATAGTAAATGCTACAGCAAAAAATGCAATTACCGTAATCAATTGTTTCTTCATACTCCCCTCCTTTTAATACTTTAAGATCGAATCGGCACAAGAAACTACGTCATTAACGCTAATCGCCTTTAAGCAGGCGAATTGTTTTTTACAATTATGCGCCAAGCACTCAATGCATCCGGCATCTTTATGTAAAAATTTATCTCTTTGCCCTACCGGCCCCCAACGCTTCGGACTCAAGCCTTTTTGCTTCCTGCCGAATATAGAGATTACCGGCGTGCCAACAGCTGAAGCAATATGTACTGGCCCAGAGTCATTAGAGATAAATAAACTGCATCTTTTTAATAAGCTAGCTAATTGAGATACGGAAGTTTTGCCCGCTAGGGAAATTACAGAGCTACGCATATTTTTAATTACGTTTTGGGCAATTAATAAATCTTTTGATCCGGAGACTACTAAAATTTTAAACCCGTTTTTTTGCGCTAACCTATCCGCCACCTCAGCAAATCGTTCAAAGGGCCAGATCTTGGAAGGGCAGCTTGCTGCGGGATTAATAGCGAGTAATTTATCACTTCCCCTTATGCCCTCTTGCTTAAAGAAATCATCGACCCATTCTTCGGATTCTTTCTTTATTGGCATAAAAATATTTTTATCTTCAACATTAATTCCTAAATATCTCAGTAAATCCAGATTATATTCCAGTTCATGCTTTTCTCCGCGTTCTTTAGTATGAGTAATTCTATCCGTGAGCAGAAAACCTAATTTTCTATCATAGCCAACCCTTTTGCCTATTCCGGCGAGAAAACTTAATAAATGCACACGGTTTGTCGGATGCAGAATTATCGCCAGATCAAATCTCTTTTTCTCTAAATTATGGGCGAACTTTATAGTCCGCTCCCAACTCTTATGCTTTCCATCTTTATCATAAATGATAACCTCATCTAGATAAAGATTGCCTTCAACCACATCTTTAGCATATGGAGAGACTACCATAGCAATAAAAGCCTGCGGATATTTTTCACGTACTGCTTTTATCACCGGAGTAGATAAAAGCACATCTCCAATCCTGTCAGTACGCAGAATTAATATTCTTTTGTATGTTACTTTTGTCTCAAATTCCGAATTCCGAATTTGTTTAGAATTTAGAATGCTTCTAACTTGCCTTAGTACATCTTCCACCTTTACTAAACGCAGGCAATCTAAAGTTTTAAGTTTACACTGCGCCTTTTTACAGGGCCGACAATAAACCTCTTTTTTCACGACGATGCTTTTTTTGGACCATGGTCCGTATTTACTATCGTCAGTTATGCCAAATATGGCTACAACCGGTATATCCAGATAGCTCGCTATATGCATCGTAGCACTATCATTACTAATGACTAAAGACGCCTTACTCAATAAGCTAGCCAATTCTCTCAGGTTAGTTTTGGCACTTAAATCTAAACAAGAACCTCGTAAGCTCTCGCTAATATATTTGTTTATTGGTACATCTTCCTTATCTCCCACTAATACAACCTTAACACCAAATTCTTTTTGCATTTTAAAAACCAACTCGGCAAATCTCTCCTTAGGCCATCTTTTAGTGTGACTGCGCGCACCAGCAGATATTACGACAAAGTTATCCTTATCGCCTATCCCGCCATCTTTTAATAAATTTGTTATATGCTTAATGTCATTGTCAACTATATAAAAGCTATTCTTCGGTAAAGAATCGTTAGCTTTATACCCTGCCAGATATAGATGCCTATCTTTCATATGCCTTATCACTTTTGGTATTTTTGTAAAGCCAGGGTGTTTACTGTAGGCCCTAAGGATAAATCCTAGAAAAGAATCCTTCAAATCCACAACCAGATCGAAATTGTCTCTTATTAAATCCCGAAACAATTTAAGCTTTTCTTTTAATCCCGAATATTTATTATAAATAATGAACCTATCCACAGAAGGATTACCTACAAATATATCTCTGACTCTTTCGCTAGCTAAAACCGTAATCTTACTCTGGGGAAAATCAGCCCTGAGAGAATCCAATGTTGGGAGAGTAAGAATAACGTCTCCGACATTACTTAAGGTAATTAATAAAATCTTTTTTTCCATGGTATTTTATGATTTTATAGCTTGAATAACATCATCCGGCGTAATCGCCTTCATACAGCGGTTATCTGTACATTTAAGATCATAGCAGGGAATTACACAGCCAATATTCTTTTGCAAAACGATTGTATTCTTTAAAGGATAAGGCCCGGTGATATCAGGCGAAGTTGGGCCAAAGATAGCAACTATTTTTTTTGCACCTACGCTATTAGCAATATGCATTGGACCGGTATCAGCAGTAATAAAGAGGCTCGCCTTTTTAGCCAATGCGCCTAGTTGTTTTAGATTAAAAACCCCACAGGCAATTATGGGTTTAAATTTCATTCTTTCTTTAATGTGTGCGGCTAAAGACTGATCGCTATGCCCTCCGGTAATCACTACCTTGGCTTTAAGGTTCTCGATTAATTTATCCGATAGCTCTGCCCAATAGTCCTTTGGCCAACGTTTAGAAGGCCAATTACCTCCGGGGTTTATTGCCACTAAGAAATCACTACTGTCAACTGAATTATTGTTCAAGAATTCCTGTACTAACCTTGCATCCTCATCATCGAAATAGAAATCTGTATATCTATCCTCAACCTTGAGTCCAGCACGTTCAATAATATCCAAATAATAATCTATGCGGTGGAGGGAATCCTTCGGTGGAGGCATAATCTTTTGCGTAAGCAGAAAACCCCTCTTTCTGGTGTAATGGCCTATCCTTTTAGGTATACCTGCGAGCCGACAGATAAGCGCACGGCTGAAAGAACGATGCAGAAGAAATGCAATATCAAAATCTCTTTCCTTTAGGCTACGCACAAAATTTAGGCGTTCAAGTATACCCTTGTGCCGATCACTCTCGTCAAATACTATAATTTCATCCAAGTTAGGATTTCCTTTTAATATTGGATAACAGCGGCTGGGGATAATGCAGGCAATAAAGCTGTCCGGGAAGCTACGCCGTATGTTTCTGATCGTGGCTGTAGAAAAAAGGACATCACCGAGCCAATTTACGTTAAAGATTAGTATTCTTTCACCAACTAAATCCTTCATCTACACTTCTTTCTTTTATCTTTAAAAAAAGCATGGTAGCCGTTCACCTTTAACCACAGGTAAAAGAGATTGCCTGCTCTCTCGGAAATCCTTATTCTCTTCAAAGCAAAGAGATCGCTAGCAAGATAACAATGCCCAGTCTTGGTGGATACCGCTAACTTGTATCCGGCTTGAATAACCAATTCTCTGATGTGTTTATTTAAAAAACCTTCCGCATAGCTAAACATGTTTATCTGGCAGCCGAGCTTTCTTTCTAAGGCTTTCTTGGAATCAAAAATCTGCCTTTTTAATTCATCTTCTGAATTTATATTAATCAACGGCTCAGCTCCCATACCATGGCTACCAAAGGTAATTAAACCTGAAGCCTGCATCTCTCGAACCTCCTCCCAGCTTAATCTATCAGGCCCGCCTATCTCATCAACGATAATAAACATTGTAGCTGGTATTTTATATTTCTTTAGTAATGGGTAAGCATATCTATAGAAATCCTTATAGCCATCATCAAAAGTCACGGCTACTGTCTTGGGGGGCAACTTTTTATTATCCCTTATTAATCCGGACAAAGATTCAAGCGGCAATATATTATAACCGCGTTCCCTCAAAAAGCGCATCTGTCGTTCAAAGGTTTGAGGGCTGACGATAAGGGCCTTCATAATGGAATTTGTTTCCGGGTTAACCGAATGATACATCATTATTGGCGCAACGTAATTTTTGGAAAGCAAGCCCCAAAAAAACAAAGTAGCGGCCAAAAATACTGATATTATTGATAACGCTATTCTTTTTTTCTTAAGCATTCTAGATATAGTTCCTCCGTCTTTAAAACCATCTTTTCTTCTGAAAATTCTTCCGCGATATACTTACGGGCATTAGCCCCTAAGACTAAGGCTTTTTCAGGATTGGATATTAAATATACTATTGCCTTGGCAATGCCGGAAGAATCGCCGGGATTAACCAATAAACCATTGTATCTATCTTTAATCAAAGTCTTAATCCCACCTATAGCCGAACCAATAACCGCCAACCCAGAGGCCATTGCCTCCATCAGCGCGAGGCCCAAACCTTCCTTTAATGAAGGCATAACAAATATATCTATCGCTGCTAAGATATCTCTAGTATCTAATGTTTCTAATGCAAAAAAAACGTTCTTTTCAATCTTCAGGCTCTCGGTTAATCTTTTTAACTCATTTTCCATTTTGCCCTCTCCGGCAATGAGTAACTGCGCGTCTGGAAAATCTACTAAAACTGTTTTCATTGCTTCGATCAGATACTTATGTCCTTTAACATCAGAGAGCCGTGCCAAGATTCCAACTACCGGGCCAGATTTTAAACCAAGCCGGGACTTAGCTTCCTGCTTTTGAGAAAAAGTGGATAATTTAAACTTATCTAGATCAATACCGTTATTTATCAAGCTTATCCTGTTTAGGTCTACCTTAAAATCATCCAGCAGATGACCTTTGACTTGTTCGCTTATGGCAATTATTTTCTCACCCCAGCAAGGAAGAATTCTACGCGAGAAACGCCTTTTAAAAAAACCATGACAGGTAAAAATATGTTTGGCTCCGGTAAACTTATGCAACAAAACCCCCAAGACTTGAGTAGTCCTGCTATTTGAATGCAATATATCAATTTTATTTTCTTTAATTACCTTACTTAATTTAAAGATGCTAAATAGAATCTTGGGGCTTAACTCATTCTTAGTTTTGATGGGTATCGAAATATAAACTATACCTAAATCATTAAATCTGGGCAGTAATTCTCCCCCGCTGGATGCGATAAATACGTTATGCCCTTTTTTCTTAAGCCCGGATGCTAGGGTAAAAATATAGCTGGTTATACCTCCAATATTAAGATGGTTAACAAGAAAAAGAATTTTCATTTTAAAAACTTATTTACTCCCTCAAGTACTTCTTCTACGGTTATCATATTCATACATTTCTTATGTTGACATTTTGCCTTATAACATGGGCTACAGGGCAATTCCTTGCGAATGACCAAATAATCTTTTGCCGGAGGCATATGCCTTGCTGGATCAGTCGGTCCAAAGAAGGCAACGATTGGAGTTTTAACCGCTGCAGCAATATGCAAAGGCGATGAATCAGCGGAGATATAGACAGCACAACGCTTAATCAAACAAGCTAATTGATTAACCGTTGTTTTACCGCAAGCGTTAATTACCTTGGCATTTTTTACCGCATTAACTAGCATATTGGCTTCAAAAAGATCATTTTCAGTGCCAGTCACTACTACACGAATGTTTCTTAAGCCGAGTTCGTCGCAGAACCTAACCATATGCTGCCTAGGCCAACACTTAGTAACCCATCTTTTACTCGCACCAATATTTATTCCGACAATTTTCTGGTCATCACTCAACCACTCTGTATTTAATAAATTTTCTATATACTCCTGATCATTTTCAGTAGGCCACAACTCCAAATGGTTATCTCGTAGGTCTATACCTAATAGCTTTAACATTCTGAACTGATGTTCAACCGGGCCTATCTTAGGCTTGTCATCTTTAATTCGGTAATTAAGCAAAAAACTTAATTTTTTATTATCATACCCGTAGCGATTAAGACTCAAAGACAAAAACGAAAGCAAGTGACTTAGGCGATTATTCTGAAGGTCAATTACTAAATCAAAATCTTTCTTTCTTAAGATTCGCGCGATCTTTAACAATCCTACCATTCCTTTATCTTTACCCTTAAGGTCAACTACTAAAAGTTCATCTATATAAGGACTTTTAAACAAAATGTCTTTTGATTCTTCGCCAACTAAGAAACTTATCTTATGATGCATAAACTTTTCTCTTATTGCCCTTATCCCGGGTACAGATAAAATAATATCCCCTAAAGAACTTAACTTAATAATTAATAACTTGGGATTATTAATGGCATCCAGATAAACTTTGAGCGTATTCTCAACCATAAGCCCGACATTATATTTCTCTTTTACCTTTATAATAGCTGCCTCGGCAAGACTAGAAGCTAGTTGCGGATCTTTAAATATCCTTATTATCGCCTCGGCCATACTCGCGGGATCACCAGGAGGAACTAAAAGGCCATTTTTATTATTTTCAATTATATCAACAACACCGCCTACCTCTGTAGCCACTACCGGCACCCCTGCTGCCTGCGCTTCAATAACAACCCTGCCAAAAGCTTCATGAGTAGTAGTAGCAAGCACTAAAAGATCCAAATGTGATAAAATTTCAGGGATATTCTTCTGTGTTCCTAGGAATTCAGTACAATGCCCTAATCCCAGCCTCCTAGTCAAGACTTGTACTTGCTCCTTATAAGCCTGATGCGCCGAAGAAGCATCCCCAACTACCCAAATCTTTAGAGAAGGAATTATTCTAGCGACCTTCGCCATAGCTTTAATAAAACACAAATGCCCCTTGATAGGCGTAATTCTGCCAATAATCGCAACATTAAATTCCTTGCCTCTTTTTTTATCCGGGCTTAAATATTTAAATTTCTCCAAATCTACACTACGTGGTATCAAAGATATTCTATCGTGCGGCACTAAAAAATCTTCAATCATATGCCGCGCGATAATATTACTTAAAACAATTACCCTCTTACCCCAACCCATTACGTAGCTAAAAGGATGCTTTTTATAATAACCATGGCAGGTAGTAATAAAGACGGTCTTGGTCTTACGGCAGGCAAAATAGGCGATCCAGGCTGGTACGCGCGAACGCGCATGCACAATATCTATCTTCTCTTTCTTTATAATCTCGGCTAAAAGAGAAACCGCCTTAATCATGGTAAAGAGTGATTTCTTGTGTACGGCGAGCTGATAATGTTTGCCCCCGACTTCCTCTAAGTCTTTAACCAATTTACCACCGGCAGAGACGACAATCGCCTTATGATTTAAACGCACCAGGTACTTGACTAAATCCAAAGTCCCAGTCTCTACTCCTCCAACATTTAACTCCGGCAAGATTTGCAGTATATTCAACTTTATTACCTCTTATTGTTTTATAATATCTTTTTTAGAGCTTCAGTTACTAAATAATTATCCTTTAAGCAAGGCGTAATTGGCTTATCGCGCCAAACAGAATTTACCAGACTGCTTAAATTACCGCCTTCAACCGTATATATATATTTATTCTTAGCAAAATAATTCAAAAAAGTTTTATGCTTAAGGCTTAAGCCCGGGGCATTAAAAACAAAGACATATTTCTTACTAGCTACAGCTTCAGAGATCATAGATATGCTTTCCGGAGAAGAAATAATAATCTTACTTAACCCCAATATGCCACCTATTGCCTGTGGGATATTTTTCTCATTAGCAATAACCATAAGTTTAACAGGCGGATAATCTTTAAATTCACGTTTAATCAGCCCTTCCACCTCTAGAGACGTGCGCCTAGAAGTAGTAACCAAGATTTCGGCACCTAAATCTTCAGCCAAAGTTTTTACCTCTCTTATTACATTATGAATTAATCCGCTAGAGAGAGAAAACCCTTTGCTATCCCCGCCTATTAACAAACCTATATACAAACCCTGCTTATTCAATCCTTGAGATTTAATAAGCTCCGCTGATTCTTTTTCTAAATATTTGTCATCTATTAAATTTAGCGCGCCTTCAACTACCACGATATTCTTACTTTTTAAAGGATGGTCATGGCGCGGGATAATAACTAAGTCGAATCTATCTGTGCCCAATAAAGCCGGACGCATAATCACAACTGATTTACTTTGATTTTCGCTGGAAAAGATAAAATTTACTCCTGCGATTGAAGAACCCGCTGATATCACTATATCTGGTTTAAGTCTTACTAAGGTTTCATATGTTTTCTCAGTTAAAAATGCCCTAAGACAATTAAGGCATCCCTGACAGCTGTATTTTCCCGACAAATGAACAGAGATACTCAATATTAATTTTGCAAATTTATTCTTGAAATTTATCTCTACTACGCTAACCTTGGATCTTATATTCTTTTCATTTAACAAATTCTCTGCTATTTTTGCTACTGCCTCGGACTGCCGCAAGTGTCCAGTTTTTGTGTCGCTTAATATCACTATATCTCTCTGGTCAGTATGCTTCCATATTTTATAAGTCCAAAGATATTCTTTAGGATTCCTACGAATAAAATCCTCAAAAATAGTAACAATCTTCTGGAGATTGTGCCCTATATCCTGATCCTCATTGCCAGTCTTATCTA
>ORJL011188484.1_pt1 | contig 12405 bp, 12 predicted proteins | sample 1779941 | NCBI WGS metagenome assembly ORJL01 (sample SAMEA104232317, study PRJEB22302) | groundwater metagenome | biome: forest; feature: aquifer; material: groundwater | place: USA | collected 2011-08-07 | depth 5.8 m
AGGGGATTTTGCTGATCGGGCCACCGGGCACCGGGAAGACGATGCTCGCTAAGGCCATCGCTGGGGAGGCCAATGCCAGCTTCTTCAATGTCCACGGGAGCGATTTCACGGAAGTGGTCGTCGGCGGCGGCGCCCGGAGGGTGCGTCAGCTCTTCCGACAGGCAAGTCGCAACAAACCCGCGATAATTTTCATAGACGAGCTTGATTGTGTTGGCAAGAACCGGAACTCCGACACCAACGGTGAGCACCAGCAGACGATCAACGCTTTGCTGGCGGCGATGGACGGCTTCGAGAGCAGCCAAGGAGTGGTCGTTGTGGCTGCGACCAACCGCCCCGGTGACTTGGACGCGGCCTTGTTACGCCCAGGCAGGTTTGATCGCCAAGTCCATGTACCCTATCCGGACATCAAAGGGCGCTGCGCCATCTTGGAGTCGCACGCAGTTGGCAAGCCCGTGGTGGACGCGTCTCGGTCCCTTGAGGTAATCGCCCGGACCACACCTGGGATGTCAGGCGCTGATCTGGCAAATCTACTCAATGAAGCCGCCATCGCGTGCGCGCTGCAAGATGAAAAGCAGATCACCCTGGCGAGCCTCGAGGCTGCCCGCGACAAGGTCCGCTACGGGAAAGAACGGAAATCGATGGTCCTTAAACCCAAGGAACGGGAGATGGTCGCTTATCACGAGGCGGGGCATACAATTATGCATCTGCAGACGACCTTGCTCCCGCCGCTCTACAAGGTTGGCATCGTGCCTCGTGGACAGGGACTGGGAGCCACGGTGCTGTTGCCCGAAGAGGATCAGAATCTACAAAGCAAGGCTCTGCTCCTTGAACAACTCCTCGTGCTGATGGGGGGGCGAGCCGCCGAGAGGACGTTCTTCGGCTCGACCACCAACGGCGCCTCCGGCGATTTGGACGTCGCTCGCAATATCGCTCGCAAAATGATTCACGAATGGGGTATGGGCGAGAAGCTCTATTACGAGCCCGAGAGGAAAGACGCTGAAATGGAGATCAACCGTCTGCTCGAGGCCGCGGACCAGAAGGCAAATGAGGTCATCCAGCGGCAGAGGGCAAATACCCAAAAGCTAGCGCTCGCGCTGCTGGACCGGGAGACCTTGACGCGCCGCGATGTGATCGCGCTCCTTGGCCTGCCTGAAGTGGCACTCGTGGATGCCGTGATATAGGCTTATGGGGTCAACACCCCATTGCACTAAGTCTTCGCCAGACCTAGGGTTCAGTTATGGAAACTATCCTCATCATAGTGATCTTGGTTCTCTTGCTCGGCGGTGGCGGTGTCTTCTGGAGCAGGCGACGCTAACTCGCCGCACGCTGGGTCCGCCCGCTTCCCCCGTTTGAATTCCGGACCAGATCACCATGAACACTCGCACTGAAACGGACAGCATGGGGGCCATCGAAGTGCCCGCCGACCGGTATTATGGGGCGCAGACCGCTCGTTCCCTCATCCATTTTGACATCGGCCGCGACGTGATGCCCCGCGAACTCATCCGCGCCTTCGGCCTTCTCAAGAAGGCCGCCGCTTTCGTGAATCGCGACCTCGGCAAGCTCTCCGAGGTGAAGTGTCGCCTCATCTCGCAGGCCTGCGATGAAGTCGTTTCAGGGGACCTCGATGACCATTTCCCGCTGCATATCTGGCAGACGGGCAGCGGCACGCAAACGAACATGAACGCTAACGAAGTGATTTCCAATCGTGCCATCGAGATAGCCCATGGTCAGATGGGCAGCAAGAAACCCGTCCATCCCAACGATGACGTGAACATGTCGCAGTCCTCCAACGACACGTTCCCGACCGCCATGTCCATCGCGGCGGCGACCGAACTAGAGCAGACGCTCCTACCGCAGGCGCAGCATCTGCGCGATGCCCTCGAAGCCAAGCGCGCCGAGTTTGCTGATATCGTGAAGATCGGACGCACCCACTTGCAGGACGCCACGCCGCTTACCCTCGGGCAGGAATTCTCCGGCTACGTCTCCTTGCTCGATGCGGACATGGTCCGCCTGCGCTGCGTTCTGCCCGGACTGCGTGCCCTCGCCATCGGTGGCACAGCCGTAGGCACGGGTTTGAACGCGCACCCGGAATTCGCGGAGCGCGCCGCAAGGGAAATCGCCAAGTTGACGAACCAGCCGTTCACCTCGCATCCGAACAAGTTCGCCGCGCTTTCCGCGCACGACGAACTCGTGATGGGCAGCGGCGCGCTTAAAACCCTGGCCGTGTCACTCATGAAAATCGCCAATGACATTCGCTGGCTTGGCTCCGGCCCGCGCTGCGGCTTGGGTGAGCTGGCGCTGCCAGAGAACGAGCCCGGCTCCTCGATCATGCCGGGCAAGGTGAATCCGACGCAGTGCGAGGCGCTCACGATGGTCTGCGTGCAGGTGATGGGCAACGACGCCGCCATTGGCTTCGCTGGCTCGCAGGGCAACTTCGAATTGAACGTCTTCAAACCGGTCATGATTTTCAACTTCCTCAATTCCGTGCGCCTGCTGGCCGACGCGTGTCGGTCGTTCAGCGCACATTGCGTTGCGGGCATTGCAGCGAACCGCGATCGCATCGAGGATTACGTGAAGCATTGCCTGATGCTGGTTACGGCGCTGAACCCGAAGATTGGCTACGACAACGCGGCGAAGATCGCCAAGACCGCGCTCAAGGAAGGCACGACCCTGCGCGAAGCCACGCTCAAACTCGGTTTGCTCTCGGGGGCGGAGTTCGACCAGGCGGTGATCCCCGAGCGAATGACGCGACCGTAGAGTGTCACTATGCCGATGGCTGGGACAATTCCAATGACCATTCCCGTCCAGAACCGCTCACGGTGCATTTTGGTCTGGTTGTCGCGGTCGATGGGATGGGAGAAAATCGAGGCCGATGGCCGGTGCTTTTCCACGCCTTGCTCTTGAAGGTCATGACCGGGAACTTGGCTGCGGCAAAGAAATTGGTGGAGCGCAAGTCGTCATCGCGCATGCGGGTATTCGTGGTGATGCTGGCCACCTCAATGACGGCCTCGGCGGTGCTGTTTTCAAGGTGATCGCGGTCAACGACAATGGTTCCTTTCACGGCGCTGAAAAAGCCTGGCACCTTGGTGAAAAAGTGAGAGACGCTAAAGCCGACCCAAGTATGCACCGGGTCGATGTCGTAAGTTTCGACGACGGCTTGGGCGGACGCGAGCGGGCCGAGTGCAAAGGCGGCGAGGACAAAAGCGCGTATATAGCGTTTCATAGGGGGACTTTCAGGGCTTGCCGCCAAACGAGTTGACGCTCTCGCAGCCCAACATTTAGTTCCTGGGTGTTTGGTTGATCTTTCTGCAAACGCCGACCGGGCTAATTCGCTGTAAGCATATTGCACCTGTGGGGGTGACTTCGCCATGGGGTAAACACCCCATGGCGCGAGGCTGCTTTGTTGCGTAGCGTGGAACGGTGAAAACCTGGCCGGCCTCAGTCAACTGGAAAGTGGACCGGTGCACGATCGTCGTCGCCGGGCTGAAATCCGGGTTGGATAAACGCCAACTCCCCAAGAGTCCGACTGGCCGGGGTCGAATCTATCACTTATCCGTGCTCGGAGATCTATAAAATGAGAATAGAATCCCATCCCCGCCTCGTTTTGGTTGGAATCTGCCTTTTGCTAGTGGCGGGAGATGGCACATCGACCGTCCTGGGACAATCTCGCGAGGTTGTCTCCAGCTATGGCCCTATAAACCAGGATACCACCTTCGACCAGATCAAGGAGGCACGCCTGGCCGCAAAAGCCGCGCGAGCCGAAGAACACACGAAGATGTTGAACTCCCGATACGACCTCTCAAAGAAGACCAGTCCCGAGAACCTGATGTCGGGAGGAAAGCCCATCCCCGTGGGACCTACCGCCAAACTTCAAGGAACCACATGGGAGCAACTGGACAAGCTCACTCCCGCCCAGATCAAAGAGCAGGGGCTGTTCCCTTACCCACCCCTCCCGTTCGCGGACCATGCCGAAGGGGGCATGCTCTTTCCCGAGATGATCAGCAAAGTCCTGCCCAGGCTCGTTCGCTTCGATCTGGATTTTGACCTGCCCGAGCATATCCTTCCAGACCCCGCCCCGGGCATCTATCTGACCACGCGGCCCGATCTCGGGGATGTGGCGAAGGGACGGCTCATTACCATCGACAATTATTACGAGATATTCAACGGGCTCCTGAACCCAAAACAACTGGAAGGGTTGCGCCTGTTGGTGACTCAGTTTCCGCAGCAACAATTCAACGCCACCGAAGACCGTCGAACCGACCGTCCCAGCCTGGGTGTATCCTGTTTGGATTGTCACGCCAATGGCCATGCCAACGGAGCCAATCATCTCGTGGGCGACATTCGGCCTCAGGAATTCAGACACCGCATTGACACGCCGACTCTTCGAGGGGTGAATGTCCAGCGCCTATTCGGCTCTCAACGAGCCCTCAAGACAGTGGAGGATTTCACCGAGTTCGAACAGCGCGGCGCATACTTCGACGGCGATCAATGCATGGCGGCCAAGAAGGGGGTCAATGTCCTTGAGAGAGGCTCGCAAGTCCACTTTATGGCGGAGTTCTTGGCACTGCTCGATTTTCCGCCCGCCCCCAAGCTGAACATTTACGGTGAGCTTGATTCCACCAAGGCCAGTGCCAGCGAACTGCATGGGGAGGCCATTTTTAACGGGAAAGCCCGTTGCGCGGCCTGTCATCCCGCCCCCTATTACACCGACAACAGCATGCACAACCTGCAGGCGGAGCGCTTCTACAAACAGGAGATGGCCAACGGCATGGTGATGGCCCACGACGGCTCGATCAAGACATTCCCTCTGCGAGGCATCAAGGACTCGCCTCCTTATCTGCACGATGGACGTTGCTTTACCATCGAGGACACGGTCGAGTACTTTAACCTCATTCAGCAACTTCATTTGACCGCGCCAGAAAAGCAAGACCTTGTTGCTTTTCTGCGCGCCTTATGAAAATGAGCACGAAGAAGGTTTTCCTCATGACCAAGATCGACGGGCGCACCAGGCAGGCCACCACCCGCCAGATTGACGAATCGCTCAAGCTGCTGGCCCGGACTATGAAATCCGCCCAGACCGGCAATTACGAGAAGTTCAAGACCGCCACCATGTTCGACGGCACCGCTCTCCACCCCGAGTGGCTGGGCTGAGGCGCGTATATGTGGCGTCGAGGTGTCGAGAGATCACGCGCAAAAGGAAAAGAAACCGCACAATGAGCGCGATGACGCCGAAAGACTCGCCTTTCACTTTCCACGGCGGCTTCAATGCTCCGCACTTGCGCTTGAGTCTGCGCCGACACTCGGTATTTCGGACGATGACGGCTCCTTCATCGGCACGGCGTTGAGTTCGTGGCGGCGGGCGGAGATTGCCTCATAGACCTTTTTCCGCGTGCGGTTGATACCGCCGAGCGGGCGGAGGTCGGCCACCGAGTGCCAGGGACTGAAAGTGAGATGCTCTCCGAACTCCATTTGCTCTTTGGATTCGAACGATTGGCTGGGGATCCGGATCGTGGCAACTTTGATGAACGGGGCCGCAGCCTCATCCCACGGGACCGTCGGATCTTCCACGGGCATCGTCACCGGATCGGTCTGAAGCTGGACAAGGAAATCGAAGACCGCCTCGTGCGCTTTCAGGTGAGAGGACATTGCATGACGCAACTTGTCTTTGGATGTTGATTTGGGTGCAGGGGGGGCCTCGGCGAGTTTGGGGCGTGCGGAGAATTTCATCGCACCGAAACCCAGCCTGGAGGGCGTCGTGCTCCAGTAGCGAATCTGGAGCGGGCTGTCCGGGCGCTTGCTGCCGGTCGCGCGCAGGATGCGGTACTTGTAATTTTGGGAGAGGAGAATCTTAAGGCCAGTGAGCCCCTTTGTGACGAGATTTCCGGTTGCGACTCTGTGGAAGTCCTCCATCAGCGGGACGTAATCATGAACATTCTTAACAAAGAACACGGGGTGATCGATCATGATGAAGTCCTGGGTCCGCGCGTCTGTTGCGGTTTCGAGAGTCCGCTCGCCTTCGACGCCGAGCAACTTGATCGCCATGCCGTGCGCATCCGGTTTGTTGTCGTTCTGAGATCTGCCATTCGAGAAGCGAATCAGCGCCTGGAATCTCTGAGGCTTGCTGAAAACGCCATGGCGCAGGTTCGCCGGGAGGTTTGGCTCTACGATGAATTCCGCGCGTACAAGCCCATGCTGCTTCGCGTGTTGGCCCCGAGGGACAGGCGTATGCTTCCGATCGGCCTTTTCCTGAACGTCGCGGTGGAGGGCGACAATCCGATCGATCTCTGCCTCCTCGCCGTCGGGGATGTATTCCTCACCGAGGGCAATGTTGGGCGGTTGATGGTTCATGGGATAAGTTGTCCTCGCGCATCCGCCAACCAAGCCGAGCAGGAGGATGGCGGCAATCCACTGCGGGGATTTAGTCCCTGGGGTCATGCCGTTCGCTCCTGGGCTGCTCGTCGTGGATCATTTTGTTTTGGAAAGCAACAGCACGACAGCTTCGTGGTAGAGTTTCTCCATATCCTCACTCACGCCTGCCAGCGCCCGGGCGCGATCGGGCTGAGACTCGTTTTCGCTGGCGACTTTGGCCAGGTGCCAGGCATAAGTGAGCGCCTCGGTCTGGGTTAAGAGCAGACTCAGCTCAAACTCGGCCCCGGTTTGACCCAGCAATTCCTTTTTCTTGGTGGAGGCAATCGCCTCGCGTGTCGCTTCCTCCCCGGGTGGAAGCCGCTCGTCGTTCAGGTTTAGCAACGGATCGTGCCTGGCGTATTCCTCCAGCAGTTTCGCTCCCGCGGCGGAATTAGCCGCAATTCTCTTAACCAGGCTTTTCACATCAGCCTCCTCCCGCTTGATGAATCGCAACAGGCTGACGTCCTTTTGGGCATCCAGAACCTGATGGAGTAGGCTATAGCAATTGTTTCGCGTTGATTCCACCCGGGTGCCGCCGGACGGCGCTTGGGGCTTTGACGATTGACAGCCGGTCAGAACGCAAACGACCAACAACACCCCCCCAAACGGAGTAAGGATGCTCCTAATGCTCATGAAACCACGCTCCTGCCCAGAATCAGGATCAAAGACGATTTCATCGTTTTGGTTTAGCCTCCGCTCCAGACGCTTCTCTCCTTCCGGAAGCCTCAGCTCTCAACTCAGGCTGGCTCGAGCACATGGCCTTAAGTGTCCCGTTTCAGCGCGATCGGCGACGATTGTCCCCACTTTCCGGTGAACACGAACTTACCCAAGGGCTTTCGCTGCCGGGGCGTCAGGTCGCGCTCCCTCAGGGCATCTGGCAGTTTTGCCGGGTCTCCTTTGTATCCGATCGCCAGCGCCGTCCACGCTTCGAAATGTTCCGGAATCTGGTAGGCTTCCCGCGCTTTCTCGGGGAGGATTCCGATCATCTGATGGACAGAGAGACCCCGCGCAGTCGCCTCCACCAGCAAGTTGCCCGCCGCAAGACCCAGATCATGAACCGCAGCCCTATTGTCCTGTTTGTTCTTGGCAAATTGCAGACTCACCACTCCCAACACGAGGACCGGTGCGCTCTTGGCCCACGCCTGGTTTGTCTCCAGGAGACAGCCGAGAAGGCGTTCGAACTCCACGGCGTCGTCCTTAGTCGCAACCAGGTAATTCCACGGCTGTTCGTTGTAAGAGGACGCCGCCCAGCGAGCCGCCTCAAACAACGAACGGATGTCAGCCTCCGGCACTGGACGGTCTTCAAAAGCGTACGGGCTCCACCGTTCCGCCAGGAGCTTCAGGATGGGATGGTCGGTCGTTGCTTGCTTGATATTCATAATCGCTGTCTATTTTTTCGTGAGGATCGTCGGCTGCATGAATGCGCCGAACCGGTCTATGCGTTTGCCGCCCATCCCAATGGTCGCACCCTTGGCCAGGGCGGCGCGCGCGATGAATGACGTGTGGCGCCAGGCTTCGTAACACGTCGCCGCGGTTGCAGGGGCCTTCTCGAGCTGCTTGGCGGTGAGTTCCTTGAATGTTCTCAAAACTTTGCCGCTGTAGGGGTTGACGGTTTGATAAGGCACTCTTTTGTTTTCTCTTAAGATCGTTGTCCGCGAAAGATCAGAACAACTTGATCACCATCTTACCTACGTTTTTGCCGGCGAAAAGACCGATGAATGCAGCCACCGCCTGCCCGATTCCTTCCACCACGGTTTCCTTGTTTTTGAGCTTGCCAGCCCGGAAGTAGCCCTCCACTTCTTTCTGGAACTCGTCCTGTCGATCCAGCCAGTCGCGCACGATCATCCCTTTGATCGTCAGGCGTTTGGTCGTTATGTTAAACAGGTTGGCTGGGCCGGGCCGAGGCTTTTCCTCGTTGTAGCCGGAGATCCCGCCACAGGCAACAATTCGGCCATGAAGCCGCAACACGGTGAGCGCGGCTTCGAGAGATTCGCCCCCCACATTGTCGAAATACACGTCGATCCCATCCGGGGCTGCCTGCTGCAATTGCGCGAGGACCGGGCCAGCCTTGTAGTCGAAGGCGCTATCAAACCCACATTCGTCCCGCAAAAATGCAACCTTTTCCGGGGAGCCGGCGGAGCCGATCACCCGAGCCCCACGCAATTTTGCGAGCTGCCCCGCCACATTCCCGACCGCTCCCGCCGCGCCCGAGATATAGATGACATCGCCCGCTTTTACCTCCACCACATTCAACCCCGTCCACGCGGTCATACCCGTCATGCCGATGGCGCCGAGGTAAACCGAGAGCGGCTGAATCCCCTGGCTGATCAAGCGCAACTCTTTCGGCGTCGCGATGAAGTACTCCCGCCAGCCGAAGTTGGAAGTGACGGCGTCGCCCGGCCTGAATTCCTTGGCGCGTGATTCGACCACCTCGCCGACGGCGCCGCCTTCCAGCGGTTTGCCCAACTCGAACGGTGGCACATACGATTTCCCTTCATTCATGCGACCGCGCATATATGGGTCCACCGAGATGAACAGGTTGCGAACGAGCACCTGCCGATCTAGGAGTTGGCCTAGTTTGGTTTCAGCCAAAGTGAAGTTCGCTTCGGTGGGAACACCTTTGGGGCGTGAGGCTAAGCGGATTTCGCGGCTTGTTGTTTTTGACATACAAATCAAACGGTTCTAATCGGGGCGCGGCTATCTGGTTGGACGCCTTAAAATAGCGCCTGGGCCTTCGGCTCCTTGACTTTTCCGACGTCTTCGCGCAGATGCTCCACGAGATCCCTCATCTGAACCTTGATTTTCCGCGTGTGGTGGACGGGGTTATTCTTGGGAATGGCTTTCATGAAAGTAGGACATTCGTTTGGACATGGATACTCCTCACTTACCAGCGATACTCTTTGTTTCGATAGGCTCCTTAGGGAGAGGCACGTTGATGCCCAGCGCGGCGCTCAGATCGATTTCGTGCTCCTGCTCCTGCACGATGATCTCGCGCAAGGTTTCGCTTAGCGCAAATTCACCCATCGCCTCGGCCTGGCGGATGCGCTCGCGATAACGCCCCACCGTTTCCCGTTCGTTCTCCAGATCGGCGCGTAACATTTCGACCGGATCATTTGAGGTTTTGACCGGTTTGGCTAGCACACACGGCATTCCGCCCAGATAATCAATCTGCTTCGCAATTCTTATGGCATGCGCCAGTTCTTCTCCGGCATGCGCCTCCAATTCTCCCGCAATATCTGTGTACGCCGCGCCCTTCAGCACCTGGCTGTACACGGTGTAGGCAATGATCGCCTGGTATTCCCCCGCCAGATCCTCGTTCAGCAGTTGGATCATCCGTTCGCGAGTGATATTCAATCCTGATTTCATTTCTTCTTTAGCCATATATTGTGTTTTCTCGTTTTTATTCGCCGCCAACATGGCGGCAGAACGGAACAACGCTACGTGACGCGCTGGGACTTCTCTATGGGGTAAAACCCTACCGTGGATTTCCACAGCCTTCCTTTCCGCACTCGAAAGGCGTGGGTGATGCTCTCGTCGGGCTTCAATGGCTGATGGCATCCAGGACACCGCTCCGCAGGGCGAACCACGCAAATTGCAGAAAGTTGTCCTTCGGTCTCCTGGTGTAGTTTACCTCCCCCACCTTCATCGAGCCCGATGCGTCCGGGGCGTTGGAGTTTCGGATTTTAAACACGTTCGCTAAGAATGAGGCGAAGCGATTGCCCAATCCATCTTCGGTGCCGGTTTGTTTGTCGAGAACAGCGATCTCCAAGTCCCTGTAGATCGCGCGCACACGGCCGCGAGCCTGGCCGGCGGTCACATCGATTTCGAACGCCGCCTCTTGCGCGGTGCCGGACTTAATTCGGGTGTGTTCCGCGATGTCAAGGAACGCATCAAGACGGGTGAGGTCCATCGCGCTAAGTGAGCCGGAATAGTGGAAGGAGAAGTCCGGTGGAGCGACCGGGATCGTCATCAGCACCTTGAGCACTCCTGCGTTCATGAAGTCGCCCTGCGCCCGGAGCAGGATGGCGGCCGACGCTCCGCTATGGTTGGCAATGCCTTCGACGGACGCATTCACGGCCGCAAAGGTCAGCACCCCGGGATCGGCTCCAGCGCGCACCCGCTCGCAGTATCTCACGCCACCATTGGTGATACTGAGCCTGTCGATCTGCAGCGGTTGCTGGATCGAGGCGAGCGCCTCGTGCACCATGAGCGGAGGCTTTACGAAGGGCATCACCGGCTTGTCACGATTGACCAGCGCATCGAATGAGGGCCCGGAGAGATGAATCGACCTGGCTCGGTAAGACTTTCCCTGGAGCAGCTCGCCATACACCAGGCCCAACACTCTGCACTCCGGCACGACCACATGAAACCGCGTCGTTCGGAAAGCGTCCCTTGCGAAGAGTTCTTCATCTCCGACCAATGGCCGAAGCTCGGTCCCTTCGGCGATCAGTTCTGAATCTGCCACCGACGCTCGCAGCCGCGCGCAGCGGATTCCGTAACGTGACTGGGGAAATTCCGCGACGAGATTAGTCGCCTCCAGGCTGGCCTGGGCGAGGACATCAGCTAACGCCGCCGTTTTCCGGCTCAACCGCGCCCATCGAACCCCCGTCAGGGAAATCCGGCCGATCTTTAGCATCACATTCGGCGCGCTCAGCGTAGCAGATTGAGCGTCCAGGCGATTTGCGATCAGGGCATAATGCATGTCGCCAATCTCTAGCGCGCACCCTGGATGCGCTTCCGCAAACGCTCGCTCGAATCTCGCTTTGCCATACCCGTTGAGGATCGCACCACCAAACATAAGAAAAATCATCGGGACCGTGACGGCAAACACACCAAGGCATAGGGCTAAGCACGCCCAGAGCCGCCCCGGCGACAACCTCCTGCTGTGCTTCACGGCTTGTTCCTGGACCCGATCGTTAAGCAAACTGCGGTTGCTCATGAGGGGTGCGTCAGGCCCGCGCGAAGTCGATGAAACCGCGCTCCGCGTCGGTGCGGACCAACTTGACGTGGACGTGGTCGCCTACGTCGAGGCCCTGGAACCCGCTCTCCAGTCTTCCTTCCGCCGGAGGCCGGAGGAGCCGTACCCATGTTCCCTTGGGGGAGGCGCCGGTGACGATGGCTTCGAATTGCTCCCCTATTCTGCCGGAGAGGAGCAGGGCTGCCGCCGACTTCCGGACCCGCCGCTCGACCTTCGTCGCGTTGTCTTCCTGTTCCGTGCAGTGCTTCGCGAGTTCGGCAAGCTCAGGGATCGCATAAGGAAGCGGCGCTCCCGCCATCGCCGCCTTCAGGAGACGTTGCGTAATCAGATCAGGGAAGCGCCGGTTCGGCGCGGTCGAATGCGTATAGTCTTTCACTGCCAACCCGAAGTGCCCAGGCGACTCGCCGCCTGATGGATCGAGCGCGTACTCTCCTCTCCCGATGAGCTTGACAACGGCCAGCGAGAGGTCGGCGAACTTCTCCGGGTCAGCCTTGCGTCGCTGGCCGAGGAAGGCTTCGAGGGCCACGGCATCCGGCTCGGTGGGGAGCCGGTCCCCGAACCCCGACGCGAGTTGCACGATGCGGTCCCAGCGTTCCGGGGACCGCAGAACCCGGCGGAGGGAAGGAAATCCCTTCGCTTCGAGGTAGGTCGCGGCCACTCCGTTCGCCGCAATCATAAAGTCCTCGTTCAATGAGGTCAGATTGGTGGACAACGCCTCGGGCAGCATGGGGAAAATCACGGCCGGCGTATAAACGGAGGTCGTGTTGAGCGCCGCATGGCCGTCGATCGCCGAGTCCTTCCGGACCAGTGCGTCCACGTCAGCAACCGCCACGAGGATTCTGACCCGGCCGCCCACGAGAAGTTCGGCGACCGTGAGTTGGTCGAGGTCGAGGGAGTCGTCGTTGTCGATGGACACCCAAAGCCGCTCGCGCATGTCGCGCACGTCGCCGGTTGCATCGGCAGGCCCGCCGCTGGGCGCCAACTCTTGCACGGCTCCCGGCGGGGAGTCCGGCCCCCGG
>ORJL011488567.1_pt1 | contig 12401 bp, 13 predicted proteins | sample 1779941 | NCBI WGS metagenome assembly ORJL01 (sample SAMEA104232317, study PRJEB22302) | groundwater metagenome | biome: forest; feature: aquifer; material: groundwater | place: USA | collected 2011-08-07 | depth 5.8 m
AACAAGCGGCGTTATATCAATTTTAATATCGTGAGGAAGATCCTTCGGCATAGCTTCGACTCGTACAGCATGCACAACCTTTACCAAGGAACCGCCGAGGTCCTTGATAGCCGGAGCCACACCCTCGAATTCGAGAGGCACCTCGACTTCAACCTTGTGTCCCTTCTCGAAGACATAGAAATCTGCGTGCCTAGGTGTGCCCTTGACCGGGTCAAAGTCTATATCGTGTATGAGACTCTCTTTCTCTCCATCTGGAGTCTCAAGTACTACGACGGATGACTCGCCTGCTTGTTTCCAAACCTTGAGGAAATCCACGGTATTAATAGAAATGGGTGTAGAGGGCTCCTTTTTGCCATAAAAGACGGCTGGGATTCTCCCCGCCTTCCTTAAAACGTCTAATTTTGTGGCTATATCTCGCGCCTCGGCCTTTAATGTAATCATTCCCCCATTCTAACCTGCCTCGCACCCAAAATCAACCCCTTGAATTAAGATACTTGAGTTCTTTATCAAAAAACGTACTATAAACAAAGACGAACCCTTACCAGGAGGACGAGATGCAAAAAATCCGCTTCCTCCTTGGTGGGGCGGTGGGCGTAAGTCTCTATTACGCAACACTGTACATTCTCACCGAAAAAATGAGAATCTGGTACGTTGCTTCAGCAACAGTCGCCTTCGTTCTCAATTGGAACGCAAACTTCATAATTCAGAAGTATTGGACCTTTGAGAACAGAGATCACAATGCAACACGAAACCAGGCTATCAAGTATTTCACGATGGCGCTCGGACTTCTAATAACCAACAATGGATTGCTGTATTTGTTGGTTGAGTACGTTGGACTTTGGTACATCACTGCCCAAATCGTGCTCACCATTGTTCTCACGATTGTGAGTTTCATCATCACTCGGCGAATATTCACTTGAGCCCTGTAGCAATAATATACGGGCTTTTTTATTTTTTCCTAATACGTTATCTTTAAGTGGTCACTTATTTGTAATGTCTGTGTGCAACACCGAGTGTTGCACACTTCCAACGAAGTTCGACCTCACTATCGAATAGACATATATTTTCTAATGAAGTCTGAAATTTCTTTGAGAAAAATATCCTTGTCTTTTGAATCCCCCGCCGCAATCCTTTTAGCAAATTCGTACAAATCATTATTCCCTACCGTAAGCCACCTTCCATTTTCATGTAGAAAATATAACAACGTAGTAACGGCGACCCTCTTGTTACCATTTTGAAAAGGATGATTCTTAATCATAAGATAAAACAACATTGAAGCCTTTTGCTCAATAGTCTTGTATAAACTTTTGCGCCCAAAGGTTTGAAATGGAGTATTGAGACAACTTTCAAGCTTGGCAGGATAACGCGTCTCGAAGGGTGGAATAGGCTCGTTGTATTCCATGAGTTCTTGGGCAAGTCTGTGGGCTACATACTCGATTTCAATCAGAGTTGGTCTTTTGATTGTACGCCTAGCCATAGATTATTTATTCCTTACCTAATTTCCTAAGCGCTTCATGATAGTCTTTGACTGTTCTCTTAACCACATCTTCAATTTCTTTTTTACGATCAACAGAGATGAACTGGCCCATTATTGTAGCCAACTCTTCTTCAGCAATAAGGTAGTTGCGACCAAATTTTTCTGCTTTAATCTGACCTTTTTTTATTTTTTTGAATATAGCAATACGACTAATTCCGAGATATTTGGCTAATTCGGTAGTAGAAAAGTAGGCTTTTGTATTTTTATCCTTATTTATAGTCATATCTATAGGTTAACATATGTTAACTCATAAAATCAACTGGTCCTATTCAATGGCTATATGGCTTGCTAAATATTCAATAGTGCCCCCGACCTTCTTGCCTGGGTTGAAAATATTTTGAGGATCAAAGATTTCTTTGGTTTGTTTAAATAGGTTGAGGATTTCAGGGCTATACATCTTGTCTAAGTATGGAGTACGGACTATACCGTCGTTGTGTTCGCCGGTGATAGAGCCGTTGTATTCCTTCACTAAATTATAAATTTTCTCTCCTACCTCCTTAATCACGCCAATGTTTTTCCTATCGTGCATATCCATAATTGGTATGATGTGGAAATTACCGTTGCCTGCATGGCCTGCGATAGTATAAACCAGTTTGTATTCCTCCAAAATCTTCTTCATCTTGGGCAGAAATTCCGGCATATGTTCTGGAAGAATAACCACATCATCTACAAAGGGGGCCGTACGAGAACCATGAATATGTTTGCGGAGGAGACTAAAACTCTCTCGACGAATGGTCCAGTACTTTTCTGACTCTTCTTCTGATTTTGTTTTTCTCATCACCAATCCGAAGTGTTTTATTTTATCTTCTAAATCATTTAATTTTTTGTCTACTTCGGATTCAGATTGGCCCGTATACTCCACGAGCACAATGAGTTTGGGCATCCCGAGTTCTCGAAGTATCATGAAAGCTTCAGGGATAAACGAGAACATCAGTTTAGAAAAATTCTTGGCCTTCATGGTGCGGAGCATCTCTGGGAAAAATCTGAAGGCGAGCTTCATGGTCGCATCGTCATAAGTTTCAACAGAATCCGGATTGGTTGGAAGAATTTCGTTTACTAATTTGGCCAGAGGGTCAAGATTTTTAAGAAATATCACGAAGAGTTTGGAGACGGGCTCAACAGGCACCAACTTCACCGTAGCCTCTGTGACCAACCCGAGCGTGCCCTGTGATCCAACAATGAGTTTATTCAAATCAAAAGCCTTTCCATCCCAAATATTCCAGAGATAATATCCGGCGGAATTCTTGGAAACTCTCGGTCGGGCATCTTCTATAATTTTTCTATTATTTTCTAGAAGTTCAAAAACATTTTTATAAATATTACTTTCGAAATCTGCTTGCTTCATTTTCTTATCCAATTCCATTCGTGAAAGTGGTCTAACCTCGTACTCCTTCCCATCAGAGAAAACTACTTTGGATTTCAAAATATAATTTTCCATCTTACCGAAACGCAGTGTTTTCTCTCCAGCGCAGTTGTTTCCGATCATTCCACCCAAGGCGTTCATATTCTTAGAAGCCGTAAAACAAGGTAGAATAAGGCTTTTTTCAAGAGTCTTCGGTTCGAAATCTCTGTAGAACACTCCCGGCTCGACCACTGTTCCACCCTCACTCACCTCACCCATACGATTCATATGCTTAGTCACATCTGCAATGATTGATTCACCCAAGGGTCCGCCCGACATACACGAACCCGCAGCCCGAATGGTTATAGAGAGCGTCGAATCACTAGATTTATTTTCAGAAACAAATCTCACTAACTTTTTTAAATCTTCTGAATCTTGAGGATACACTACTAGCTTCGGCTTCACTTCAAAGAGTGAGGCATCGTGAGAATACAATTTAAGCGTCTCATCATCGTTCATCACCTCTCCCCTAAAAAATTTCTGTATTTCTTCTTTCATTTGTTTGTATTATAACAGCAAAAAGACTGACCCTAAAAAAATCATTATCAAAAACTCTTCTTCGGAAAAATAATCAATAAATCCTCTAATATTCACTTTTTTATTGGGGAAAAACGGAAAGTAATCTGATTTATCCAAAGCATCCAAAATCAAGTGGCTCAAATATGCTAGAAACAAAACTAAACCAGTCTGATAATTTATTATGAAAGTTACCGCCGATATCAACAGAAAAACCAGTACATTATGAAGAATATTTCTTTGATCACCATAAGGGTCTTCTCTATCAAAAACAGTTTTGAAAAACTTCTTCGGCTTTAACAAAACTCCATTTTTTGCATATGTATAAATGTGATCAACATCCACACAAGTGGCACAAACAATAGAGAGCCCATAATTTCCAGTTAATTTTCCAATTACCAAACCGGCCAACAAGTGAGTGGGAAATGTCATATCATTCTAACATTCTAACGAACTTTAGAATGATCTCTCCCCGTCTGGTTAATTTTTGTCTCACTGATTTATCATCATTTCTTTTCATCACTAGTCCGGCAATAGCAAGCTTGGTTATATGGGCAGAAATATTTTTCATATCCGACTTCAATTTTTCTGAGATTTCCTGAACCGATAGTTCGGGTTCTTTGTGTAATAAGGCTAAAATTTCCAATCTTCTATGATTTGCAAACCCTTTCACTATCCTCTCTAATTCTCTATTTGTCTTCATATTCTTATTCTAACATTCTATAGAACATTGGAATGACATTATTTAATTTTATTGAACACTTTTAGTTTCGCGGTAACAATTTTTTTCATCTCGGCGACACCTTCAGCCATAAATTTGTATGGAGCGACTTCATCCGAACTTAAACCCTTCTCAATTCCCTTTTTGTAAGCCACTCGTAGTTCAGTATTGATATGCACAATCCTAATCCCGGCATCGATCGCGGCCGAAACTTCTTCATCTGTATTTCCTGAAGCGCCGTGGAGAACGAGGGGTACACCCACAACAGCATTTATTTCTTTTATCCTCTTTATGTTCAACTTCGGTTCGCCTGACCTCACGAGGCCGTGCACATTCCCAACCGACGGTGCGAAGAGATCAACTCCTGTCTCCTCCACAAACTTCTTCGCATCTTCTGGAGTAGTTTGAGTAGCTTCTGAAACACCGTCTGGAATCTCATCACGCACAAGCGAACCCGAACCAATGAATCCAAGTTCTCCTTCTACAAGCATCCCGGGGGCCTTTTCCCTCGCATACTTCACCACCTCCATAGTCATCATGACATTCTCGAAGAACGGCTTCTCTGCTCCATCAATAATCACCGAATCAAATGTATTATCCACTGCCTCTTTGGATGCTTCTATAGAATAAGTGTGATCAGCATTGAGGAAAACTGGTAAACCCTTATCTCGCTCCGCCTGAACAAGGACCCGAATCTCCGCCACACCGAGGAAACTACGCTCCTTCTCCGAGACACCAATGATAACCGGTACATTAAGCTCGGTCGCCGATTCCACCACTGCCTTCAAACCTTCTGAGTCAGAAATATTGAAATGTCCGATTGCCACACCCTTCTTGTCCGCCTCCTCAATATATTCTTTCAGAGTTTTCATTATCCTTATGATAACATATACGTATGTACGATTTCATTGCTATAGGAGATACAGTCATAGACGCCTTCATTCGTCTGAAAGACGCGAGTGTTTCTGGAGAGCCAGATACCAAGGAATACAAAATCTGTTTGCCTTTCGCTGATAAGGTTCCCTATGAAGACATGTTTGTAGTCCCAGCTGTAGGCAACGCGGCCAACGCCGCCGTTTCTACCTCGCGCCTGGGTATAAAGTCGGCCATAGTTTCAAACATTGGAGATGACCAGAACGGGAAGAATTGTTTGGAGGCTTTTAAAAACGATAATGTGGGTACTGAATTTATAAAAATAAATCAGGGGATAAAAACCAATTATCACTATGTCTTATGGTACAAAGAGGACAGAACCATTTTAATCAAACACGAAGTTTATCCGTATACTCTTCCAGAAATCGGAAACCCGAAATGGGTATATTTCAGTTCGGTCAGTGGAACCGCCTACCCATTCCACAACACAGTCGCAGAATATTTAGAGAACCACCCAGAAATTAAACTCGCTTTTCAGCCAGGTAAAAATGAAATCAAACTTGGACGAGAAAAACTCGCGAGTTTATACAAACGAGCCAACATACTTTTCTGCAACGTAGAAGAAGCAGAGAAAATATTGGAGATAGAAACTTTGGGTATAAATGAACTACTAAAACGTCTTCAAGAAATTGGACCAAAGATAGTGGTCATCACCGATGGACCCAAAGGTGCCTATGCGTACGACGGCACAGAAACATGGAGACAACTCCCATATCCAGATATTAAACCTCCGTTCGAACGGACCGGCGCTGGAGACGCGTTCGCCTCTACTGTTGTGGGAGCACTAATACTTGGGAAAACTCTACCCGAAGCCCTTTCTTGGGGCGCAGTTAATTCTATGTCAGTAGTTCAAGACGTTGGTGCCCAGAAAGGACTATTAACAAAAGAGGCGCTCGAGAGTTTCCTCTTAAGCGCCCCTCCTGAATTCAAACCTACGAAACTGAATTAATTCCCGATTTGATTTGAGATCTGTTGAAGCAACCCTCTAAGCGATTCATAAACGCTGGCGTAGTTTGGTTGAACTGTATTCAACGACGATGTTACAGAATTGCACTGGAAGGCAAATACTGCTTGCCCCTGCAGGGATGAGTTGTTGCTGCATGAGTAAACTCTAAATGTCGTCGTGTTTGGTGTGTTAGGTGAACAAGCGGCCACTGCACTTGTATAAACAGGACCGTTTCCTACATAAACACTGCCCGGATTTATATAATCAGTCATCAACCCTCCACAAGGATTGGATGGGTATGTGTAGCTAACTGTATTCTCTTTGCTCGAGAGTGGTATCGATGAGGTTTGACTATAGTTTGCTGAATACGCATCACCAGCAGAAACAGGTGCTGGGGTTGGTGTAGATGTTTGACTCAAAATACTTACAGCCACACTGCCTGACTGAGAACCTCCGGCGCCAGTACAGGTCAGAGTATATGTAGCACTTTGAGTTTGATTAGGAACATAAAACGTCCCGTTATAAGAAGGAACATTCACTCCATAGGAATTGTAGACACCATCGTTGAACAAAGTTCCATTCTTAAACATCTGGCACTTTGTAAAGTTTGTTGCTCCCCAAACAAAATTCACAGGTGAACCGGAAGTGACTGCCACTGAATTCTTTTTGTCAGAAGCGTTGTTCAAGTAAGCAGTTGGAGCTGGAGTTGTAGTAGTTGTTTGAGCTGGATTATTAATAGTCAAATTAAATACTGTTTTACGAGTTGGCGCACCCACACCTGAAGAAGTAACAGTAATCGGGTATGTTCCAGATGAAGCATTGGGATACACAGTAAAGCTATAATTGTATGTTCCAAGATTTGCATTAGCTGGTAAGGTAAGAGGTGAACCTCCAACAGTAACCCCGTTCGGTAAACCAGAAAAAGAAAAGGTTAAGTCTGTCGGTGTGCCTGAAATTACATTGCGGACAAGAGAGGCACCAATAAAGGTAACCGGAGTTCCAATAGCTGGCCATGACACAGTTTTATTGCCGTCATTTGAAAGTGTGTAATCAAATGAAGTTGCAGTTGAATCAACATTTATTGTCACTGTGGCTGATTGTGAAAACCCCGAACCATAACAAGTAATTGTGTAAGCAGCCGTTTGATTTATTGGTCCTACTGATTCTGAACCTGATGTGGCTCTAGGACCATTCCATGAACCAGGGATTCCTGATGCAGTACACGTTGTGGCATTTGTTGATGACCAGTTGAGTACTTTGTATGAACCCACGGCCGCCGTGTTTGAACCAGAACCAAAACTTGAATTAATCCAGAGTTTTGCTGTTGGAGCTCCTGAATCAGAAATCGTAGTTGGGGTCCATGAAAGATTAATTCCTCTCATGGTTCCTGGTCCTGTATCACCTTGACCATGGCATTGCACTCCAATCGTAGTATTTGAAGTGTCATTTCCATATCCATCTTTTTGGTTTGCAATATAGAATGTTCTTGATCCTGAAGTTGGCAAATTGGACGTATTCCAATATGTTCCATCCGAAAGACGGAGTTTTGTCTGACCGTATGTGTTGCAAGAAGAAGCATTTTTCGTATTCCAAGTAAACACTACAGCATCAACCTTACCGAGATTAACTGTTGGTTCTTGATAACCCGTACTAGAATAATCACCTACACGAAGATTAATCTCAGCAGGAATTTTAGGAGTTGATGTTGGTGTTGGTCCATCGCATCCGTACAATTCATTTAATTTTATACGAGTAGAAACACCCACAAACCCATTTCCCTTTGTTAATCCATTAGGAGTCAGAATTTCATCAGCATATTTTTCTTGAAAACCTATTACTGCAGCTTCAGTGGATTGGCCGAAGACTGAACCAGCCTTTGGTCCCTCGTTATCAGAAATAGTAAATCCTTCTTTTCGTAATGCCGTTTGAAGAGCTCGAACCATTGGCTCATCATACGAAGTTTTCCCATCACCTAATTTTAGATTTCGGATAAATGTATAACAAAATTTATCTGCTGAAACAGTAGGTGAAGCAGATGTATTTCCTGATTGAGCTTGAAGAGTGGCAAGTTGTGCTAAGAGCGCATTAATTTGAGCTTGAAGTTCAGCTATAGTTACTGCACCTGCATTTGGAGCCGAAACAAATAAAATACTAATAAATAAAAAACCCGCAATAAAAGCTTTTTTCATGATTTTTGATTATTTATAAACTTCCTTAATAATACACCCCCCCCCCACAATTCCTCCTATATCCTTATCCCCACAAAAAATGGCTTAGATTATGACTATTTTCTACAATAATTCCTTTATCAATTTCAAAACATCTTTCTCTCCCATTCCATAGTGTTCAATCAATTCTGCAGGAGTACCGGATTGACCAAATTCATCATTCACTCCAATAAATTTCATAGGTACAGGAAATTTCTTAGCCAAGAGTTCAGCCACCGCACTCCCCATTCCCCCAGCAATCTGATGTTCTTCGACTGTCACAATTTTCCCAGACTTCTTTGCCAAACTTATAATCGCTTCTTCATCCAAAGGTTTAATAGTTGAGAGGTTCATCACTTCAACTTCAATTCCCTCTTTCTCCAAAGTTTGTGCAGCCGAAAGAGCTTTATGAAGAAGTGCACCCGTCGCAATAATTCCAACTTTTGGATTTTTTGAAGTCCAAAATATTTGAGCCTTGCCTATTTCAAAGGGTGTTTCTGCAGTAGTCATCACCGGAGTTTTCTCTCGAGCCAAACGTATATAAACCGGAGTATTGGTATCAACACTCGCAAGAGTAGCTTTCTTCGCTTCTATTGCATCGCAAGGAGAGAGCACTATCATACGTGGAAGAATTCGAGTGAGGGCGAGGTCTTCTATGGCTTGATGTGTCCCACCGTCTGGCCCAACAGAAACACCCGAATGCGAGCCAGCAATTTTCACTGGCTGGTTGTTATAGCAAATAGTCGTACGAATTTGTTCCCAATTTCTACCCGGAGAAAACATCGCATAGGATGTGATGAAAGGAATCTTGCCCATGGCTGCCAACCCACTTGCCACAGAAGCCATGTTCTGTTCAGCGATACCCACCTGTACAAATCTATTTGGGAACTTTTCTTTGAAAGGTAGTGCTTGCGCGGATTCTGTGAGGTCAGCCGAAAGAGCCACTACTTGAGGATTTTTCTCCCCCGCGAGCACAAGCCCCTCACCGAAACCTTTCCTAATCGGTATTTGTTCGGCATCCTTGTAGAACATTTTTGTATTAAGTTTTAAATTTAAATTAAGCATTTTCTGTTTACTGTCTACTATTTACTACTCATGCTCACTCTTTATCTTCCCACCCAAAGTTCTTAATTCTTTCAAGGCAATCTCCCCTTCCTCCTTAGAAGGGGGTTTACCATGCCACCTGTAGTCTCGTTCGAATTCTTTCACCCCTTTGCCCGGAATAGTGTGGGCAATGATGACTGTGGGCTTCTCATAAATACTCTTGGCCGCTTCGAAAGCATCGGCGATTTCCTCCATATTGTGTCCATCTACTTCTATAACATGCCAATTAAATGCTCTCCATTTGTCCGAAAGTGATTCAAGGGGCATCACATCTTCGGTAAAGCCATCTATCTGAATATTATTCCTATCAACTATCGCAACAAGGTTATGAAGTTTATTTTTACCTCCGAGCATCATAGCTTCCCAATTTTGACCTTCGTCTAATTCTCCATCACCCAAGAAGCAATAAATTCTCCTCTCACCATCCTTCGAATCCATCCTGTCTGCGAGGGCCATGCCTATCGCTTGAGAAAGTCCTGAACCAAGTGGGCCCGAACTCGTCTCAACATAAGGCAAAAAATCTCTGTGTGGGTGTCCCTGAAGACGCGAACCAAATTTTCGAAGAGTTTTCAGCTCTTTCACAGGGAAATATCCAGAGTGAGCCATCGTGGAATAAAGTACTGGACAGATGTGCCCGTTCGAAAGCACCACCCTGTCTCGTTCTTCCCAATCGGGTTTCTTCGGATTGTGTTTGAGTGTATGGAAATATAGAACAGTGAAAACATCCGCCATCCCAAGTGGTCCTGCTGTGTGTCCACTCCCCGCTTCTACAAGCATTTCAATAATACTTTCGCGAATATCATTCGCCTTCTCCTCAAGTTCTATTCTGCGTTCATCAGAAAGATTACTCATTGTTAGAGTAATTATACCACTTCTAGGAATTCTTCTAAGGATTCTTCGGGATTTTCGGTACCAAATATCGCAGAACCCACGATGAGGCGATTCACTCCCACTTCGACTAGTTCTTCAACATTATCTAGGTTCACTCCCCCGTCTATAGAGATAATAGTTTCTGGAAACTTTAATTTAAATTCTTTTATTCTATCGAAAATTTTTGGATCAAATTCATTCCCCTGCCTGCCTATCGAATCAATACTCATAAAGTGAATAAAATCCGCTTCGGACACATGCGGATAAATTTTCTCAAGCGGAGTATCCATATTTATAGAAATACCAATCTCCACACCCACAAAGGTCGTGGCGCCACCAAACTTCTTTTTAAAGTTATTTAAAGCTTCGGAAAGTTCCTCGCCGTCTTTGAAAGCTTCGAACTGCACAATAATCCTCTCGGCTCCGGCGCGAATCCAATCCTCAACCATATCTTCTGGATTTCTCACCATAAGGTGCGCTTCAAAGCTCGTCTCCTCCCAAAATGGGAATCCTTCTACTTCATCCACAATCTTTAGAAATTCAGTTTGTTCACCTCTGTACGGCCAGCTTGAATCCTTGGTTAGGCTTCCGTCCATTACGTCTATGTGCACCATATTTATTTGGCCGGCAACCATCCCCAACTTCTCTTCGAGGTCGTTCCAATCCTGAGGCAATATCGCTGGGATAATCTCACTCATTTCTATTCGTGAATCCTCTCCATCTTATCTATGCGTCTCTGGTATTTCGGGTCAGTTAGAAATTCTGTCTCGAGCCATACTTTAACCGCCTTCTCGGCGTCTTCTTCGGTCACGAACCTGGCTCCAATTGAGAGGATGTTTGAATTGTTGTGCAGACGAGAAAGTCGAATGATCGATTCACTTTCGTCTTTAACCACATACTCCCCTTTGCCATAATAAACCGCTGCTCGCACATTCCTGAATTTATTGGCTGCCATAGCTTCACCCTGACCCGAACCGCCGAGAATGATTCCCCGAACATCATTCGGATGAAGAGAAACTTCTCGAGCAACAGGGATAATAAAGTTCGGATAATCATCGCCCTCGTTGTATTCACTTGCTCCCTTATCTTCGACTGTGTGCCCAAGACTCACAAGAAAGGGTTTGAGTTTCTCCTTGAGTCCAAACCCAGCATGATCACTCCCAATAAAGATTTTCATATAATTTATTTTATCGCACTTCCAAGCTTCACTACATGGTCTACTAGTGTATAGGTATACCCCATCTCGTTGTCATACCACGCGAGGATTTTCACCAAATTTCCCCCAACCACTCGAGTGAAGGACAAGTCAGCAATGGATGCATGCACTGAATCACGGATATCAGATGAAACAATCGGCTCACTCGTCACTTCAAAAATATCTTTCCACCTGTCTGTATGAGAAGCATCGGTTAAAATTTTATTTATCTCTTCTACGGTTGTATTTTTCTTCGAAATAAAAGTCACATCCACGATTGAACCGATGACCGATGGCACTCGGATAGAAATTCCATCGAATAGTCCCTCAAGCTCTGGCATAGCCTTGGTCACAGCGATAGCCGCACCGGTTGAAGACGGGACAATGTTCTGTGCCGCCGCTCTACCCTCTCGGAAATCTTTTTTGTTTGGACCATCCACTAGGGATTGTGAAGCGGTGTATGAGTGCACAGTATTGAGAACAGCTTTCTCTATGCCGAGAGTTTCATTGAGAATCGCCAATATCGGACTGGCCGAATTAGTTGTACAGGAAGCATTGGAGGTGATCTGACAAGTATTTAATCTGTCTTCATTAATCCCCATAAGCACTGTCGCTCCTTCTACTCCTGCAACTGGAGCGTCCTTCATAGGAGCCGTCACCACTACTCTCTTCGCTCCAGCATCCAAATGTGCCTTGGCCAGAGCATAAGTAGTGAAAAACCCAGTAGATTCGACCACCACATCTATATCCAAATCTTTCCAAGGCAAATTCGCCGGATCTTTCTCCGAAAGAAACTTCACTCCGTCTAAACTTACATCACTTTGGCCATAAACCGTGTCGAATTTGAGTAGATAAGCAATGTTTTCTTTGTCCCCGAGGTCGTTTATAGCTACTATTTCTAGCTCTGGTCGTTTCTTCGCAATCTTATAGAACGCGCGTCCAATTCGCCCCGCTCCATTAATAGCTACTC
>ORJL010785419.1_pt1 | contig 12400 bp, 11 predicted proteins | sample 1779941 | NCBI WGS metagenome assembly ORJL01 (sample SAMEA104232317, study PRJEB22302) | groundwater metagenome | biome: forest; feature: aquifer; material: groundwater | place: USA | collected 2011-08-07 | depth 5.8 m
CAAAAGCCAGTGGTTTTTGAAAATGGGGGGAAAGGTTAAACCACCACCGAGAAACGTGTGCCCATGTGCATATTACGAACGCAAGGATCGCGCCCGTAGAGACAAACCTGCCGACCGTCATGGTCCCAATACGCGCCCGACACACGGACGGAGGAATGAAAAAAAACTCCTGTGAGGTAAGAAATATTTTCTGTGTTATTTGCGTAGTTATCCATGGGTTTTCTTGTTTCTGTAAGATGAATCATAAAAGCTATGATCCAATCTTCAGGAGTCATACCGGATTCTTGGAAGTAAGGAGAGTGAGGATCATCTTGAGCTTCTTGAAGAGTAAAGAGATATTCCATGGGGGTTTTACCTGATTCAAGAGGAGGACGGGGGTTCTCGTCTCCTTGGGGTGTTCCTTTGCCTTTACGGGGAATATAGGCAAAGCCTTTGGGAGTTTCCGTGTCTTGTGATTCTAGGTTTGAGGGTTGGAGAAGATGAATGGTCCAGCCTCTCCATCCATTGTCACCCGTCCGATCATCATTACCCGTCCGACCATTGTCACCCCGGGCTTGACCCGGGGTCTCTTGTCCTTCAAGTATCTCCATCTTTGTCTTTCCTTGATGATCCTTTTCATCAAAAGATCGTGGCTCATAGACAAGCTTTGGGGAATCTCCAATGTCTGCTCCTTGGTATTCTTCCCATGTCCAAAGGGGTTGGTTGGTATTAAGATTAAAAGTGGGGTTATCCTTTTTGTATTTGAGAAGGAATTGTTTGAGAGTTTCTGTGAGAACATCAAGGCTCATGCCAAAGGGAACGAGGAGAAGTTTGGTAAAACCTTGGTCGTGTTTTGTTTCGAGAGTTTCGCGACGCTCAAAAAGACGGGAGGCTATTTGTTCAAGAGTGGGGATGGGGTACTTCTTGCCGTCTATGCCTGTGATTGTCCCATCTCTGAGAATCCCCACCTGTTCAAGGAGGGTAAATTGGGAGTCATATTGTTCTTTGAGGTGATAAAACTTCTCAGCATATTCGAGAGCTTCTTTATTCTTCCAAGGTTCCTTTTTTACAAGCAGGTGCTCAAAGCGTTCGAAAAGATTAGCGAGTTGAGTAAGGTCAGGAGTGGAAAGTTTGCTTGCAGCTTCACGAAGGGCATCGGGTTTGTTCAGTGTGTCTCTGGGAATATCATGAGCCTTGGCAAAAGCAATGATCTCTTGTCGGAGAGTTTCAAAATGCTCGCGATGTTGTTCTGGAAGAGAATCACGGACACTCGAAGAGGAAGCCAAGATGGCTTCGTTAAAGGTAGCGGATAAAGGAGGTTCAGGAGACAGAGTCCCCCTTCGTCCCGCCGTTGGCGGGACTTCGGAGGGACAGTTTTCACTTTTTGTGAAAACTGATGGACGAGAAAAAAGAGACATAAATGATTAATATTATCTTATCACGATCACCCTCTTTCACACACATAAAATTGAACTAGCCACTCTCCCCTGCTATCATAGCCCTATATGTCACGCGTTTTAACTGCTCTGCAACCAAGCGGAGTCCTCCATATTGGCAATTATTTCGGCGCGATCGAGCCTCTCCTCGATCTCCAAGAGCACAATGAAAATCATCTCTTCATTGTGGACTATCATGCGATCACGGTTCCACAAGACCCTGTCGCTTTGCGTAAAAATATCCTCTACGCTACTGCGGTCTATCTCGCGTCAGGTATTGATCCAAACAAGACCATCCTCTTTCAACAATCAAGAGTTCCCCAACACACGGAACTTGGTTGGATTCTCAATTGCTTCACTTACATGGGTGAGCTTGAGCGCATGACCCAGTTCAAAGATAAATCCAGAGGCAAAGGAGAATCTGTTTCCATCGGACTTTTTGATTACCCTGTTCTCATGGCTGCGGATATTCTTCTTTACGACACCCAAGTAGTGCCTGTGGGAGAAGATCAGGTCCAACACGTGGAACTCGCGCGCGATATTGCAAAGCGTTTTAATAATCGTTTTGGAGAGGTGTTCGTCATTCCCGAAGTTCGTATTCGTCAAAGTGGAGCGCGCATCATGGGGCTTGATGATCCTACTAAAAAAATGTCCAAGTCTGCGGAATCTACGCGCAGTTATATTTCACTTCAAGACTCTCCGGAAGAAGTGGAAAAGAAAATCAAAACCGCAGTCACAGATTCGGAGTCTATAATTGCCTATGATCCAGAACATCGTCCAGCCATAGCAAACCTTCTCACGATCTACAGCCTTGTGACCAAAAAACCGATCGAAGAAATTGTGACGAGTTATGAGAGCAAAGGCTATGGCCCCTTCAAAACTGATCTTGCAAATGTCATCAATGTCTGGCTTCAACCCATCCAAGAAAAAACATTGATGTACCTCAAAGACGAAGAACAATTAAAGCAAATCCTTGAGAAAGGCGCACAAAAAGCTCGAGAAAAAGCAGAAAAAACCATGCAGCGCGTACGACAAACCATTGGTGTCATTCTCTAAAAAAAGCCCCAGATTTACTGGGGTTTTTGCTATTTTTGATTGACGAAACGCCTTTTTCCTGCCATAGTGACAGCGTCCCAGGAATGTCGGACGGCTGCGTGAAAGGTTGGGTTTAACCCAATCCTGACCCGAGGAAAGTCCGAACACCACAAAGGATCGCAAGGTCTTTAAAAAAAACGTCGTTAACGACGACCAGGTATAAGCATCTGAACTCGAGGAATTGGATTTTTCTGTTCCTTGACTTCTGATCCAAAGCCTAGGGAAAGTGCCACAGAGACAATACTACCCCCCGTCGTCTGGCTTTGCCGGACTATGGAGGGGGAAAGGTGAAAAGTGATGGGAGGTTGGGCAACCAGCCACCTATCTCGCCTCACGGTGACGTGAAGGCGTGGTAAACCCGTTTTGGTGAAAGAGCAAGTTTGGTAGCTCGCTTGAACCTGCCAGCAATGTCAGGTCTAGATAGATAGCCGTCTCCTCTCGCCTATTTGGAGAGTAGACAAAATTCGGCTTACAGACATTTCCTGGAACACCAAAACCCCACCGGATTAACCGGTGGGTTTTGGTTTTTCAAAAGCAACCGGTAAAATTTACGTGACACAAAAAACTCAATGACAATAGGTACGCTTCCCCTTATGAAAATTCATCTATTCAATGAAAGAATGGAAATATTCCTTACGACTCTAGAAAAACCGATGATCGCCAAGATGTTGCGGACGCTTGATCTCCTTGAAATGTTTGGAAATAAACTGGGTATGCCACACAGTAAATCGCTTCAGCATGGTCTATTTGAATTGCGTATACGCGGAGCACAAGAAGTCAGAGTGATTTATACTTTTCACAAAAACACTATTGTTCTTTTATATGGTTTTGTGAAAAAAACGAACAAAATTTCAAAAAAGGATTTTGAAGTAGCTTTGAAAAATAAAAAACGTCTTGACGAAAGCATAACACATACGTTATACTCATAAAGTATGAAATCCTATAAAACCTTGAGATCGACCTTGCTCAAAGATAAAAAAATCAAAAAGGCTTATGACGAACTTGGGCCTGAATTTGCTGTAATTGAAAAATTTATAGAACAACGTCTAAAACTAGGGTTCTCGCAAAAAGATTTGGCTCAAAAAGTCGGCACAAAACAATCTGCCATCTCTCGATTCGAATCAGGCACCTATAATCCAACAATCAGTTTTCTCTACAAAGTCGCGGATGCCCTTGACGCTAAGTTAAAAGTAACTGTTTCATAAACCCATAAAAATGCCCACCGGATTAACCGGTGGGTTTTGGTTTTAAAAAGAATAAAATGTCTACCTTATGAATTTTTTAAAGAAAGTTTTGACTCAACCCTCTTGAGCATCACCGCGTTGGTCGCAACGATGATGGACGATGCTGACATAAGAAGCGCGGATATCTCTGGACGAAGGATCCAGCCAAAAGTTGTATAAAAAGCGCCTGCAGCAACGGGAATAGCAAGAATGTTATAGATCGCTGCCCAAAACAGGTTCTGCTTCATTTTAGCCACTGTCGCCTTTGAAAGCGTGATAGCAGCAAGGATGTCTGCCGGATCTGACTTCATAAGCACAATGTTCGCCGTTTCGATGGCGACATCAGTGCCTGCACCGATGGCAATGCCAATATCGGCTTGTGCTAGAGCTGGCGCATCATTGATACCATCACCAACCATGGCAACAAATTTTCCATCACTCTGAAATTTTTTAACATAACCCGCTTTCTCTTCTGGAAGGACTCGCGCAAAATACCGTTTAATACCAAATTCATGAGCGACTGCTTTGGCAACACCTTCATGATCGCCAGTGATCATAACAACTTCGATACCGAACCGACGAAGACCATCGATAGTCTGTTTGGCAGAGGCGCGCACAACGTCGGCAACACCAATAATCGCAGCAACCTTCCCATTGATACTAAGAATGCTCATACTTTCACCACGTGCGACCATGCGTTCCATCGCTTCCGTAATAGGTTCAAGATCAATCCTATGATCTTTCATGAGTCGTTCTGTTCCAACAAGGATTGTTTTGCCATTCACGATTGCGATCACTCCAAGCCCCTTTAATGCCTCGAACTTCTCAATTTTTTGAGGAATGGTAATACCCTTGTCCTCCGCGTAACGAAGAATAGCAATCCCGACGGGATGGTTCGATCCTGCCTCTGCGGCTCCTTGCAGGCCAAGCACTTCGTCTTCTTTGAAACCATTGACCGTGACAATCTCCGTTACCTTGGGCTTGCCTTCAGTGAGTGTGCCTGTTTTATCAATCACGACCACTTGGATCTTTGAGGTCATCTCGAGTGTCGCAGCATCCTTAATCAGAATATTATGCTTCGCACCTATGCCTGTTCCAACAGCGACGGCGGTCGGCGTGGCAAGACCAAGCGCGTCTGGGCAGGCAATTACGATAGCGGAAACAGCAAAAGTAAGCGCGGTCACGAGGTCAATATCACTAAATACTGTCCAGCCAAAAAACGTGATGATACCAGAAGCAATCGCAAGTACTACCAAATACGACGCGGCCTTGTCGGCGATACGCTGTCCAGGTGCCTTTGAATTTTGTGCTGTTTCAACAAGTTTAATAATGCGAGCAAGAACTGTGTCAATGCCTATACGTTCGGCTTTAAACTTTACCATGCCGCTTTGGTTGATTGATCCGCCGACGACCTTATCTCCGACACTCTTTGTTACAGGAAGCGATTCTCCAGTAACCAATGACTCATCAATGGTGGTTTCTCCCTCAACGACCGTGCCATCCACTGGTACTTTGTCACCAGGACGAAGAACTACAATGTCACCAATAACGATCTCCGAAGTAAGGATCTCTTGCAAATTTCCATTACGAACAATAAAGGCTTTTGGTGGAACCAGGTCAAACAGTGCGCGGAGAGATTCTGATGTTCCTCGCCGTGATTTCATTTCCATCCAGTGTCCAAAGAGTACAAAGGTCACGAGAAGCGCGGCAGCCTCAAAGAATGTTTCACCTCCGACTGTTAATATGAGAAAGACGCTAAAGCCATAGGCAGCGAGCACACCAGTGGCAATTAGCACGGACATGTTGAGCTTACGTTTGCGAAGCGCGTGGTAGGTGCCCGTGATGAAGATAGATCCTGCCCAAAAAACAATCGGCGTTGTCAGTATGAACAAAAGCCAATGGGGAGGGATGGGCGACGGCAATATTCCAAACAGTGATTCGCCAACTGGCGAATAGAAAAAAATGGGTATTGATAAAACGAAAGCAACTAAAAAACGACGGCGCATATCAGTCTCCATAGCCTTGGCCATCTCCGGATTCGTCATCGCCGCATCGTGGTCAATGTGGCTCATCTTTTGCATGTCATGTCCACCATGATCATGACTGCTTATGTGTTTGTTTTGCATAGGTCAGATGTTTATAAAACTTGTCAGATTCAACCATGGTCTTGGCCAGAATTTATAATTGCTCAAACGGAAAAATACTTGACTTTCAAGACAACGATGGCTCACTTAAAATTATATCACGTAGCGAATGACTTTTTGTGACTCTTGCATATTGTGAGTGTGTGGACATAGATGATTTTCGCCAGCACACCTTCGTGCACTTGGCTCGAAATACGCCTGATGATTTCGTCGACAAGGAGCAGCTCGACTCCAGACAAAAAAATAAGCACTGAAGCTTTTCCTGTAAGAAGATGTAAAATTCGCCCGAGGCTTTTTTCACCATGAGATTGCTTTTTATAGAATTCAATGAATAAAACTGTTTTTTGATCATGGGTTGATGTCTGTTTATGCTAGTTGTATCATACCCCCATAGGGTATAAGATTCTATCAAAATATATGCGTCAACAAAATGACAAAAATCTTGACCGCCGCCTAAGCATCATCGAGGGTCAAATCCGCGGCCTACGCGACCTTATCGCAAAGGGAGCCTATTGCATTGACGTGATTACGCAAACGTCCGCCGTAAAGCAGGCTCTTTCAGGGGTGGAAGACATTCTACTTGAAAACCATTTGAACACCTGTGTTGTTAATCAGATCAAGAAAGGTCGCGAAAAAAAAGCAGCAGAAGAAATCATCAAGGTCTATAAGTTGAAAAGACGATAACTATGGAGTCAAAATTTATATCTTCTATCGGACGTTTACTCGTCATCCCTGTCACGCTCAACAGTGTTTGTTTAGGTATGCTTTTTGGCGTTCCTATGGTTGACGCCATGGAACCAGCCGAGCAAATAATGAACATCGCGGTTACAGGTAACCACACGATGATGATTGTCGAAATCCAGGATCACGAAGAACAACCAAAGGATGTTACTGTACAAATGGAACACGGCACTGAAGCAACGACACCTGAGTATGGAAAGACATCCGTCGGTTTCATGATAACAGATTTTCCGCACAAGATATTTCCATGGCAAATGACTCACTTAGAAACAACAGGAACTCCGTCGACCTACCAGCTTCCTCACCAACAATTTTCCTTGACCGGGACCACTATCAAGCGCGAATAGCAAGCGACAAGGATTAAAAACTTGTCTGTCTTAATATTGTTGTTTGTTTTTATGCATCAAAAAATCATTCCTATTCGCGGCATACACTGCCGCTCGTGCGAGTTGCTCCTGGAAAACGCCATCGGTAGCATTCAGGGTGTGTCAAAAGTAAAAGTCGATTTTCGCAAAGGCTGCGCAACTATCGAATATAGTGCAGACATTCCGAGCCAGAACGAAATCGTAAACATAGTGAAACAAGCAGGATACGAAGTCGGCGAGCCGGGAAAGCTTCCTTGGATCACCAAGAATAATACGGACTGGCGATACATCATCTTCGGGATCGGTTTGCTCACTGTCCTTTACTATGCTCTGCGCGGCACTGGCCTCCTAGATTTCGCGCTCGACGAGAAGGAAGTTACTACAACCTTCGCATTGCTCCTCGGCCTTATCGCTGGAGTCTCTACTTGCATGGCGCTCGTTGGTGGACTCGTTCTCGGTGTCGCCGCTAGGCACGCAGAACTTCACCCAGAAGCCACGGCTTTGGAAAAGTTCCGCCCACACATTTTCTTCAACGGCGGACGTGTGCTCGGTTACGCACTCCTCGGCGGCTTGCTTGGACTCTTCGGTGGGTTCCTGCAAATCTCGGGCGATATCCTTGCTTTCCTCACACTCGTGGTTGGCACGGTGATGATCATACTTGGTATCAAGCTTACCAACCTTTCGCCGCGCATTTCTGCAATCTCACTTACACTCCCATCTTCTGTCGTTCGTTTCCTTGGTCTCTCTGAACACCAAAAAGAATACAGTCACAAGACTTCAATGTTGACCGGAATACTGACGTTCTTTCTCCCTTGCGGTTTCACCCAGGCAATGCAACTTTATGCAATTAGCACCGGCGATTTCAAAAGTGGTGCGCTCATCATGGGTGCATTCGCGCTTGGCACGGTCCCAGCGCTTCTTGGTATAGGCGGACTGTCTTCGATTATGAAAGGGACGATGGCGCGTATCTTCTACGCAGTAGTCGGCATCCTTGTCATAACTTTCGGCGTCTACAATATCCAAAGTGCCATAGCTGTCCTGCCAACGGCTATCTCTTTTGGTAGCCAAGAAATCAATTACACACCATTCGAAGGTGATGTGGAACAACAAGACACTCAAATTATAAAAATGACGCAGTCAGCCTCTGGTTATTCCCCGAGCACCTTGCGCGTCAAGGAAGATATTCCTGTACGGTGGGTCATTACCTCTGAATCGTCTTTCACCTGCGCTTCAAGCATCGTCGTCCCCTCGCTTGGCATTCGTACTAATTTGAAAAAGGGTGAAAATATCATCGAGTTCACCCCGACCAAGAAAGGATCTATTCCCTACTCCTGCTCAATGGGAATGTACCGCGGAATAATTATTGTCGAATAACTCTATGTCTAAACTTCTATTCACCATTACCAACCTGACCTGCGACGCCTGTGTCAAACTGTCGACTGTGGTGCTTCGCAAGTTGCCGAAGGTCACGGATGTGTCTATTGACCTCTCAACCAAAATAGCTCGCATACTATCGGAGGAACCCATAAATCCCAGCGACGTGACCGAAGCGCTGAAAGCCAAAGGCTACGACATCGCGTTCTCATCCTCCATCTATGAATAAAACATTCCGCGTCTTTGGGATGCATTGTGCATCTTGCGAAACGCTTATCAATGAAGAAGTCAAAAGACTCTTAGGTGTCATGAACGTCGCGACAAGTGCAGGTGAAGGTATTTGCCGTGTGTCTACGAACGTGGACGTTCCCGACGACGTCATCATAGCCGCAATCAAAGTAGCAGGGTATGACGCCGTACTGGAAACGACACCATCAGAGGCAAATTCAATCGTGCCATCCGAAAGTCCCATCACCATCGTCGAACACGAAGGTGATCGTGTGAGTTTTCGTTATCTCACTGAAACGCGTGGCGAAGGAACAATAGATATACAGGACGACGGCCGTCCAAAGTTTCATGGAGCGGTTGTCAGGCAAAAAAGCGGTACCTTGGAATTTCCCGCTGGTCTCAAACAAAACGCCCAAGAGATGGTAGGATTCTTCGAGTCACTTATTCACGAGAAGGTGGTTGTACAAAATTCATCCACGACTCGTGAAGAAATCCTTGCGACTACATGTATTACTGAACCAGAAAACGAAAAAAAAATAACGCTCCGTCTTTCTGGTATGCACTGTACATCTTGCGCGGGCATTATCACGAAAAGCATCAAAAAGTTACCAGGTGTTGTGGATGCGCAAGTGAGCTTCGCCTCTGAAAAAGCTCGTGTTACTTTCAATCCACGCCAAACGAGTGAAATGGCAATTATCGCACAGGTAAAAAAGGCAGGTTATCATACAGAGGTTGCTGGCAGCGCGAACCCAGATGAGGATCGCGCTAGACAGCATCAAGAAATCTGTTCCTATTGGCACAAATTCATCATTGGCGCCGTCTTATCCTTGCCGATGCTTTATTTCATGTTCCTCGACTTTTTCTCATTCCTTCCTGGCCAAGCATTCCTGCTCCCTCTGGTCGGAATCACCTCCTTTGTGCTCACGACCCCAGTGCAAATCTTCCTCGGCGCCAGGTTCTACAAAGGTCTGTGGTCAAGCCTGCGCATGAGGACGTTCAATATGGATAGCCTTATCGCGATCGGCACAAGCACAGCGTTCATCTACAGTATGGTGAACTTCCTCATCTATGCGTTCACAAACAACTCTGTCCTTGGAATAAGTGGTGAGAAGATTCCTGAATTATATTTTGAGACAGCAGCATTCCTTATCACCTTCGTACTGCTGGGAAAATGGCTTGAGAGTAAAGCAAAAGGGCAAACATCCGATGCAGTACGCAAGCTCATAGATTTACAAGCAAAGACTGCCCGCGTGTTGCGCAACGGCAAACCATTCGATATTCCAGTCGCTGATGTGGTCAAAGGCGACATTGTGCTTGTGCGCCCGGGTGAAAAAATTCCAGTTGATGGGGTGATTGAAAACGGAAGTTCGGCTGTCGATGAATCTATGTTGACTGGTGAGAGTATCCCGGTTGAAAAACATCCGGGTGATAAAGTCATTGGCGCGACCATCAACAAAAACGGGAGTTTCGAATTTTGTGCCACGAACATCGGATCAGAAACAGTGCTGGCACAAATCATCCGTCTCGTTGAGGAGGCACAGGGTTCGCGGGCGCCCATCCAGGCGTTTGCCGACCGCATTTCCGCACGATTTGTTCCAACGGTCATTCTGCTTGCCATCGCCACATTCGTAGTTTGGTTCTTCATTCTCGGCTCCACACTTAGCTTCGCATTGATGGCCTTCACAGCCGTGATCGTAATCGCATGTCCTTGTGCGCTCGGTTTAGCAACACCAACGGCTATTATGGTGGCGACTGGTAAAGGAGCACAAAATGGTATTCTCATCAAAGGTGGTGAACCACTTGAAACAGCCTGCAAAGTGCGAGCAATCATATTTGATAAGACTGGAACACTCACTAAGGGCAAACCGGAAGTGATGGACATACTCCCAGTCGGCTCACGTGACGAGGACGAAATAATGGAAATCGCCGCAGGACTGGAAGTAAAATCCGAGCATCCGTTGGCCGAAGCAATCTGTCGTTACGTCGAGGAAGAATCATTGGCAACAGCGCAAGTAATAAATTTTCAGGCTGTTCCTGGTCATGGTGTACACGGTGATATCAACGGTATGACATACTACTTCGGCAACCGTAAGTTGATCGGCACACTCGGCATTGACACGAACAGACTAGAACGAAAAATGCGACGTCTCGAAGAGGAAGGTAAAACTGTCATGTTGCTTGCCGACTCAAAGGAAGTGTTCGGTATCATCGCGGTCGCGGACGCCATCAAAGCGTCAACACCCGCTGCGGTCGCATTGCTCAAACATATGGGTTTTGCGGTCTATATGATCACCGGAGACAATATGCGCACCGCTATAGCGATCGCTCGACAAGCTGGTATTGAAGAGCAGTATATTCGTGCCGAGGTTCTGCCTGAGGACAAGGCAAATGAGATTAAAAAAATCCAAACAACTGGAGTCAAGGTCGCTATGGTTGGCGATGGTCTTAATGATGCTCCGGCACTTGCTCAAGCTGACGTTGGTATTGCCATGGGTAGTGGCACCGATGTGGCAATGGAGACTGGAGGGATTGTGCTCATGAAAAGTGATATCCAGGATGTTGTCTCCGCTATCCAACTAAGCCGCGAAACACTAGGAAAAATTAAGCAAAACCTCTTTTTCTCGCTCTTCTACAACGTCATTGGTATTCCGATTGCCGCACGTGTCTTCATTGGTCTGGGGATTGTTCTCCGACCCGAGCTTGCTGGCCTCGCTATGGCGCTTAGCTCCGTCTCGGTCGTCTCCAACTCTCTCCTCTTGCGTCGCTTTCGTCCGAATCATCACAATTGGATCTCGACGTTCGCTCCGGTTGTTATGACTGTAGTATTCACTGTCGCATTCATTTTGCTCGCGCGAGTGAGCGTAATGGCTGTAGGTTAATCAACAGATTCACCTTGCACAAACAGAAAAAGCAGCCCTCACGGCTGCTTTTCTATTTTCAAATCACTGTTATATACGCTTACCGCTTTTTTCAAGCATCATATGATGAATGGTTGCGATCTGAATCCAGATTGCTGTAAGAAGAAATGTGACTGAACATAACAGCATGATTTCTCTCGTCATACCGAACCAGACGACGTCTGCTGGCCAAACGAGCACAGCAAAAGCGGACATCATGACACCGATCAATCCGAAAACAACACTCATAACGTGAAGTAGTTGTGAAAACTTCATAAAATTTATTATTAAGTGATGACAAAATGTTTATTTTGATTTGCAGCAATTATTGTGGAACGCGTGAAATATCAGTGAACCGACCGAGCTATAGATAAAGCTCAACACACCACCCCAGACAATGCTCCCGACGCCGTATCCCTGGAAACCAGGAAACAAAAGTTTCAACGAAAGAAGATGATGCATGAGCACGTCAGCTCCGTATGGATAAATCTTCGGCCAAACGAGGCAGAGCGCGTACAAGAAAACGAAAAAACCGCCAACACGCAGAGTGTGTGATATGGATGGTGTAGTCATAAGAATAAGTTAGGGGCCATAAACTGGCCAATGATCTAAAGTATAACATTGATGGCTAGAGTTTGTGGATTCTATTTGGCCCAACGGATATCATCTATAACTGAAAAGTTATAACCACACAGCAAGCTACGCGAAATGAGCGAGTTAAGTTGACAATGCGAGAAAACAACGATTAGATATCTTCCTCGTTCCTTCACAAACCTTCAACATCGGAGCAAACATGTCTCATTACTTTGAGAATACGCATGTAAAACTTCCGGAAACGTTTGATCACACCCCTATAAGTGATGATTGGCAGCGTATCATTGAAGAGATTCTTATCCCACCAGAACTGCTTTCCTATTG
>ORJL011738741.1_pt1 | contig 12400 bp, 11 predicted proteins | sample 1779941 | NCBI WGS metagenome assembly ORJL01 (sample SAMEA104232317, study PRJEB22302) | groundwater metagenome | biome: forest; feature: aquifer; material: groundwater | place: USA | collected 2011-08-07 | depth 5.8 m
CTCTTCAAAGCATAGATCAGAGTTGTGAGAATTCTTGCTCCACTTGCGCCGATTGGGTGCCCCAGTGCCACAGCACCCCCATGAACATTTATTTTTTCAGGATCTAATTTTAATTCTTCTATTACAGCAAGGGTCACGGCTGCAAAAGCTTCATTGATTTCAAAAAGATCAAAATCTTTTGTTTTTATTTTTAGTTTTTTTGAAAGTTTTTTTATTGCCTCTACAGGCGCTGTTGTAAACCAAGCAGGTTCTTGAGCGTGGGTGGCCCATCCCAAAATTTTAGCTAGGGGCTTTCCCTTTTTTTCTCCCGAGAGAACGAGAGCTGCTGCGCCATCATTAAGAGAAGAGGCATTGGCGGCCGTAATAGTGCCATCTTTTTCAAAAACAGGTTGAAGACCAGGAATTTTATCAAAGTTTACTCGTCCCGGACCTTCATCCTCAGTAACGAGAGTCACATTTTTTCCGTCTTCGATTTGGATTGGCACAATTTCATCTTTAAAATGTCCTTGTGAAATAGTGCTTAAAGCTCGTTTGTAACTTTGGATAGCCCAGTCATCTTGAACTTTTCTTGAAAATTCGTATTTTTTAACGCAAAGCTCGGCTGCGTTACCCATGTGAAAACCATTGTAAACATCCCATAGCCCGTCTTTAATTATCGAGTCGACAACTTGGCCGTGCCCTAAGCGGTATCCACCGCGCCCTTTTTCGATAAGGTAGGGGGTTTGTGACATGCTCTCCATGCCGCCAGCTACAACAGTTTTTGAGTCACCGGTTAATATTGATTGAGAGCCAAGCATAACTGCTTTAAGTCCAGAGCCGCACACTTTATTAATCGTCATGCACGGCACACTCGATGGGAGACCAGCGAAAATAGAAGCCTGCCTGGCAGGAGCTTGTCCAACACCCGCTGTTAAAACACACCCCATAATAACTTCATCCACATTTTTAGGTGCAATTTTAGCGCGCCTAACAGCTTCGCGAATGGCAAAGCTTGCAAGTTTTGGAGCAGAGAGAGAGCTTAGTGATTTACAAAAAGAACCAACAGGTGTGCGTACCGCACTTAAAATATAAATAGGTTTTGCCACGGACAAAATTTCCCGCCACGAGCAGTTATTGTCAATAATATATCTTGAGAAAGAAATTAAGCAGCTTCCTCAAATAGCTCGGGAAATACAAGAACTGCAGGATGAACATGTAAAGCTTTTGCCAAGGCTTTTGCTCTTTCAATTCCTAGATTGATATTACCGTTTTCTATGCTTGAGATGGTAGCTTGGGTAAGATGTGTTTTAGATGCTAACTCATTTTGAGACAGCATATTTTTTTGCCTTAAAATCTTTAATAGTTCACCCGAGGTTATGTTTATGCATGATTTAGCCTTGATAAATTCTGTCTTAAGTACACCTTTAGTTTTTTTTCCGATAGTCATGTAAAGTTACCTCCAAAACTTTTACTTCAATACATTTTTTATCTATGAAATAAATCACCCTCCACTGTATATTTAAATACGAGCTGCGGGCACCTTTCCATTCACCCTTAAGAGAATGATCATGATATCCAGAAATTGCTCTTAAAGCTTGTGGCCCTGAAAATTCAACAACCTTTTTCCATGCTTCATATTCTTTTTTAATTCTTTCGGGACATTTCTTAAGTTGCTTTAATGCATTCCTGCTTTCTAAGAGAGTCCACATTATGTAATAGTAATATTATATAAAAGTAATGTCAAGATAAAGTTTAAGATTGCGTTAGATAAATTTGCATCATATTGTTATCGCTAATCCGTTGTCCCAGCGGAGGCTGGGATCCAGAGGCTTTTAGTCAGGATAACAAAAAGGCTGTCATGCTGAGCGTCAGCGAAGCATCTTGGTATTTAAGCCATAGTAAAAGGCTGAATGTCTGTTTGAACGCAATAACTGCTAAATTAACACTGGTCTAGGATTTTATGATGCAATTATTTTGGAAAAATTAAAATAGACTTTACTTTCACTGAATTTGGAACCTTCTTTGATTTCAAATACTTTAACATATCATAATCTAACTGAAAGGATTGAGCAGAGGAGACAAAAACAATACTTCCCTCTCCTGTTACAATTTTCCCCTTGTAGAATTTTTTTAGGTCCCCTAAACGACTCCCGACACCTAGCCCATCTTTAGTTTTAAATTTATTGGTTAGAATATTTATTCTCCAAATCTTGCCTACAGGATACTCCTCAAAAACGAGAGCTGGGGATCTTTTATTCTTCTCTTTTTTAGAGAGAAACACTTCAATTGCTGGTGAAGGGTGACCCTCTAGTAATAAATCAGTCTTTCTCGTCATATCTTTATTAAATACTTTATAGATACTAGAGATGGATTCTCCAACTTTGATACTTCCAAGTCTTCCCTTGTAAATAACTAGATCAGTTGCTAACACAAAATTAAAAAAAGAAAGAAGTATTAAAGATGTAATAAATAACAGTCGAAACAACACTCAAAATCACCTTATCCTTTATTTTTAACTAAAATCTCAATAATAATTCACTTTTATACTCTCATAATTTTCTTTGACCGTCGATCAAATCATAACCAGGATTATATTTCCACCTTCATAGAAAAGCCATCTCTATTCACCCCCCCCAATTTTCTGAACATTAATGATTTTACTCTGGCATTTGCATTGAGGCCCTTCGCCTTAGGCTCAGAATGACAGATCACTAATTCATCCTGAGTTAATTCCCTGGATCCCAGCCTTCGCTGGGACGACAGAGAATATGCTTCAACTCATATAAATAGTTTGTCTAGGTAATGATACTGAAGTCATTGCTATAAACCAGGAGACCTTCTCACCAAAATCATAGCTTGCCAAAAAGTATTGGTATTATATAAGGCTTTTCACAAATTGGAGGTGCTCTGTGAAAAAAATAATTCTTTGGGCGGCACTTGTAGTAGTTTTGGGTTGTGTCAGTTTTCCTTCTTTTGCTGCTTCCTACGAAGTATCACAAAAATTGAATGATCTGAATGCTCTTGTGGGAGATCGAGCTACCGTTACTTTGAATGATGAGACAAGAGAGGTTGTCATTCGTGTTACGGATCGAGTTAGTGGGGAAGATAAAACGCTTACAACCTATGCTGATAAGGTAGCAAATCAAGGGAGAGCAACTTATCATGCTTTATATCACCAATCTCGAGGGAAATTTACAGTTGTGGAAGTCATTCTTCAGGTTGTTGATGGAGAGCTCTCTTTTTCCACGTCAGGTCGTTCTAGAGGTGAATAAAAAGGAGGTTAGTGGTATGAAAGGGTTTATTGCTGCTATTTCATTTTTGGGGCTGCTCATAACAAGTGTCTATGCAGAGGGTGAAACTATCACCTATTTTTCATGCAAGGTTAAAGAGCCTGTAGAAGGTGTTGTAAAAGGGAAAACTGTAACGGTTACCGTAAAATTTGCGATTCAAGATTTTGATACATCTTTAGGTAAAAATCAGGGTACGCTTATTTCTTATCCAGGAACAGAGGAGGAAGAATGGGCTCCCATTTTAGTTAAGCCTCAAACAAAAGGTAAGAAAAAAAGATTTACTCTTATGACAAATCTTAATTCACAGGGTGGAGATCTGACAATCGATGGTGGTGATCTCAGATTATTTGGTGATGGTGATGGAGAACAACTGACGGATCTCGTTATTTGGGATGCTGATAACCCTAATGTGGGTGACGACGAATTAGAAGGTTACGTGCGTGATTACGGCCCAGTTTATAGAAATGCGAATAATCCTAGAGATAGTGAAACTTTTAAACAATTTATTAAATGTAAGAAATCTTCAAAAGAACTCTGATGGCCATAGAACAACTAGTCTTCGAGTCTATGTGAAACTTTCCAAGTGTTTTTTCGGCGAATCGGAGCCTGTCCCTGCGAAGGCAGGGATTTGAGCAAGAAAAAATACTTGGAAAGTAAGAACAGACTAAGTTTAAATCCATATCTTTTTCTTTCCCTTAAGAAATTATATGCTGAGATTTTTTTCTTATTTGTAAGAAAGTGTTGACAAGTAAACCCTGTAATAATTAGTATGTGAAGTTACCAGGTATTCGCAACTTTGAGAAAGCGCCGAAGTAAACGTTGTGTTGTGATGTTTGACAAGGGGTGTTAGTGCAGAGGGTTTTTAGGACTCTTTACCTAGTAGTAGTTGTAGTAAGCACCATAGTTCAGCAAGGCGAAGCGCGTCCAGTTGAAGATCTCCATTCAGGTTGTCTCACCCATTTCCAAAATAAGAAATACGATCATTTAAGAAATAGATCATATGAGTTAAGACGAGAATCTTTGCCACGTCTCTTTCCTATTTCTACGGGTTCCTCATTTTCCACTTTAACCTCTTCCTCCGAAAGAATTGGTATTTCAGCTATTATTCCTCCGGCTGAAACCGTGCCACAACCAACTCAAACAATTGACCGTGTGCTTGTTGTGCTTGTTGAGTTTGGGGAAGATGATTTAGGAAAGCCCGTGGATCATAATAAAATCTCAAAACCGCTTCCACCAAAAGATTCAACTTTGTGGGAAGAAGATTTTAATGTTCAATATTATCAGCGCATGCTCTTTAGCCGAGAATCTCATTTCTCAAGTATGGCTAATTATTATTATGAGCAATCGAGTGGTCGTTACACAGTTGAAGGGCAAGTTATTGGTTGGTTTAAATTACCGCATTCTGCAAAATATTATGGTGAAGACCAAAAAACTGATGAGGGTTCTCGTCATGATATGAAGAACGGCTCCGTGTGGAAAGTTGTAGCAGATGCAATTCTCTCTGCCCAAATTGATATTGATTGGAATTATTTTGATCAGGAAGATCGTTATGATTATGACGGTGATGGTAATTTAAGAGAGCCAGATGGTTATGTTGATCATCTCATGGTTGTTCACGCAGGCATGGGCCAAGAAGCTGGTGGTGGAGAACAGGGAGATGATGCCTTGTGGAGTCATCGCTTTATGGCAAATTACATGCCGGGCGGAGGTTCAGCCCATGCTGGGCCTAAAAAATATCAACAAAACGGGGGGATTAAACTTTTTGGTCAGGAAGATATGTGGGCCCTAGACTATACATTGATGCCTGAAAATGGTGGTCTTGGTGTGTTTGCTCATGAGTATGGTCATGATTTAGGTTTACCTGATCTGTACGATACAAATCCTGTTAACAACTCTCAATCTGCTGTTGCATTTTGGAGTATTATGAGTTCAGGCAGTTGGACGGCTGGAGAAAATTTGCGCCTAGGCACTATGCCAACACACCTTGAGGCATGGGGTAAAATGCAGCTTGGTTGGCTTGATTATGAAGAGGTTTCTCTTCCAAGTTTAAGATCCCCTAAGAGAATTTTACTTGATCGCGCAAGTTTTAAGGGTCGGCATGCACAAGGACTAAAAATCAATTTACCTCCGAGTGAGAGAAGAGTTGCTGTAGCTGAACCGACAAGTGGTCAAACGCTTTATCATGGTGGGCTTGGAAATAGACTTGATACATGGATGATGCGCATTTTTGACTTTAAAAATGTTACTTCAGAAAAGCTCACACTGATGTTTAATGTTTCGTACGATATAGAAGAAAACTATGACTATGCCTATGTTGAAGTTTTAGCTGAAGATGGAAAATTTGTTTCCATACCCGGTTCTATGACAACAAATCATAATCCCTATCATTTGAATTTAGGCAACGGCATCACGGGACAATCTCTCGGATGGGAAAAAGCCGTTTTTGATTTAACTCCTTTTATTGGAAAAATAATTAGTTTACGTATTCGTTATAAAACGGAAGCAAACGATTTTGGAACGGGGTTAGCTATTGATGACATCATGATACCTGAAATCAGTTATCTGAATAATGTTGAAAATCAAAGCATGGATTGGCAACTTCAAGGTTTTCAAAAACTTTTGTATGGACAGTATTTCGAAAAACATGAACATTATTATTTAGCCGAGTGGCGTAGTTACTCAGGTTATGATGAGGCTTTATCACGCGTTTACAAAGGCATGCCACCTGGTGAAAATTTGCCTGATGTTGAGTTTTACAAATATGCTCCGGGGCTCGTTCTGTGGTATCGAAATTTAGAATATCGTGAAGGGGATAACCAAGTTGGTCGCCATCCGGGAGAGGGTTTTTTACTTGCGGTGGATGCTCATCCAGAGCCTCGTATGTTAACAGCAGAAAAACCATGGAGTACTCCTGTTCAGATTTTTGATGCAGCTTTTTCGTTGATAAACATCTTGCCCTTTGAATTAACTGATCTTCTAGGTGAAAAGAAAAATTTTTCGGCATCTGCACAAGCTACATTTGATGATGCTCTCAAATACTATTTTGAGGAAGATCCTGATAATAGCGTTAAGGTTCCAAACCTTGGACTACAATTAGAAGTTATTCAAACCTCGTTTGATGGGTCAGCTGCCCTTATTGAAATCCGCAATAAAAATAGTCGCTCTCTTTGAATGAGAAGCGCTTAAAGCTCAAGTAGTACTTCAAGTATTTAAACGCTGATTTTTAGACAAAACTCAATCTTATATCCATTGTTCCGATAAAGAGTATGTGAACGCTCTGCTTAACTTACCCTGGGAGGGATCTATGAAAGAAGCAAAAATAATGAAGTTTTGCTTAGAAGAAGGATGTAAGGGAGAGGCGCATTTCAAAGGTTATTGCCGACGTCATTATATCAAAAATTGGAAGGCAATTAAAATGCAAGAACAACTCAAAGCCGAAGATCGCCTCAATGACTATGTTGAAAAACTTGTAGACAAATACCCAGATGATTATCTTCGTGTCATAAAAGAAGATCTCGCTTCAGATAAAGATCTCTCAGAAATCTTATCTCAGCACGGTGATGAATCACCAGCGGATGACGATATTTACGACGATGTAGAAGCCCGCGCGGTGCTTGAAGAGCTCAAGAAAAATATTAAGTAACGGGCTCATCCCTTATCCTCGCTAGATTTCTTGGCCCAATTATGCTATAAACTCCGCTCATTTCATTCATTAATGGTGGTAAGTATTCATGAACTTATTATATTTTTTTCTTACAGCTACATTTTGGGGTGGCTCTTATATAGCCATCAAAGTTTTAATTTCTGAAGTCTCGCCTGTATTTTCCGCCTTTATGCGAGTGGCGTTTTCAGGTTTTTTTCTCTTAATTTTATATTTCTTACTTAATAAAAACTTCACCGTTCAAAAAGAATTGAGATGGAAGTCGTGGCTTGCTGGAATATTCATACAAGGCTTGCCCTTTGGTATTTTATTTTGGGCTCAGAAGACCGTAAGCCCAAGCCTTTCCGCTATTCTTATTGCCACAGCACCACTATGGGCATGTGTTTTAAGTTATTATTTTTTAAAGAATGATGAAGAAGTGACTTTACCTAAAGTTTTAGGATTACTATTAGGTTTTGGTGGGGTGCTCCTTATTTTCTTACCTTCATTACACATTAAAAGTTCTTCCGGATTAGCGTATGGCATTGGAGCCGTTATTTTTGTAGCCATGTGCTATGCAATTGGTGTTCTCATAACTCGTTCTCTTTTTAAATCACATAAAAAAATAGATTTTTATGGAAACCTTTTTCAACAACAGATTGCTGCTATTGTTTTCTTATTTGTTGTAACTCTATTTACTGAAAAGGGCTTCCCCTTTGCTTCTTTATTCTTGTCCACAAAGGCTCTTCTAGCCGTTATTTATTTAAGTTTTTTTTCAACAGTACTAGCGTGGCTCATGTTTTTTAAAATTCTACAAGTATGGGGTTCAGTAAAAACAAGCGCAGCTACCTATGTGTGCCCTGTGGTTACTCTTATTTTAGATTATTTTATTTTTGGACATATCTTATCAGCTCATGAGTGGATGGGGGCGCTTACTATTCTTTGTGGTGTTATGTTGATTCAAGTTCCAACGCAGTTTTGGTATGGCCTCAAAAACTATGTGAGCCAAGAATTTAAAGTGACTCTTTCTTTTTTGCGGCAAGTCCGGTTTTTCCTATAACTCCTATTGACTTTTTCCTTTCTAGGCATAAATACAAATTTTCCGAAAAAAAGGAGGAGAGGAGAGTTATGAATAATGTGTTTAAAATTTTTGTCATTCAAGTAAGTTTTGTTTTTGGAATACTGATGACGACTGCGCGTGCAGAACAAGATGTTGTTCCGGTTGGAGGTGAACTTTCCAGTGATTACATTGCTGGATTTGGTAAAGTTACCGTGCGTGTTCCAGATGAAGAAAATCTCACTGTAGAAATGGACAGAAATGTATGTTCGTTTACGAGAATGGGTTATGTTGGAGGCTGCACTGAAATGGCTTCTGAGATAGCAACCGGAAGAGCTGTTGAAAACACAAATTTGCCAGGTCGTCGTACTGTTTATTCCATTGAGTCCACACCTTATGAATTACACTATTCAAAAAGTGAGGGTTTTAGAATTCTGATTGTACAGAGAAATGTAGTTTTAAACTCCATTCGCTTGAATACTATAAGGTAAAATCTTTCTGATTCTTGGCAGTCTCGGCATTATGTGTCGGGATTGCCAAGCTATTAAACATTCATTAAAAACTAACACCTATGCAGAAAAAAAGGGTTTATATTAAAACCTTTGGTTGTCAGATGAATGTTTATGATTCAGAGCGAATCCTTCGTGTTCTGACTCCAGAATATGAATCAACCCCATCCATTCAGGATGCTGATCTTGTTCTCTTTAATACCTGCAGTGTGCGTGAAAAAGCCGAGCATAAAATTATGAGCGATTTGGGTAGACTTACAGCGCTTAAAAAAAAGAAACCCCATGTTCTTATTGGAGTAGGAGGGTGTGTTGCAAGGCAAGAGGGGGAAAAACTTCTTAAAAAAGCAAAACACTTAGATCTTGTTTTTGGTGTAGACCAGCTTGAGGAGTTACCACGTCTTGTAAAACAAGCTCGAGATGAAAGGCTTGCTGAGACATCTTTTAAACAAGAATATTCTTTCTATGCTGTAAATACTATCGCCGATAAAAAATCCTTTGATAAGATTTCAAGTTATGTTTCTATTATTCAAGGTTGTGAAAAACCCTGCACATTCTGCATTGTGCCTACAACACGAGGTTTTGAAAAAAGTAGAAGTAAGGAAGAAATTTTAAATGAAGTGAATAGTCTTGTTGATGCAGGAACACAAGAGGTTGTTCTTTTAGGACAAAATGTAAACGCCTATAGAACAGACTCTACAAGTTTTGAAGAGCTTGTGGAATCAATTCACAATGTAGGTCGCCTTCGATACATTACATCGCATCCCAATGATGTAAGTGAAGAAATGGTAAAACTTCATAAAAACCATGAAAAACTGTGTGAGCACATTCACATGCCCATTCAGTCTGGTTCAAATAATACTTTAAAACATATGGCTCGGCTTTACACAAAAGAAGAATATCTTGAAAAGGTTGCACATATTCGAAACGAAGTGCCTGATATCTCCATTACCAGTGACATTATTGTAGGTTTTCCGGGAGAAACTGATAAAGATTTTGAAGAAACACTCGATGCTATAAATCAAGCGCAATTTGATCATGTTTTTGCTTTTAAGTATTCACCGCGGCCGGGTACGCCCTCACAAGAAAAATTTAGCGATGATGTGAGCGAAGAAGAAAAAGACCGGCGCCTTCAGAAAATATTTAAGCTTATTCAAGAAATTAGTTTCAAGAAAAACCAAGCTTTTGTCGGCAAGTACATGAGTGTTTTGGTTGAAGGCCCTAGCAAAAACAACGAAAAAAAATTAACAGGCAGAACCCGCAATAATCGTATTGTAAATTTTGAAGGGTCTATAACACTTAAAGGTCAGGAAATACCTATTCGTATTACAAGTGCTCGAGCCGTTGCCCTTGAGGGGCATTTGACTTCATAGCTAAAACGGTGTAATTACATGTGAAATCTTTCATCCCCGAGTTTTTATATTACATGTGGTTGTGCTTATAAATGAGTAAGTTTATAGAAACCCTTACCTTTGATGATGTTCTTTTAGTACCTGGAAAATCTGAAGTTCTGCCTGATGAAACAGATTTAACTACAAAACTCACAAGAACTATCTCTTTAAATATTCCTATCTTGAGTGCTGCTATGGATACGGTGACGGAATCGAAAACTGCCATAGTTATGGCTCAAGAGGGTGGTATTGGAATTATCCATAGGAACTTGCCGCTAGCTCATCAAGCTTTTGAAGTTGAAAAAGTAAAAAAATCTGAAAGTGGCATGATTATTGATCCGATCACTGTTGAACCAGATCAAAAAGTAAAAGTAGCTCTTGCCATTATGGAAAAATATAAAATTTCTGGCCTTCCTGTAGTCAAAAATAATAAATTAGTCGGCATTTTAACAAACCGTGATTTGCGTTTTCATACAGATTTAGAAGTGCCTATTTCAGATCTTATGACTTCAAAAAACCTCATTACAGCGCCTGAAGGTACAACTTTTGAAAAGGCCCAGGCTATTCTTCACAAACACCGCATAGAAAAGTTACTCGTTGTAAATCAAAAGGGTGAACTAAAAGGGCTTATTACTATTAAAGATATTGAAAAAAAGAAGCGATATCCACGTGCGAATAAAGATAGCGTGGGGAGACTTATTGTTGGAGCTGCTGTAGGAGTGACAGGCGATTATTTTGAAAGGGTTTCTGAGCTTGTTAAAAAACATGTTGATGTTGTTGTTATTGATACGGCTCATGGAGATTCAAAAAAAGTTTTCGATGCTGTTAATGCCATCAAGAAAAAATTTTCAAAACTACAAATCATTGCTGGAAACGTAGCGACGCAAGAGGGAGCACAGCACTTGATTGATGTGGGGGTTGATGCTGTTAAAGTAGGTATGGGTAGTGGTTCTATTTGCACAACAAGAATTATATCCGGAGTCGGCATGCCTCAAATGACAGCTGTTCTCAATGCGGCAGAGGCATGCAAAGCGGCGGGAGTTCCACTTATTGCTGATGGAGGAGTGAAGCAATCAGGAGATATTACAAAAGCCCTTGCAGCTGGAGCGAGTGCTGTGATGTTAGGAAATATGTTAGCCGGTACAGATGAAAGTCCGGGTGAAGTTATTATTTATCAAGGAAGAACTTATAAAGTTTATCGGGGTATGGGTTCGTTAGGTGCTATGCAGGCAGGCCACTCGAAAGATCGTTATGGTTATGAAACTGATATGCAGAGTAATAAATTTGTTCCAGAGGGTATAGAAGGAAGACTTCCTTATAGAGGTAGTCTCAATGCTTCCTTGCAGCAACTTGTTGGTGGGGTGCGAGCGGGGATGGGTTATGTGGGTTGCCGTACCATTCTCGAACTTCAAGAAAAAGCTCAGTTTACAAAAATTACATCACATGGCGTTCGTGAAAGTCATGCGCATGACATAACAATAACGAAAGAAGCCCCAAATTATCACCTCGAATGAAAGAAAAACTTCTTGTTCTAGACTTTGGTTCCCAATATACATTTCTTATAGCTCGCCGGTTACGGGAACAGGGTTTTTACACAGAAATTGCTTCCTATGCATGTCCTTTAGAAAAAATTAAAAAAGAAAAATTTCGTGGAATTATTTTGTCTGGTTCTCCAGCTTCGCTCACCAAAGAAAATGCTCCTACCATTTCACAAGATATTTTTGAGCTGAACATCCCCGTTTTAGGAATTTGTTATGGCATGCAGCTCATGACGAAACTTTTTGGTGGAGAAGTCCTTTCCGGTGAAAAAAAAGAATATGGTAAAGCATGGATAAAGCTCAATGGCCCAGATAATTTGTTTGCCGGACTCAATGTAAGCACATCTCAGGTATGGATGAGCCATGGCGATCGCATTGAATCTTTACCGGTAGGGTTTAAAGTTTTAGCTTCAAGTGATAATTCACCTTACGCAGCTATGGCACATGAGACTAAACCTTTCTATGCACTTCAATTTCATCCTGAAGTTGTTCACACAGAAAAAGGAAGCGAAATTTTAGCTAATTTTGCTGAGAAAATTTGTGGAGTGAGAGAGCGCTGGTCCATGGGAAATTTTATAGAAGAAGCACTGATAAAAATTCGCAAGGAAGTAGGGGCGAGTGGCAATGTACTTTCCGCCTTAAGTGGCGGGGTTGATTCCACGGTGTGTACAAAACTTTTGGGCAAAGCTTTGGGTAATAGAGTTAAAGCAGTTTTTGTTGATACCGGTCTCTTAAGGCTCAATGAAACAGAAGAGGTTCTTCAATATTTAAAGCCAGAGGGTATAGAGCTTCATGTGGTGAATGCGAGGGAGCGGTTTTTAACGGCTTTAAAAGGTGTGACAGATCCGGAAGACAAGCGAAAAATAATTGGTAAAACTTTTATAGAAGTATTTGAAGAAGAGGCTAAACATTTCGATAAGATACAGTTTCTAGCTCAAGGAACGCTTTATCCTGATGTGATTGAGTCTGTTTCAGATAAGGGTCCCAGTGCAGTTATTA
>ORJL010486910.1_pt1 | contig 12399 bp, 10 predicted proteins | sample 1779941 | NCBI WGS metagenome assembly ORJL01 (sample SAMEA104232317, study PRJEB22302) | groundwater metagenome | biome: forest; feature: aquifer; material: groundwater | place: USA | collected 2011-08-07 | depth 5.8 m
TACGCAAATAAATGGCAACCTGGAACAGTTGTGGCGACTTGCAGAGCGCCCACGGTCGGTAACCGGAATTATGAAGCAACCAAGCGGACTTCGGTAACAGTTTAATTTGACGCAACACGGAGTGGAAAATATATCCAGTATCAGTGGTTTTCTTTATGCAGGTTGCCATAGCATGGCGAGGAGATAATGTCGAAGATCATGAAGAGTCGAATAGCGAACGGTTACACTTTCTTGTGCAAGTCGAATTCAAAGAAGCGCCTTTTGCCCCCCTATGAATGAGTGTTTCTTAATGCCGTCTCCCGGGGCGCTTTTCCTGGGACGCCGCTCCTTGCCAGCCGCCGGCGACGCTTGACTGATCGGTTTGCCACCCTTCTGGAGCGCCCGCTCATCTTTGGTAACCGCCCACTTCCGGACCATTTCGACAGTCTCCTGCATCTTAACCTGCAGTGTTTCCAGCCGATTCCGGATTTGCGCCGGCATGGGACGGTAACCGGGAATCTCCTGCGAAGCAAGTTTATTCGTGTCCTGGAGCTTCTTCAGCGCCTTTTCTAAATAGGCCAGGGCTTTAAGGCCGTCACCCATAGCAGCGCTGGCATTTGCCACAGCATTCATGGCTTCCTGAATATCCTCCGCCACCGTGGACCGGAGGAATCTCTTGCGGGTTTCCTTGGCCATAATAATATCTCCTTGAAGATGCCGGCTATTCACCTAGCGTTGTAACACATCTTGATTCTAATTCTATCAGCCGCCAGAGTTTTTTCGCCTGGTTGGTGCAAGTTTATGCTCCAGACCCGGCTTTACCTTGATTTTGGGTTTATTTTTAATAGTGGATTAAGGTTGTTGGGATTTCCGACCTAACCCCCTTCCCCTTCCCAAATTGGGAAAGACGTTGCTGTGTAGAGACACGGCATGCCGTGTCTCTACTACCCCTTCCAGTGTCGGGATAGGGGTTCGGGGTGAGGTCTAATCCGAACCACAGGGACTTATCCATCGTGGCTTTATTTAATGGTGGATTAAGTAATTCAGGTCCTGGAAAAACAAGCCAGCCGAAACTACCGTAATTCTGCTAATACCACCGGTCCCACGTTTGATTGCAAAAGATTCTCATGCCTCCCCCAGACTCTTTAACTTAACCAGCATCCTCTCTAAATGGGCTTCAGAAATTGGTCTTCTAAATAACTCTGCACATTTGCCAAGAATGCCGAAAGGTAGCGTGACATTCTCAAAACAAGTGATCCTGATGCCAGTTGGTGAGGGATCCAGAGTATATCTCTGCTCATAGCCTCTCACGAGATTACCCGAGGTCATCTTAAAAGCAAAGCTCCGGTTAACTATCCATTCGGTAACCACGAAATGCAGCTTCATTAGCCTTCCAACAGCCCGCTCCTCAAAATAAAAGGGTGTCCTCAGCCCGCTATGTTGCTCACCCGTGTGGAGGACCCTTTTCACGGTGGTGCACCACTTCATAATATTCGCCGGTTCAACCAGGAAGGGCCAGATTTTTTCTGCCACAGCAGCAATTTCAATAGACTTTTGGATTCTCATTCTTGCTTACCTGCTCTGCATCTTTCCCAATTTGAAAAAAGGTGCCTTTAACTTGACTTTAGTCCTCTTACCTACCTTTTGTCAATTGTAAAGCAGCGGGAAATAAACCCAGACTCAGCAATTATTTTTGTACAGTTCGCCGTAGGAAGGCAAAGGGGCGTGCCAATAAGGGTCACTAAAAAACGAATGGTTGCACAGCCCCTGTCACTTTGAAGTTCAAGCTGTGCTGACCTCCATGCCACATTTCCAGCCACTATCCAATGACAACGCGCTAGTACCGACAGTCAGTATTGTTATGTCAGAGATTTGTGAATTATACATGGGATACCACAAGGCTAATACGGCATTTACAGAAACCGGTGACGGTTACTGTCCGACGCTCCTATATTCTGCCCACATTTTTTATGTAGATATAATTGCTTAGGCTATCTAACGTACTAATACCGAACCATCTGGGGTATATAACCCTTAATTGAAAGACCGGTGATAGAAACAAAGAATAATGGCTTATGACAAAATAACAATTCAATAATTATAATTGTCATGCTAAGATAGCCAAAGTAGCTTGGAACAATAATCACTTTCTTCTTTTTTCATAAAGCATAGTTAAGGAGGATCTGTAAATGAAACGAGTTCTAATAGGATTATTCACATTGGGGGTCATATTGGTCGCCATTGCGGCCTGTACCGGTCCCGCCGGTTCCACAGGACCTGCCGGTCCCGCCGGTTCCACAGGACCTGCCGGTCCCGCCGGTTCTACCGGGCCAGCCGGTCCCGCCGGCCCAAGTGGACCCGCTGGTCCCGCCGGCCCTGCAGGAGCACCCGCTAGAATTGCGGAAGTAGTAGATGTCAAACCTGAGAGTTGTGCGATCTGTCATAAAGGCGCCGGGGCCAAACATCAGGCGTCCTATGATGAATTGTATCAAGATGGCGTCATTGCCGTTACAGACCTGGCCTATTCGTTTTCTCCATCTCCGGATACAACCAAAATAAGTTTCAAAATGACAAAGAACGGTGCACCTTTTAATGCCAGGGATGCAGATGTACTGAATATTTACTTTGCACCCTATACCGGTAAAGGTTTCGAGGCCAAAGCCAGGCTATCCCTGAAAGGGACTCTAGCCTGTGATAGCGCTGGCAAATGCACCAGTACTCTGGTTGAGAAGGGCCCCGGAGAAACCGGTTTTATCGATTATGCCGATATAAGTAAGGTGAATGGTCTCATTGTAGTGTATGGCCTGGACGAGAGTTTGGGCACAATACCCGGTACTCGCGTCAATCAAAACAAATACCCGTTTGCAGCTATGCTCAAAACGGGAACCAGCGTTAATTACGTTTCGACTGCAAATAACGCAGGTTGTGAAAAATGCCACTCGATACCCTTCCTAAAGCATGGTTACATATATGGCCAGGTTGGGCATGATGCCAAAACAGATTTTTTAACCTGTAAAGTCTGCCATCTGGATAACGGTCCTGGTGGTCATTTCGAATGGCAGCTTTTGGTTGAAGACCCTGCACTGGCTGCTGACTACCTCTCCGGCAAGGTTAAATTAACAACTGAGCAGCAAAACAAGTACGCATATAAAACGACGCTGATGAATGACGTGCACATGTCACATTCTATGGAATTCCCTTATCCTCAATCCATGTCAAACTGCGTAACATGCCACGAAGGCAAACTCGGTAAGATATTGACGGATGCAAATTTTACAGTGGCGACCTGTAAGAGTTGTCACCCTGTAACCGGTTCCAAAGAACACGGGACTGACAAGCTCGCGCTCAAAACAATATTGCCTGCAGTTCATAATTCAATGGATTTGAATACTGTTATATGTACTACGTGCCATGGCACTGGAAAAGGCGCTTCAGTATTCAGTAAAATTCACACCGGGTATAATAAAACGATCTATACATCTGCCGGTAAGAAGTATTCCGATGCCGTTACTGTCAAAATTGACAGTGCATCTATAGCCAGCAACAAACTCAACATCAAATTCAGCGCGGCAAAATCTCCCGACCTTGCAGGGCTCAATGTGGCGGATATTGTGCCAACAGTGCTTGTAGGTTTATATGGCTATGACACTAAGGACTTCATTATCGGGCCACATGAAAGGCTTAGTGACGACAACAAAGATGGTAAAATCGACGCCAACGATGGTAGAGCCCTGGAGGCTGCCGCAGGTTCAAAACACCCGCGTATTACGACGGTGTCGGCAGCAGGCGGTGTCTGGGAAGTTTCCGCTGACCTGTCGCAGTGGGCTGACTTGATTACCCAAAAAACCGTGAAGAGGTTGGAGATTGGCGTTATGCCAGCATTGAAAGATGCTAAAGGCGTTATGCTGGCGCTGAATGCCCCTTCCAGGACCTTCGATATTGCTGCTCAAAAGTTTGATGATAAATTCTACAGCCCTATCGTGAAGGTTGCGACCGGGTGTAACAACTGTCACTCTGCTCTGGCAACGACCTTCCATACACCGGATAGGGGCGGCAACATCGTTATTTGCAGGTTGTGTCATACCCCAAAGACCGGTGGTTCTCATCTGGAAATGCAATCGAGATCGATTGATTCTTACGCGCACGCTATCCATTCGTTCCAGCCGTTTGATATTGGTGATATTGACTTCGCCAAACCTGTGGCAAATATGCGCTATGAGCACCACGTTGAGGCCCCGTATCCCACGCATGGAATTACAAATTGCGAGTCCTGCCATAACAAAGGTACATATAATCCGCCGGACCAGTCCAAATCGCTACCCGGCGTATTGTCGGCGTCTGATCCCATCAAAGGCCGGAGCAGAAACATCGGCACCGTGCCTTCTTACATCACCGGTCCTGGTTCGAGGGCCTGCGGTGGATGCCATAGAGCCGCGATGATCAACGAAGACAAAGCCGGTGAACTCGCCTCATTCTTCTCGCATACAAACCAGGGTGGTTATCTCGTAAAGGACTCCAACATCGATACAGTAATCAACAAAATCATGGGATCGGTTAAGTAAGAGCTACATACAAGGTGTAAAATCCCGGGTTATTCAGGTTAGTTGTTGAAAGGAGGGGTGGCCCAGGCCACCCCTCCTTTCTTTTCCCCCAAATACATTTGTGTTCACTGCAAGATGGAAATATCTATTCCTTTAAAGGTCTTAATTTAAGCGATTGTAATCAGAACCGGTTCAATCTGTTGATAACGTGCTTTTTAATAAGATACCGTTAGCCCAATAAAGGCCCGACTCACCCAAAGGCAAAAAGTCATAGGTAGCGCCACCGTCGTAGACCAAATACTCGACTGCCACTACAAACGCTCCATCCAGAATGTCGCCTGCACGGTAGCCACCCAGCGCCCGTCCCTCACTTGTAGGGTGGCCTGATGACGCCGTAACGGTGCGGCCATCGCTCAGTGTCACTTTTACTGTCTGAAATAATAACGGGACCGGCGTCATCACGGTTTTGACCACCGGGCCCGCGACCCGATTCCCCTTATCGTCAACCGTCCACACTATCATCCCTTTGTGTAGTTGCTCCACTGGAACCGGCCCGCCGGGCGTATCTATGAGAGGACCCCTGACAAGGCAAATCGGCCACGTGTTGAAGCTCGGTTCACGTTTTAACACCTTTATTTCGCCCGATGGAGCAATTGTCCCTTCAATGCGCTCTCCCTGGCCTTCCCGTACCCGCAACGTGAACCGATAGAGGTCTCCGGATACTGTCATCTGTACCTGGTAAGTTAGCTTCTTATGTTCGCGGTAAATAAGCAGTTTCTCTTCGTCAGTGTACTCGGTCCTTTTCGGGAGCCCAAGTTGCCCCAGAATAGCTGAGAATTCGGCCTCGTTCGCCCTGATGATGGGTAACTGATTCAGAGCATTCTTTTCTTCCTGTCCCGGTCGCCCGATGGGGTAGAAATCGGGGTCACACCAGAACGCATCATTGAAACTGGTAAAGAGACGGTATTCCAATTCAGGTAACGAATGCTTGATTTGCGGCGGCGGCGTTGGTTGCGCCTTGCACCCTGATAACAGGATAACTGACGCCACAGCAAGCGGTAATAACCATTTTACGGTAACAGGCAATCTTCCCATTTTGCACTTCCTGATTATACTATCCTCTGGTGACCTTCAGCCAGGAACCCAATTGCTATTGACCTGGTGATGGTGGAGACCAGGGTAGAAGCTCCACTTTTATAGGAACTATCTGAGCACCATACGCCCCAAGGTGCCCGAATTGTCCCCCATATTCAAACTTCCCCTCGATCCTGACTTTACCATAACGCTCTTCCGGCCCCATCATTGTTTGCCGGTACAACCGGTCATAGACTTCTTTCGGTATTCCTCCCGCAATCCAGACCATTCTACCTTTGGGTACAAAATGTCCCGGAGCGTATCCTGAATACTCCAACATCTCACTCAACACGATGGTCTCAAAACCATGAAAGCCGAATCCCTCTATGGCAATGGTCTTGCCATTATATTTGTCCGGGTTAGCAAACAACCGATCAAATGTTAGCTCATTAACTCCGGTGGCGGCTCCGCTACAGCCGGTAGCTGTGCCAATGATTGTCAATAACAGGACGTTGACCAGAATTGTATATCTATTCATATGTTCCTGATCTTATTGCTTAGTAATCCGCCATGAACATTTGCCATATTCACCACAAAGGATGAAAATGAAACACTCCATTTGTGGCTGTGGCGCCCTTTATCGTACCAGTCGTGAATCCCCCTGCCCCCTTTACTAAAGGGGGATGCCGAAGGCAGGAGGATTCTATTTTCGTGACAATCTGGCCCAAATACAATCTGAGATTTTTTTAGCTGCACCTACAGACCCGGGCTTAACACGCGCCCCACGAACAGTACCGTCCCGGTATTAATGTCACGGATTAAGAAGATAAATGGATGATCAATAGTGACCTCAATCGGTGCAGCCGGCATTGAGGTCGTTCCCATTATCACTCCCGTAGCAGCAGCGGCCTCGGTACCAGCTTCATCAACGTAAATAAAAGACTTATGAATCACGTCAGTTATATATAGGTCTCTCTTGCCATCCATGCCTGAGAAGTCAGCATCCGTAGAAAAGGCAACCGGCATGCCCATGCCGCTGAGTGTCTTTTTCAGGCCAAAGCTGGATTCAAATCTAAACTTGGGCATTGTAAGTATCATCTGCCGGCTTTGAATGCTGCGAATCATACTGTTCACCTGCTGGCTGTTCAGTGATGCTTCAGTTGCCTTAAACTGCTCGAGCCTGGGCAGTATGATAACCATAGAAAGTTCATTGCCGTCATAGGGCAATTCGACCAACTGATAATTGTCCCCCTGGGCATAGCCGAAGGATTTCGTTTGCTTCATCAAAGGAACTGAAATCTCACTTCCATTCAAAAGGTGGAATTTGCCATTGGATGTGGATTCCACCGTAAAGGGGTACTTCCAGGCGGCATTGAAATAGATAGCATTAGTTAGAACCAGTCGGGTCATCGGGTCTATAGCGCCACGCGGGATAAGGTCTTTAATCTTGCTCTCAGTTTGGTCGCTGACCCACTGGTTGATAGTGGCGCGGGACTGTTCGGTTGCGTTAATGAAATCCAGAATCCTCAAACCGGCGCCGTACTGCTGCGCCAGGAGGTCAAGATATTCGGAGGTGAATTTGAAGTCCTTCTGTCCCCAGATAGCATTAACCACGTGCAGCCGGAACCCTTTTTCATCCTTGCCCTTAGCGCCCTGTCCCCGTTTAGCGAGTTCCTGGTCCAGACTGTTGAACGCCGGGTGTAGTTGATTTTGCATTAGACTGAAATGGAGGGCGCCGGCCATTTGTTTCTCAGTATCTCCGCGGGCGCCGCCATACGTCATTGCCAGAGCCTCAGAGATGCTGTAAGGGGAGTAGAACAGGTTGCCGTCAGTATCCTTCAGCGCCTGGTATAGATTGAAAGCAAAGGCGCTATTGCCATCAACCAGGCTTGCCATTTCAGTTTGGCTGATAGCGGGTGAGACCACGCGCGGTTTATTTGATTTTATTACCTCAGCCGAAACCTGTCGGGTACAGGCTGTCAGCCCCAATATCATGGTTACAGCTTGAATAAGGAATAACGCCTTCTTCATTTGTTATACCTCCAGTGGCCATGCATAATTGATTCTATAATAAACACCCCAATCAACAACAGTGAAACCCGGGTTTGGTCGGGTTACCACGTTGTCCAGGGCGCCGGCAGATAGAGCACAGGCACTTCGAAGTTATCTTCTGCATCACCCCTATTATACCCCACTGTTTTTTGCCAGGTAAATACAGAGTCCCACCATCGAACATTACCGAGGATTGGATTATGAGGCAATTGAACATAAGGGCGTGTGAGGTAGGGGAAATAAACCCGGTCTCAGCGATTATTTTTGTAAAGGTCACGGTTGCAAGGCAAAGGGGTGGCGTTGAAGGTCATGAAGAAACGGAATGAGTATTTGAATCAGAAGCCAATATGTACTTGCTCAAAAAGTCATTTACTGCTTTTTGCATTCCACGCACACTTAAGTACCCAAAGTTGTTTTCCTTAAATTGTTTATCGGACGTTAGCATTCGAGACATTTTCTTATTTTTCCATTCTGCCCATTTTCGCTTATCATAAAGTGACAAGCATATGACGTGATTATACGATGCTCCCACAAACTCAGGCCACCACCCAGCTTCAATAGTCACTTCGAAAATCGCAAACTTGCATTGCTTCAAAATAGTTTCGCAATATTCTCTCTCAGTACCCGGAGGGATCCCAAATTCAGATGAATTAACTGCCGTGAACGCCGCATCTTTGACAGCCTCGCTAATAAGCTGAAGTCTACGTAAGTAAATGCCGCGATAGGCACCTCCAACGAATACTCTATTACTGTATGTCCCGGGGAAATTATCTACGGAATACTTACTTATGCTCATATAACTACTAACTGTTCTTGCTCTTCGTGCGACCCTCGAGACTGAACATCTCTTCCTTAGTCATGGATATAAGCCTATGTTTCATTAGCTTAAGGAACTGCTTTTTACCCACGATCATTTCCTGCATGTCAACAATGCCTTTCTTAGCGTATCTACTCAACCAGTCTTCTGCGAATTTATACCCTGACGATGCGGAACCTCTATCTGAACAACAGTCATAAAATAGTAACCACCCCGAAGCATCGGAAAGGCCTGTTGTACTCCCAACGCTAATGAAGATACCGTAGCTAAAGTCATGTCTCTCTGAGGTATCTTCCGGAGGATGTACCAACTTAATTATATGTATTTTGTCATTCGACTTCAGGTCTTTCCTTATTTGAACGCTCCCAACAAGGGCCGGCACAAAAGAGGCGACTCCATTGAATCCGAAATCTGATGCATCTATTAACTCAATGTCATGCCAGAAAAATAGCCTATCTATGCTGTCTTTCTTTGTTAGTCGTTTTTCAGGCGGTCCATTTTGAATCAACCTACCAAAGATATCTTTTCCCGATAAGTGAACCAGTAGAATAGAATCAAACCCGAACTCAGCTTTGGTCTGCCTTTCTAAAGGGGCAATAATGCTCTCTCTAATTTTGTCGAAGAATTCATCAAGTTCAGCCCAATTCTTTGCCTCACCTAAATGTACTAATACTGACGCATTGTAATTATCTTTTAGGAGCTGATACCAAAGAAACTGTAGGGCATATTTGTAGCCCTTGAACACATACTTAAAATAAGCCCTTCCTTCTCTTCTTGATTCCCAGAACAAGGGAATTTCTTTGTTATACCAAGATAAAGGTAATCCATGCGGACGGCCGCGCCTAGTGTCATTGAGGAAAATATAGATTTCAAAAATGGAGGCATATGTTAGTGCTTCCTCCGCATTTTTGACTGAATATGTCGGCGATGCAGTGGCGAGTTCAGACAGGCTACGAAAGCGAGCGAGCACTTTTTCAAGGAAAACGTCGAAGCATGTTATTATCTCTTCCGAATCTCGAGCCCTCAGGATATTATTAGCTGAGCAATAAATATTCCTTAATAGGACTGCCTTTTCACTATTATTAGGAACTTTAGAAATGGGGATACCCGCGAACAAAGCCCTCGACAACCACATGTCTTCTTTAAGATTTAAGCTCGAATTGAGGCCAATTTCGTCAAATAGTCTCCCAAACAAGACATCAAATGTAAATTTGTATCCTTCAAGTAATTCTTTATCAAGTTCTACATGATGGTTTTTACTCACCCAATCAGAAAAGGCTTTAACCTGGCCGAGGATCCCAATACAATTGATCATTGCCAAAATATTACCTACCGGGGCACCTTTGGCTTTGTCGGAAGTTTTTGATTTTTCATTAGAATATTTCATGTTTTATACCTCTGGTTACTACATCAAATTCATCGGGTCAACATCAATACTGCAACCACGGGGCAAGTTCATACCGGATAAGAGACGTACCGGCTCCAGTCCCCTCAGGATTATCTGCCAGCGGTAGTGGCCTCGAATCCGTCCCAGAAAGGCTGGCGTCGGGCCGATAATCTCAATGGCCCCCAGGCCGCGAGACTCTTTCTCATCGCGAAGCAGTCCTGCCAGACGCTCCGCTTCCTTCTGGCAGCGGGCCGCGTTGGTATGCGAGTAGAGCAGCCTGGCTATGTGAGTGAATGGCGGGTTCCGGTACTGCCTGCGGTAGGCAATCTCCTGCTCATAAAAGGGCAGATAGTCCTGCCTGGCCCCGGCTATGATGGCATAATTCTCCGGGGAATATGTCTGTACTATCACCTCCCCCTTCTCCAGCCCGCGCCCTGCCCGGCCCGCTACCTGGCTGATGAGCTGAAATGTCCGTTCGGCAGCACGGAAATCGGGGAAGTGCAGGCTGGTATCAGCCATGATTACCCCCACCAGGGTAACTGCCGGCATATCCAGCCCCTTGGCTATCATCTGAGTGCCGATGAGAATATCCGCTTCGCGGTTCAAAAAACTATTCAGGATAGTCTCGTGGTCCTGTTTTCCCTTTACCGCATCCCTGTCCCAGCGCAGGACCCGGGCCGGGGGAAAGGCCAGCTTGACTTCCTCTTCAACCCGCTGAGTACCTAACCCCAGGTATTTTATGCGGGAGCTATTGCACTGGGGGCAGGTATCGGGCAAACGTTGCCGGTAGTTGCACTGATGGCAGACCAGCCGTCCCTCAGATTGATGGTAGGTAAGGGCTATATCGCAGCGCCGGCAACGCAACGCAAAGCCGCAGTCCCGGCACTGGACAAAGGTAGCTGTCCCCCGCCGGTTAAGGAAAAGGATAGCCTGCTGTCCACGCGAAAGAACTTGAGATAGAGATAGTGAAAGAGCGCGGCTGAATATGCTGCGGTTGCCGGTTTTTAGCTCAGTCCTCATATCTACTATCTTTACAGGCGCTAATGAACGGCCCCCGTAGGGAGAATAGCGTTCCGGCAAGGATAGCAATTTATAGCGGCCTTCCTGGGCCAGGTAGAAGGTCTCCACATCCGGCGTCGCGCTCCCCAGCACCACAACTGCTCCCTCCAGGGCCGCCCGTTTTATAGCCGCCTCCCGCGCATGATAACGAAAGGGGCCTTCATCCTGTTTGTAGCTGGGCTCGTGTTCCTCATCAACGACTATCAGCCCTACATTCGGCTGAGGGGCAAATACGGCGCTGCGAGACCCGATAACTACACCGAAGTCCCCTTTTTCAATCCGGCGCCATTCATCGAACTGTTCTCCAAGTGAAAGCTTACTATGCAGAATAGCCACCCGTCCCGGAAAGCGACTGGCAAACCGCTGAATAGTTTGGGGCGTAAGGGCAATCTCCGGCACCAGGACTATACCCCTTTTACCCAGGGTAATGGTTTTGGCCAGGGCCTGTAGATAGACTTCGGTCTTGCCGCTGCCTGTTACACCGTGAAGCAGAAATACCGGAGGGTTTGACTCATCGGGAATTTCCCCTGACTTATCCAGAGATGCGTATATAGCTTCCAGGGCAGCTTGCTGGCCGGGTGTGGGCATAAGGGGGGATTGAGGGGTATAATAACGGCCGGCCAGAGGGTCTCGGGTCTGGGGCACTCCTATCCGGGTGATTAAGCCTTTCTGCTCTAGCGATTTTAACTGTATTAGGGTACAACCGGTAATCCGTCGTATTTCAGCTACGGAAACAGGCTCCTGCTGCCCGATGAGAACACTCAGGGCTTCAGCCATCTTTGGACTTTTTTTGTTCAGGTTGAGTTTGGCTGTTACCGCTTCATCGGGGGCAGCTATCAGACGGAGATAGGCAATAGTCTTTGGTCTGACGCGCACCGGCTCCAGTTCCACCGTCCGTTGAACCAGACCCAGCTTTACCAACTTGTCAATGTGGGCTCGGTCCTTACCCAGAGCAGCCCCGGCAGTATCCAGCCGCCATTTCTTCTTCTGAGATAAAATCTCAAATGCAGGTTCCAATTCAAGGGGGATCTCGTTTGGGATTGGAACGGACACCTGGACAAAGACCCTGGGCTGGCGTTCAAAGCCAGGAGGCAAAAAGGGGCGCAGCGCCTCAAATAAGGGGGTAAGATACTTTATGTTAAGCCATCGGGCCAGATCTATTTGAGTTGGTGCGAGCTTTAGCGGCGGTTCTACCATCGCCGAAATATCTTTTGTCTGCGGCACCTGAGGGGTTGGCGAAAGCTCTACCACTATTCCCTGGAGCAACCTGGGACCAAAGGGAACCCATACCGCCTGGCCGGCCTGGAGATCCATCCCCTGCGGGATACTATAGCTGAAACTCCCCTGGTTGCCCACAGGGGAGTTTACAGCTACTTCAGCATACAGCATATTAGTAAGATTTCAGTCCCTTAAGTTCAAAGTCTTGCCCAAAGAAAAAAGTCTTAGATAGCTTCCCCCGAGATGCGCCATTTAATAAGCTTAGGGAGCTA
>ORJL011769507.1_pt1 | contig 12399 bp, 12 predicted proteins | sample 1779941 | NCBI WGS metagenome assembly ORJL01 (sample SAMEA104232317, study PRJEB22302) | groundwater metagenome | biome: forest; feature: aquifer; material: groundwater | place: USA | collected 2011-08-07 | depth 5.8 m
ATTGCACAATCTGAAAAATCGCTCGTTTCATTTTCAAATCTCTAATCCGTTGCCGCTTATTGTATGTCAGCTAACCCCTTATTGACCGCTGTCTCACGTCACCCCTAACATCTCTCCCCAATTTAACCGGACAGTAGTGATATGAGTCTGGAAAATATATTGAATTGATCGCTAACGAAAAATACTTTTTAGGTTCACCCAAACTGAAAACTCTTATATACGAAAAAACAGACAGGTCAAATGCTATAGTTAATTTCAACAAAGGATATTACCAAGACATGGAATGGTATTATCCACAATTGACCGAACTAACGACGAACTACTCCGTAATAAAAATTCCAACATCTGCCACTAGCACGATAATCTTTAACTTGAGGAAATTTTCTCTTAGTAATGTTCATTTTCGCAGGGCTATTAGCTATGCAATAGACAAAAAAGGTTTGATGGATGCTTGCTTTCCGGGAAGTGCATTAGCACACGGCTATATTCCTCCGGGCCTGGCCGGTTATAATAAGGAGCTTCCAGATTATGCATATAATACTCAGATGGCAAAAGAGGAGCTAAAGCTTGCCAACCTGCCGAAAGATTATTTCGCAAAACCGATAACAATCCTCCGCGCCGATAACTACCCATGTCGAGAGGTCTTTGAAAAATTAGTTGAAGCAAATTTAAAAGCAGCCGGCATAAATGCGGATGTGGTCCATTTGTCGTATGCGGAAATAATGGAAAAACATTTTAAACCAAGAGATTTTGACATCATTAATATTTCTTTTACTGCTGATTTTCCAGAAGCTCTGTTCATGCTGAGTGATTTTCGCAGTAATTCGCAAGCGAACTATTCCGGGTTATCCTTACCCGAAGTTGATAGTTTGCTTAACATTGCAGGCTCTTCTTCTGACCGTTACGAGCGTTACCAAACCTATGAAAAAATTCAAAGGCTTCTTTATGAAAATGCCGTTACGGTGAATTTGCACTATCATACGATTTCAATTGTCATGCAATCAAATGTAAAAGGCTTTTTGCCTACACCATTGGGAACATATTACACATCCATGTGGCCTGTCTATCTTGAGGAGGATGAGAAATGAAACGCATCAGGGATTTCTATAAGAATGCGTCTATCTTTTCAAAGTTCGCCGTAACCATCCCTATCCTCACCGTTGTTTTCTGGATAATATCATCCTTGATCGGCATTGGCCATATCACCAGCCGGGTCGAAAAGGACTTTATCGAATATAATATAAAGATCGTCAAAAGCCTCTCCGTTCAAACCGCAAATGACATCCGCTATGCCGATTTCACACAGGTGCGCCGTATCATCCGCGACTTCTATGACCCGAACTATATGGAATACCTTGCGGTCTATTCCACCGAAAATCAGCCGGTCGCGGTCTATCCCATGCAGTTCAAGACTCAAGATCTTAACTACATGGAGCAAAAGATCAGCGACTATTCTCAAAAGGGGCCGGCGGCGGACTTCTTTAAAGATAGTCGCGGCAGACGATACCACTTTCAAAACCGGATAAACGACGAACAGGGAAAGGTCGTCGGCTATATCGCCATGGGTGGCAATACAAACTGGCTCACCAAAATGGTCCGTTCCCAGCTTCTCTATTTTGCCATCATCGGTCTTATCGTTTTGGGCATTGAGCTCGTGGCGATCCTTTATTTGACCAAGATCTTTACAAGGCCTTTCAAGCAGATATCCGAGATGCTGCAGGTTGCACAGAAAAGAGATCCTTCGGAACTGATCCAGACCGTCCTTGACCAGCAGCCTATCGACTCTTGCATCGAGGCGAACGCGGTCGATTCGGTGATTCGCAAGCTGCTCATAACGATCCAAAACTATCAGAATGAGGCAAAAGAACTGGCCGTCCAAGCCAGTATCGGCAACGTTGTCTCTCATATCGCCCATGACCTGCGCAATCCGCTTGGCGCTATAAAACAGTTCATCGACAGGGTCGAAGCCTCACAGCCATCTGCCACTGAAGTCGTGCAGACGATCGAATCTACCCGCCGCTGCGCCAACCGCATGAATGCAATGGTTGACGATATGATGGATTATAAAAAGGCACGGAACATCAAACCTGAAAGAGTGGACGTATCAGCCCTTTTAAAGAAAGATATCCTTGAGGATGTCATTTCGGCGGCGACGGAAAAACATGTGTCCGTTAATATGATATCCCCGCCCCTTCTATTCGCTAAAATTGACGCCCCAAAGATGCACCGAGTCCTTGGAAATCTGATAATAAACGCGGTTCAGGCTATTGACAAAGACGATGGCAAGGTGACTGTTGAGGTCACCCCCTCACCCCGGCCCTCTCCTCCGCCAGACGACCGGCGGACAGGCACAAGGGGGGAGGGGGAAAGAAGATGTGATCTTTCTATTACCATTAAAGACAACGGTTGCGGCATTGACGAAGAGAACCTGCCAAAAATATTCGACAGTTCTTTCTCGTTCGGCAAGCCCAACGGCACGGGACTTGGACTCTCATATTGCAAGAACGTCGTCGAGGCGCATGGCGGGTCGATATCGGTCACAAGCAGGATCGGCAGCGGCAGCACGTTCACAATAGACCTGCCAAATGCCGTTTTTAAACAAGTGGCCGCCAATGCCGGAACGAACGGCAAAAAGCGCTGGCTAGTCGTTGAAGATGACCCGTCTTTCAGAAAGATATGGCAGGATATCTTTACCAGCTTCGACCTGCCCAGCCCCATCGAGATCGAAAACCCGCGCGAGCTGATCACCTCTCGTCTTGACTATTCTTCTTTCTCCGGCGCGATCGTAGATTATGATTTTGAGTCTTCAAAGGACACCGGCAAGGACGTTGTGGAATATCTAATAAAAAAGGGGATGCAAAATATCTATTTCTGCTCCGCCATGGCAAAAGAGGAAGATATCGTCGCGGAAATGCGAAAGGCCGGCATCAAGGGGATCATTCCCAAACCGCCGGAGGGGGAGAAGTTGCGGGATATCTTCGTCATCCCCGCGGACGCGGGGATCTCGTGAACGCACTGGATTCCCGCTTTCGCGGGAATGACAGAATCATTACAACCCTTCAATTATCGCGCGGCGTTTTAGTTTGTATTCCTTTTCGGTGATAAGCCCGTCCAACTTAAGATCGTCAAGCTCTTTCAGACGCTCTTTCGTCGTCTTTGGCGGCTGGTTCGACACTACCGCCGCGGCCTCTTTCCCTTTTCCCTTGGCGGGTTCGGCCGCGACCGGCGGTGCCGGGGGCGGTTCGTTGAAATCGTAGTTCAAATTAATGACCAGTTCATCCGTCGTCTTGCCATAGGCCTGGCCGTCGCCCAGTTCAAGCCCGATGCGCAGGCCCCTTGATTGTGATATGATCTTTGAATAGTCGCTTCTTTTGTCATAGTCGCCGGTCAATTTAGCAAGCAGCTTTTCAAAACGCATGTGAAGGTCGTCGCCGCAGGCCCAGAGGATGGCGATGGTTAGCCGATCGTTGCGCATGATAAATAACGGGTCCTTTGTTATGTAGGACATCACCACTCTGTCCTTTTCGGTCGCCTGAGAGAGGGCCTCGATCACCTTTGGGGCAAAGAAATTTACCTCGCGTTCGGTAAAGACGCTCGCGTCTTCTATGTTCTCTTTTAATATAAACGAGCGCGAGAACTTGATCGCCTTCAAGATGTCGCGCATCTTCGCCTCTGAGACCGTGACCGGTTGGGTTGGCTGGCAGACCTTAAGGTCCTCTTTGTGAAGACCTTCGATCTTAACATAGTTCATCCGTTTGTTGTTATAGATATAAGTCGTCTTGGCAAAGACAGCGCCGGTCATCATGCAGATCACTATTGTGAATAATATTTTTTTCATAGGTTGGTTTGTCATTGCGAGGGCGAAGGGCGAAGGGCGAAGGAATATCAAAATCCCCCCTCACCCCCCTTTTTCAAAGGGGGGAATGGTCACTTCGCTCCTTGCAATGACACGCGATTTACTTCTTCCTTTTTGACCTTAGCTCTTTCAGCTCATCTTCGGCCTGCTTGGTGATATCGTCAACCGGGGCGCCGGCCTCCGCGTCCTCTACCGCATCTTCATTCGTGACCGCCAGTTCCTTGCCGATCTCATATGAAACGCCGTTCTGCCGCTTTCCCTGACGCGGTTTTTCGACTGCCTCGTCTTCCAAGACCTTCTTTGCACTCAGTTTTTGCGGCTCGGGTTCGGGAGCGGTCTTCTCCGGCTCGGGCGATGCTGCCGCGCTCTTTTCGGTGAGCTCTTTCTCTACCAGCGGTTCTGGCTGTCCGGCGACCTTTTCGGGTTCGGGCTTTGCCGGCATTTCGCCCTCAACGACATCAATATAGTTCCTCACCTCCTGAATATTTTCGACCGACCTTGCGAGCTCCTCTGCCCTTGCCTTCGCATCGATACTCGTCACGCGCCCGGTCATTGTCACAACACCCCGCCACGCCTCGATACGAATATTGCGTTCCTTGACAAGCTTGTCATCGATGAACTTCCACTTGATCTGCGAGGTAATGGTCGAATCGCGCCAGGTCTCATTGAACGACCTGCGCGTTGGTGTTGCCGAACAGGCAGCGATTGAAACCATCACGACAACTAATACTATGAGTTTCGTTAGATCCATAATTTTCCTCCAGTTTGGATTGGAGTAGCACCCTTTAGGGTGCGCCAAGTGCGTTCAACTAGCGCAGCCTGAAGGCTGCTACTCCAAACTACATATTTTATATGCCTCAATTTACACCATAGGCGGCCCCAATGTCAAATTTTTAGTAATTGTAGTTGCCCCATTTATGGGGCGGTGTTAATGAATATTGCCCGATAAAACTTGGCCCGATGAATCGGGCAACTACAAATCTATGCGCGTGATATCAGGGACAGCCAAGGGAAGAAAGCTCTATGCCCCGAAGAGCCACAACATCCGCCCCGCTCTGGACAAGGTGAAGGAGGCCATTTTCAATATCCTCTTCGACGTTCAGGGCGTGAACGTGCTTGACCTCTTCGCCGGCACCGGCGCGGTGGGGATCGAGGCGCTGTCCAGAGGGGCGGCGCACTGCACGTTCGTCGATATGTCCCATGAGGCCATTACCATCATTAAAAAGAACATTGAGCTGTGCGGTTTCACCAACGCAAAGATATTTCCCCACCCCGTCTCTGTAGCGATCGAATATTTCGGAAAACACAATGAAAAGTTCGACCTGATATTCGTCGACCCTCCATATCTAAAAAACCTGGTAAATCCGACCCTTGAAAAAATTGCCGGGAGCGGCATCTTGGCGCCAGATGGCCGTATCATAGTTGAGCACCATCCAAAGGAGACGATCTCCAGTCCTATTCATCCGACTTACGCACCCTTCGACTCGCCAAGCCTCGCTCAGGGCATGCTTAAGCACTCAAGCACTTACACACTTATTGCCTTGACCGACACCCGCAAATATGGTCAAACGCTGATAAGTTTCTTAATGAATATGTAGCGCAGGACTTTAGTCCTGCCAATATTGGCAGGACTAAAGTCCTGCGCTACATAACTTGCCCATAAATACCTGCCCGCCGCGCAGTAGTGGCGGGGGGCAACTACGATATGGAAAAAATAGCCGTATGCCCGGGAAGCTTTGACCCGCCAACCGAAGGGCACATCAACATTATTGAACGGGCGCTGGGCATCTTTGACAGGGTGATCGTTGCGGTCGGCGAGAACACGACAAAGGACGCGACTTTCACCCCGGACGAGCGCGTCGAAATGCTCCGTGAAATATTCAAAAAGTGCAAGAACATCGAGGTTCAAAAGTTCGACGGCCTTCTCGTTGACTTTGTCCGCAAATACGGCGGTCATACGGTCCTGCGGGGCATTCGCAATATGACCGACTATGAATATGAATATCAGATGGCGCTGGCGAACAAGACCCTCTTTCCGGAGCTTGAGTTCATCTTCATGATAACCGAGGGTAAATTCGCCCACCTAAGTTCTTCGATCATTAAAGAGATCCTGCAGTTCGGCGGCGCCGGGACAGGGATGATCCATCCGATAGTGGAGAAGAGGTGGAAGGAGAAACTGGGGAAATGACTGTCATTGCGAGGAGGCCGAAGGCCGACGTGGCAATCCCGTGAAATCAATTGTTTACAGGAGATTGCTTCACCGCCTTTGGCGGTTCGCAATGACAGGCAATATTATGCAATTTGCACAGAGGATCCAACAGGTAAAACCAAGCCCAACTCTGGCACTGAACGCACGGGCGAAAAAGATGCAGGCCGAAGGGTTGAACGTCATCAACTTCACCTGCGGCGAGCCCGACTTCGATACGCCCACACACATCAAGAACGCCGCGATAGAGGCCATTAACAGCGGATTCACCAAATACACCCCCGACACGGGGATCGTTGAATTGAAGGATGCCGTGATCAGGGCGCTGAAACGCGAACAGAACCTTGATTACAAACGTGAAGAGCTCATCATAACACCCGGCGCGAAATACGCGATAATGACCGCTCTGCAGGCTCTCATATCTTCCGGCGACGAGGTGATCATCCCCGCGCCATATTGGGTCTCATATCCCGACCAGACGCTACTTTGCGAAGGCAGGCCCGTGATAATTCAGGCCGGCGAGGGGAATGATTTCAAGATAACAGCTGCACAGCTCGAAGAGGCAATAACAAAGAAGAGCAGGCTGCTTATTTTAAACAGCCCATCTAACCCGACCGGCGCGGCCTATACAAAAGAAGATCTTGGCGAGATCGCGAAGGTCTGCGTCCGGCACAACATCATGGTCATATCGGACGAGATCTACGACAGTGTCGTCTTTAATAATTTTAAATGCACGAGCATTGCAAAATTTGAAGGGATGAGGGATCGGACGATCGTTGTGAACGGCGTTTCAAAGAAGTTCGCGATGACCGGCTGGCGGGTCGGCTTTGCCGCTGCGCCCGCAGAGCTCGTCGCCAAGATGGCCATCATTCAGGGACAGGCGGTGACGAACGCCACCTCCATCTCGCAAAAGGCGGCCGTCGCGGCCTATGACGGCGGCAACGCCGATGTAGAAACGATGGTCGCGGCATTCTGTGAGAGGCGGAACTTCATCGTAAAGCGCCTGAACGAGATCGGGCTCAAGTGCCGCACGCCGGAAGGGGCCTTTTATGCCTTCCCGAACGTTGAGATCCTGTTCGGCAAGACGTTAGACGGCAAAAAGATCGCCTCGTCGGCAGATGTCTCGGAATTTCTGCTGGGGAACGCGCATGTGGCGACCGTCCCCGGTTCGGCCTTCGGCCTTGAAGGCTTCATCAGGCTCTCGTTCGCGACGTCGATGGAGAATATTAAGGAAGGATTGGATAGGATAGAAAAGGCGATAAAAACAAATTAAAAAGGGAAAAGGCAAAAGGCAAAACTGAGGTAAAAGCATATTTTAAATAATGCCGTTACCTTACTTTTCACTTTTACCTTTTAAATTTTAAATTTATGAAAAACATCTGGAAGAACACAAAGGAACTTGAGAAGGCAGCCGGCGGGATCTGCTCGATAGAAAAAGGCGAGCTGAAGATATCGGACGCAAAGGCCCTTCGCGAAAAGTTGATCGACGAACTCGCGTGGAACGCCGTCTTTAACCTCGACGAAAAGATCCGCGACACCGCCAGATGGTATATATGGGAGGCTAGCCAGGCACTAGGCTGCCCGTCTTCGTCCATTCAGGAACTCTACATGGAACGCGCCCACAACGAATATGAATCCATGACCGTGCCGGCCATCAACATTCGCGGCCTCACCTATGATGTCGCCAGGACCGTATTCAGAAGCATGAAAAAGGCCTCGAGTTGGGCGACCCTGTTCGAGATCGCGAAATCAGAGATGGAATATACAAAACAGCGCCCGGCGGAATACGCCAGTATGATACTTGCCGCAGCGATCAAAGAGGGGCATGGCGGCCCGGTCTTCATTCAGGGTGATCACTTTCAGGCCAACGCGAAGAAATTCGCCGCGAACGCGGCTGAAGAGATAGCAAGTTTAAAAAAGCTGATCGAAGAGGCGGTCTCGGCGGGATTCTATAACATAGACATCGACTCCTCGACCGTGGTGGACCTTTCAAGGCCGACCGTCCTTGAACAGCAGCGCGCCAACTTTGAGGCATGCGCGGAGCTAACAAAACACATTAGGAAACTTGAACCGCAGGGGATCACGATATCTGTCGGTGGGGAGATAGGCGAAGTCGGGGGAAAGAACTCGACCATTGAGGAATTGACAACGTTCATGGAGGGATATTTGAAGGCCCTTGGGACGGCAAAGAACCGCCTGACCGGCATCTCCAAGATAAGCGTCCAGACAGGGACGAGCCACGGCGGCGTTCCGCTGCCGGACGGAACGGTCGCAAAGGTGAAGCTAGACTTTGACGTGTTGGAACAGCTGGGAGAACTCGCCCGCGAGCAGTTCCATATCGGCGGCGTGGTCCAGCACGGGGCATCGACCCTGCCCGAGGCGGCGTTCGATAATTTCCCCAAGAAGCAGACGCTTGAGGTCCATCTGGCGACCGGTTTCCAGAACTTGACCTATGACAGCAAGGCCTTCCCGCAGGACCTGAAGAAAAAGATCTACGACTGGCTGACCAAGAATTGCGCGAAGGAGAAGAAAGAGGGGGACACGGAAGAACAGTTCATCTATAAGACGCGCAAAAAAGGCTTCGGGCCGTTCAAGCTGGATATGTGGAGCTTGTCAGACACAGCGAAGGTCGGCATCATGGCCGACCTTGAAAAGACCTTTGACCTGCACTTTAAAAAGTTGAACGTTGCCGGAAGCAAGAACATGGTGGAAAGATACGTAAAGAAGGTCTCCGTCCACAGGCGTCCGCCGGTGATGTAACATTGTCATTGCGAGGAGTGAAACGACGAAGCAATCTCCTGCAAACACTTGCTTTCAGGAGATTGCCACGCCCCTTCGGGGCTCGCAATGACACGCGCTACTTTTCTCCAAACACCTCCGCCGAGAATATCTCTATCGTCGTCTTCGGGTCCTTCCACGCCGTTGGCGGTAAACCTGCCTTGTAACACGTGTTCACCAGGAACTCTTCCCTCTCCCAACCCTGCTCCGTTGCAACCTGCGGAAGAAGGACGCCTCGCCTGTATCCCTGGCTCATCATAATACCGTGGCGCCCGACCTCGATATCATTCACATCCTTTATCTTCTTCATCGGCGAGAGAACGGATATCTCGATATCTATCTCCCCTATCTCGTTCGGTGTCACGGACGGAAACCTTGGGTCCTCCGTTGCGGCGGCGATGGCCATTTCCTGTATCGTCCTTACCAAAGGCCCTCGCCCCACCATGTTTCCAATGCAGCCCCGGAGCATGCCTCTTTTATGGAGCGTCACAAAGGCCCCCGCCTCCTCTGCAAAGACACCTTCGGCCTTGGGGAGCGGCGGCAGCGGCTTCTCTGATAGATGGGCTGTGATCGTTTCGCGGACGAGTTTTAACAGCGTCTCTTGTTGGTCTTTGGTTAGTTGCATATTACTTTAGGAGTAGCAGCCTTTAGGCTGCGCTAGTTGAATCCACTTGGCGCACCCTAAAGGGTGCTACTCCTAATATCAAATGAATTTAAAAAATCAATTGATATTAACCGCGCTCCATACTAGGAACGCAAGGTATGGCTATCTTTCAAAACCTCATTATTACCGGCCGGCCGGCATGCGGCAAATCAGAGTTCATAGACTTTCTAAAGAAGGTCCCCGTAAGTGAGCGGACCGAAAAATATCACATTGGGAACTTCAAGGAAGAGGACGACTTTCCGTGGCTCTGGAAGCTAAGCGAAGAAGATGACAAGCTCGAAAAACAGGGGAAGCCAAGGCTTTACACAAGGCACGTGCCAGAGGGATTTGAGATAACCAAACCGACGCTCCGCGGGGACTTCTTCGGCAAAATGAACGATGTCATCTCCGAAAAATACCTGCAGGACCCGTCATTCTACAAAGAGAACACCCTTTTGATCGAATTCGCCCGCGGCAAGGGCGACGGCTTCAAGAGAAGCCTTGAAAAGCTATCCCCGGAAATATTGAAGATGTCCGCCATTCTGCACATACTGGTCTCTTTCAAAGAGTCTTTCAGAAAGAACGACGCCCGATATAAAAAGGGACTTGAAAGCTCCATTCTGTCGCACAAGGTCCCCGACAAGGACATGAACGAATATTTCCTTGAGAACGACTGGCTTGATATTACGCAGAATAAGCCACACGGCGACTTGGCCATTAACGGAGTAAATGTCCCGTTCCTGACCGTGAACAACGAGCCGGAGTTGACCGATCCCGTTGCATTGGAAAAACGGTTCATGCCGGCATTGGAGAAATTGATGGAGTTGTATTCAAATAAGTAGTTGCCCAATTTATTGGGCAAATTATGGCCCGATAAATCGGGCAACTACACTTGGAGATAAAAAATGCAAAAAGAGACCTTTGACAACATCATCCTCATCGGGCGCGGCGGGTGCGGCAAATCCGAGTTGATAGATTTTTTAAAGAAGGTGCCCGATGCCGACCGGCTCGAAAAATTTCACATCGGCACGTTCGACGAGCTGGACGACTTCCCTTGGCTCCACTCCATGCTGAAAGATGAGGACATTTGGGAGCAGCTTGGCTATCCAAGGCGGCTTGGACAGCGCAAAGAGAACGTCTATATAACCAAGGACTACAACGTTTACAGTTTTCTCATTCTGAAGTTCAACCGAACGATCCGCGAAAAGTTCATGGCGAACACCGAATTTTATAAGAATAAAACGCTTTTTATAGAGTTCGCGCGCGGGCGGGAAGACGCCTACAAGAACACTTTCAACCTTTTTGACAAGGAGATATTGAAGCGGTCCGCCATCTTCTATCTGGACAATACGTTCGAAGAGAGTTTGAGGCGCAACGAGTCCCGTTCAACAGATAAGGACACGAACCAGACCGTTTTGAACCACAAGGTGCCGGTCGAGGTGATGGAGTATCTGTATAAGACCCACGACTGGTATGAACTGACCGACAAAAAGCCCAACGGATATATCGAGGCGCAGGGCGTGAAGATACCCTTCGTGACCGTTTGGAACATCCCCGAGAGCCATGATTTTAAGGTATTAGAAGAACGCTATGCTCCGGCATTGAAAAAATTGTGGGAACTTTATATAGGCGAGCGAGGATCTTCCGCCGGAGGCGGATCAGCCTCTGGCTGAGGCTTCAAATGCAGTCCGAGCGAGAGGGGCATGGGGGGAAGGAGCGAGGTCTGACGAGCGAGTCGTTCCCCCCATCTTAATAGACGAGCGCTACAGCGCGCCTTTGAAGAAGCTTTGGGAGTTGTTGCCCCATTTATGGGGCCAGCTATGTAGCGCAGGACTTTAGTCCTGCCAATATTGGCAGACCTGAAGGTCTGCGCTACATGTTGAAGCCCGATAAATCGGGCAACTACAAAACCATATGACACACTTCGAAAATCTATTCGTCTTTGGCAGGCCGGCGGCGGGAAAATCCGAGTTCATTGATTTTATGAAGAGGTGCGAACCCGCCAAACGCCTGAACACGATGCACATCGCGCCGTTCGACATGGTCGATGACTACCTATTCATTAAAGACATCTCGGAGAACGAGACCATCTTTGAAAAGCTTTCCGTTCCGAGACAGATCACAAAGGTCACAAAGGACGGCATCATGGTGGTGAACGAGGCCTATTTTCCGTTCGCCACTGAAAAACTGAACATTATCTTTGGCCAGAAGTATATCGCCAACCCGGGGTATTACAAAGAGAGGACGGTTCTCATCGAGTTCTCCCGTGGTGTTAGGAACTTTGGATACAATGCCGCCTTGAACGGCCTGAAAAAAGAGATATTGGACAGGGGGGCGATCATCTATATAAAAGCTTCATATGAAGAGTCGCTGAGGCGCAACGAGGCCCGCTATCAGGAGAAGCTCAAATATTCCATCCTTGCCCACAAGTGCCCTGAAGAGGGGATGGAGAGGTATTACAAGAACGATGACTGGAATGAGTTAACCGCCGGCAAAGAATGTGGGTGCATGAATATCGGCGGCGCGAAGCTCCCATTCGTCACAATGAACAACGAGCCCGAGAGTAAAGATGAATCCGTTATGGAGAAGAGGTATACCGAGGCATTGGACAAGTTGATTAAACTGTGTAGCGCAGGACTTTAGTCCTGCCAAATCTGGCAGACCTAAAGGTCTGCGCTACAAATTACGAATACCTAAGGAGCTAACCATGGCAAACCCGATGGGTCATCCGAAGGATTACCGCGTGCGCAGATTTTGGAACTGGTTCCCGCTGGGCCTCACCTATGCCTGTTATTACATGGCGCGCTACAACCTGAACGTCTCCTCCACCACCATGATGGACACGTTTCATCTGACAAAGGCCGACTTCGGCATCATCGCCACCGCCGGAGATGCGGAGCAGGTGGTCGGCCATGG
>ORJL011577462.1_pt1 | contig 12397 bp, 9 predicted proteins | sample 1779941 | NCBI WGS metagenome assembly ORJL01 (sample SAMEA104232317, study PRJEB22302) | groundwater metagenome | biome: forest; feature: aquifer; material: groundwater | place: USA | collected 2011-08-07 | depth 5.8 m
CGAGGCAGCCAGACGTGCAGGGGGACCACGCCGGCCTTGGTGGCGAAGCCCCCGAGCGCCAGGAAGAACAGCGTCGTCCGTGTCGTGGCGTCGAGGCCCCCGGCCGCCGCACGAAGGGCCACGAAGTCGAACGCGCCGGCCCTTTCGGTCAGGGCCAGGAAGGCGACGAGGAGCAGGGCCGTCCCTCCGTGCGCCATCACCAGATAGAGGAGCCCGGCCCGCGCGTTCTCGCCGTCCTGATCGTCGGAGACGACCAGGACATAGCTGGCGAGCGTCATCCCTTCCCAGCTCAGGAGGAAGGTCAGGGCGTCGCCGGCGAGGCAGAGCAGCGTCATGCAGCCCAGGAACACATTGAGCGCGAGCGCCTGCGCCGCACACCGGCCTTGTCCCGCGTCGGGCGAATGCGCCCGGAGGTAGGCAGGTCCGTAGACGGTCGCGGCGACCGCCACCAGAGAGATGACCAGCAGGAAATAGGCCGAAAGCCCATCCACGGCGAGCGAAAGCACCGCGAAGGGGAAGAGGTCCGGAAGCGGCACGATCAGCGTGCGCCCCGCGCCGCCGAGGAGAACGCCGAGCGAGACGCCGAGACCTGTCACCGCGCCCGCGAGCGCGACGAAGTGACCCACACCGAGGGCGAGTCGCCCCGACCGAAACGCCAAGAGGCAGCACAGCGCGCCAGCCCCATAGAACACAACCAGCAGATTCAGCCCCAAACCGACGCTCAGGTCACCTCCTCGGATTGCGCACTTCAGGTCGAACGGCGCGGCGTCACCTCGGATGGGCGCCTACCGCTGATGGAAGCTGTCCCGAGCGTGGTCGAACCAGTCGGCTCCGGGGCGCCCATGGTTTAGCTGGCTCACTTCGATTTGGCAACCCGCGCTGCGCGAGAGTCCCGTCCGCTCCGGGAGTCGGCGCTCCGTCCGACCTGGACACCGCGAGTCCACCAAGGCAGGTTGGCACTTCCGGCCCCCGCGGGGGCACAGTGTCCTGGCCCACGAGCCCGAGCCCTACCATGAACCGACGCGCCGCCCTCACCCTCGCCCTGGCCGCCCAGGCGGCCCTCGCCGTCTCGCTCCCCTCGGTCGTCTCGGCCCAGTCCGGGAAGGCCACGGTGGCCGCCTACATCGACCGGAACGCCGAGCGCTTCGGCGAGGTGGCCCAGAGCATCTGGGACTTCGCCGAGGTGGGCTACATGGAGACGCAGAGCTCGGCGCTCCTGCAGGCAACGCTCAGGGAAGCCGGCTTCACGGTCGAAGCGGGCGTGGCCGGGATCCCCACGGCGTTCGTGGCGAGCTGGAGCAACGCCGACGGGCCCGTCATCGGGATCCTGGCCGAGTTCGACGCGCTGCCCGGGATCACCCAGGACCGGAGCCCCGAGCGGGCTCCGCTCGAGGCCAAGCCCGCGGGGCACGCCTGCGGCCACCACCTCTTCGGCACCGGTTCCATGGCGGCAGCCATGGCTGTGAAGGACTGGATGGACGCGACCGGCCAGAAGGGCACGATCCGCCTGTACGGCACCCCGGCCGAGGAGGGCGGCGCCGCCAAGGTCTACATGGTACGCGCCGGCCTCTTCGAAGACGTGGACGTGGTGCTCCACTGGCATGCCTTCGACAGCAACGCCGCCAGCTCCGGCAGCAGCCTGGCCAACAAGAGCGCCAAGTTCCGCTTCCGGGGCGTGAGCGCCCACGCCGCCGGCGCCCCGGAGCGGGGCCGCTCGGCGCTGGATGGCGTCGAAGCCCTGAACTACATGGTGAACATGATGCGCGAGCACGTCCCCCAGGAGACGCGCATCCACTACGTCATCACCTACGGCGGTGCCGCCCCCAACGTGGTCCCCGACTTCTCCGAGGTGTTCTACTACGTCCGCAACCCCGACCCCGCGAACGTCGCGTCCATCTTCGAGCGGGTGGTCAAGGCCGCCGAGGGCGCCGCGCTGGGCACGGGCGTGGAGATGGACTACGAGGTCATCCACGGCATCTACAACCTGCTCCCCAACATCGCCCTCCAGAAGGCGATCTACGCCAACCTGGAGCAGGTGGGCGGCGTGCTGTACGACGACCAGGAGTGGGCGTTCGCCGACCTTCTCCGGAAGTCGCTCCCCGAGGACGCCCCGCCGCTGGAGCGGGCCGCGCAGATCGAGCCGTTCACGGTCACCGAGGAGGCCAGCGAGGGCTCGACCGACGTGGCCGACGTCTCCTGGGTGGTCCCCACCGGCGGCATGCGCGCGGCCACCTGGGTTCCCGGCACCGCCGCCCACTCGTGGCAGGCGGTCGCGGCCGGCGGAACCACGATTGGAGAGAAGGGGCTGGTCGTGGCGGCCAAGACGCTGGCCATGACCGCCGTGGACCTGTTCACCAACCCCGCGCTGGTGGCGGAGGTGAAGGCCGAGCACCTGAGCCGCGTCGGCCCGGACTTCGTCTACAAGTCGCTGGTCGGGGACCGCGCCCCGCCCCTGGACTACCGCAAGGCGGCGGGGCCGGGAGGGAGCTGAGGGACCCTCCCGCGCCCTCGCCCAACGCCCGCCCTGCGCCGAGTCTCAGCGCCGTCCGCCGCGTTACGGCCTCACGGTAAACGCCGCCGTCGCCACCTTGTCGCCCCACGCAAGTTCGATCGCGCCGCGGTTCTGGCCGAGCGACCGGATCGTGATCGTGAAATCCTCCACGTGTTCCGGTGTCGCAGCCAGCGTCATCTGCACTCGGCCGATGTCGTTCGCGGCGCTGTATACCGTGCCCCACTGGCCCACCTGACGGTTCACGATGAGCCACGTACCTGTCTGCGTGTGCTGCGTCCAGAGCGTATAGAGTCCGGGCGCAAGCGTCACGTCGCCAAGCTGGATCGTCTTCGACGTCGCGAGGTGCGCCGCCTCGTTGGCGCCGGTGCGCCAGATGCTGTCGGTCGGAATGAGCGTCCCGCCCCACACCGTGCGGCCGCGCACCGCCGGACTTCCGTAGTTGATGAAGATCGGTCCCTGCGAGAAGCCCGCGTAGGCCGTCATCCGCGGCGACAGCACGCCGGTCGGCTTCATCGCTCCAGCGATGGCTGCGATATCCGCGCGCCCCGAGCCGCGCGTACCGACGGACTTGTTGGTCGTGAACGACCCGTCCACCGACTGCAGGAGACCGCCCCGATCGAAGCGCAGCAGCATCGCGTACGGCGCGCCGCGCAGCCGTTCCGTGCCGTCCGGCATCGTCTCCATCCCCACGTAGCCTACGGCGTTGCTCGCGATGCCGATTGCGGGCACCGAGTCACGCTTGGCAGCCGCACGCAGCACTTCGAACGGCGCATACACGAACACCGGCAGCGAGGGGAAGGCGTTGGGCGCCGCGAAGCTGCGCGATTGCGTGCTGTCGGGCCACACGAGCTGGCGCGTGGCGGAATCGGCTCGGAACGTGAACCGGTACTCCGTCGGTGCGTTGGCGAGCGGCTTGCCGTCGGCCTGCAGGCGGCGCACGACCGCCGCCGTCACCCGCCCGTTCGCGAGGGTCAGGTCGTATTGCGTGCGGGTGACCGCGGCGCCGCTCCGTGTGACCATCTCGCCTGCGAGTCGCGTTGCAGAACGCGTGAACCGCTCGACGGCCAGCGTGTCGCGGCCGAGCTGGTAGACGATGATGCCGTCCTGTGCCCTGGCGGCCGGCGCGGTGACGGCCAGCGTGATTGCGGCGACGGCCGCGCCGGTGCGATGGCGGAAGCTGAAGGTCACGGGAGAGTCCTCCGGGTCGGTTGTGATGGGACGCCGGAGAATCAACCGCGCCCCGCCTCTGGTCAATACTAGCCGAATCATCTAGTTTTTATCTAACCGAACTAGACGGAAAGGAACCTATGATCTGGAAGCTCGAGGACGCGAAGAACCGCTTCAGCGAGGTGGTTCGAAGGGCCCGGGGCGAAGGCCCCCAGTTCGTTACGAAGCACGGTCGGGAGTCCGTCGTCGTGCTCGGAATCGAGGAGTACCGGGCGCTCGCCGAGGGACCCGGGGCGCTCGTCGGTTTCTTCGTGGACTCGGCGTTCGGTGAAGCCGTTCGGGCGGGTGAACTTCGTTTGGAGCGCGCTAACGATCTCGGTCGGGACGTGGAGATCTGAGGGATGGCCTTTCTCATCGACACGAACGTGCTGTCGGAGGTGGCCAGCGCCGACGCGGACCCGCATGTCCGCTCTTGGCTGGGGTCCCTGCCCTCCACCCAGGCGTTTCTGAGCGTGCTCACCCTCGGGGAGATCGCCCGCGGGATCGCCATGCTCCCGCCCGGAAGCCGAAAGGACCGTTTGCGTTCCTGGCTCGAGGAGGACCTTCCACGGCGCTTCCAGGGCCGCACCCTGGACGTGGACCGGAGCGTGGCGGAAGCCTGGGGAGCCCTCGATGCGGAAGGGCGCCGGATCGGCCGCCCCCTCCCGGTGGTGGACGGCCTCCTCCTGGCCACCGCGCGGACCCACGGCCTCGTCCTCGCCACCCGGAACGTGCGGGACTGCGGGGATCGCGGCGTGCTGGTCGTCAACCCGTGGAGCCCCGAGGGGGCGTAGGGTCGGCCGGGGACCGACGGCCGGCGTCGCCGCGCTGCGGATGGAGCCTCGCGCGGACCATGCGGGAACCCGTCCTCGCTACCCCCCTCTACGTATACCACCTCCCTCGTCTACGCAGACGTACGTACAGAGCGTCAACCGTGGCTCTACGAGGTTGGAGTCGTTGGCCAGACCCCCCTCCACCTCCACAGGAGAAACGCCATGTTCCGCAACACTCCCTTCGGCGCCCGCATCCTCGGCGCCGCCTTCGCCGTGGCCCTGGCCGGCGCCTGCGCCGACGCCCCCGAGCCCACGGCGCCCACCCTGGACGAGGCCGTCCAAGCCCAGTCGTCCTGGAGCCCGATCACAGCGGGCGAGCCCTTCACAGTGTACACGCAGAACGTGTACCTGGGGGGCGACACCGGGCCCATCTTCAGCCTCGACCTCTCCAACATCCCCGCGGTGCTCCAGGCCACGAACCTGTTCTGGGCCCAGGTGAAGGCCAGCGATGTCCCGGCCCGCGCCGCCGCCATCGTGGACGATCTGGACGAGCGCCGCCCCCACGTGGTCGGACTCCAGGAGGTCTTCCGGTTCGTGGTGGTGGACCCCCGCAACGGTGCCGTCCTCGACTACGTGGACCTGCTGGCCGCGATCCAGGCGGAGATCGCCGCGCGCGGCCTCCCCTATGAGGTGGTACGCGTGCAGACGAACACGTCCTCGGCGCTCCCCATGGCCGTGGACTTCTCCGTGGGGCAGATCTCGAAGGCGCTGAGCTTCACCGACCGCGTGGTGGCGCTGCGGCGCACCGACATTCCCGTGGCGGCGTCCGCCCAGGGGACCTACGCGGCCACCTTCGCCCTGGGCCCTGTGGTCCTGAAGCGAGGCTGGATACGCCTCTCCGTCGAGCACGAGGGCGTGCCGTACCACTTCGTCACCACCCATCTGGAGACCCAGGGGCTCGCTCCCATCCAGGCCGGACAGACGGCCGAGCTCCTGGGAAGCGTGGTGGCGGGACTGGATGGTGTGACCATCCTGGCCGGCGACCTCAACTCCGATGCCGCCGCCGGCCCCGGCGCGCCGTCGTGGACTCCCACCTACGGCACCCTCCTCGCCGCCGGCTTCGTGGACGCCTGGACCCAGTCCGCTCAAGGTCCCTGGGACCCCGGCTTCACCTGCTGTCAGGAGGCGGACCTGCGCAACGGGGCCTCGGTGCTCGACGAGCGGATCGACTTCGTCATGATGCGGGCTTCCGACGACCCGTCGGCCGCCGAGCGCGTTCCCGGCTCGGTCGGCGTGGAGATCGTGGGCGAGGAGCAGGCCGACCGCACGGCTTCCGGGCTTTGGCGTGCCGACCACGCGGGGCTCGTGGCCGGACTCCGCCTTCCGCGGGGGCTCGACGCGGTGGCGAACCGGTAGCGCCGTCCCCCACACACCTGAGGACGTCGTCTCCCTGCGGCGGCCCGGAGCTCTCGGGGCCGCCGCTACCGTTCCCTCAGGAGACCGTCTTCCCTCCCAGCTTCGCGGGCGTGGCGCCCCCGAGCTGCACGCCGTTGAAGAGCAGCTTGAACGTGCCGTGAGGCTGCGCCCGTTCCTTGATGAGAGGGCCGAAGAGGAACATATGGCCCTCGCCGAGCTTCACGTCCACGATGGCCGTCCCGCCGTCGAGGTGCTCCTGACCCCAGGCCCACCCGCTCACCAGGGGCTCCGGCGAATCGAACCAACCCACGCGGGTGATCCCCGCGGCCGCGGCACCCGGACCCAGATCGAAGACGGGACTGTTGTCGAACATCACCGTGGCGTACTCGGGCATGCCGTACGCCACGGGCTGGGTGTTGTCCACCCGCACCCTGAGAAGCGAGCTGGGGACGTAGTACTGGCTGGAGGAGAGGGGCTTGCCCTGCGCGTCCACCATGTGATTGCTGACGGGCAGTCCCGCGTGGGTCGCGATGCTCGTGGAGCCCCCTATCGCCAGAAGGATGCCCCCGCTCCTCACGAAGCCCAGGAGGTTCGGGACCGTCGTCTGCGGGGTGACGCTCCCGATTCGATCCCGGTACTCGGCTGGAACGGTGGACGGATCCGGACCGCGGCCGAACGCGCGGGCCATGGGGTTGTCACCCCGGGCCTCGGGGATGCCGCCGTCCTCGAAGATCAGGACGTCGTACTTCTGGTCCAGACCACCGCGGTCCAGCTCCGGGGCGTACACGACGTCGAACGGGAACTCGTACTGCTCGAACATCCAGCGCGCCCACCCCGAGGGCATGGAGCCCCCGTACTGGTCCCAGAGCCCCACGCGCACCGGTGACAGCTTCAGGGCGTCCGCGACCGGCGTGGTGGACACACCCTGGAAGCTCAGCCCGAGCTCTGTAGCCATCCTGTCCACCATGGCGCGGTTCGCGGACGTGGCGGGAATGTATAGCGTCCCGGCCGGCCACCTCTTGCCGGCGGCCGTGACCTCGTTGCTGAGCCAGTATACCTCCTGGTGGGCAGCCAGGAGGCGGTTGGTGGCGATGACCCCATCGTTCACCTGGTGGCTCAGGAGGTACCCGGCGGCGCCGTTGGCGTCGGCGACCCTTCCGGCCGGAGCCGTCACCATTCCGTCCACCGCCTCGAAGGGACCGTCGAAGCCGTCGAGGATGCGGTCGAACTGGACGCCCATCTGGAGTGCCAGCGTGTAGCCCGCGTTGTCGTAGGGCGGGATGGGCGGCCCACCCGGATACTCGAAGTCGTTGGGGTGGTCCTGGGGCTCGAACATGTCGTAGACGTGGGGCGCGTACGCCTGCGCGGTCATCACCACCAGGGAGCCCGCGGGGTAGCTCTTCCCCTGCACCTGGAAGTCGCGGGTCGCGCGCTGGATCTCGACCCCGTTCTTCACGAGGGTGTTGATGAACTTCACCGCCGTCGGGAAGTCGGGCTGGCTCGACGGGAGGATGTAGCCCCGGGGGTCGCGGTCCTCGGGCTTCCGGAACGCCTGGAACCCCTCCTTCGGAAGGCCGCGGAAGCGACCCATCAACGCCGCGTCGGGGTTGCCGCCGCCCTGCTGGGCGGCGATCTGGGCCTGCACCTCCGCCACCATCTTGGGGTGGATGGTCCACGAGTCGGTCTGGCCCCTCCGGATGGCGTCCCGCCCCATCTGGTACCGGTTGTAGAGGAGCACGTCCTTGTACCGCGACGCGTAGTCGAGGTAGGCCCGGTTCATGGTGATGGAGTAGTCCACCGCCTGGCGGAAATGCCACTCCTGGGGCTCGATGGGAGCAGGAAGGTCACCGGTGGAGATGGTCTTTTCCGGGACGAACGCGATCTCCATGGGCGTCGGGTTCCCCGAGCTCTCCGTCAGGATCCCGATGATGTTGTGGAAGTACCCCGTGGTGCGGACGTTGCCGTTGAACCAGGTGGAGTAGTTGGCCCCTTTGCGCATGGTGGAGCCCGGCTTCCCCTCGGCGACCAGCCGGCTGTGCATGGCGGTGCCCACGGTCGCCACGCCCAGCGGGAGAAGCGGGTGGTACCAGTAGTTGTGGGGGTCGCGGAAGGGCGGAGCGAACAGCGCCGCGCCTGCGGGGCCGGTCTGGTGGTGGTTGTACATCATCTGCGGGTACCACTCGCGGTACATCACCCGACTCATGTTCTCCGTTTCGGGCTGCGTGACCATGTACGAGTCACGGTTGTTGTCGTGCCCGATGTACTTCTGGTACAGCCTTGGCACGCCGCCGGTGGAGCGCTTCAGGGGATCGGGCTCGCGCATGTACCAGCTCGACACCAACTCCATGCCGTCGGGGTTGGCGTGGACCAGGAGGATGACCTCGTCGTTCAGCAGACGGAGGGTCTCCTCGTCGTCCATGCTCACGAGCTGGTAGAGCATCTCCATGAGCTGGGCCGCACCCAGGACCTCCGTGGCGTGCAAGCCACCGTCGATCCACACCACCGCCTTGGCCTCCCCGGAGAGCTTGCGGGCCTCGTCGTCGGTGAGGTCCTTGGCCAGCGCCAGACGCTTCGCGTCGGCCTTGATCTTGTCCAGGTTCCTCAGGTTCTCGGGTGAAGAGACGATGGCCATGAGGTGTGGCCGGCCCTCGGCGGTGACGCCGATGGTGTCCAGCAGCATCCGCGGCGACTCCACGGCCAGCTTCTGCCAGTACTCCACGAGCTGCGTGTACGTGGCGAGGAAGTAGTCGTCGCCGATGTTGTGCCCGAGCTGCTGCATGGGCGCGGTGACCCGCGTCTGGGCCACGGCGGGGGCCGCCGGAGCGGCAAGGGGCGCGACCAGCAACGCAAGCACCAGGGAGAGCGCCGTTCTCTCCCGGACGGAACGACTCGGCTTTCGGACCATGGGCGGACCTCTGTGGGCGGTGGGCCAGCTTCGACGTGGCGGGAGGGGAGGCAAATGTACCACACCCCGGGCGGGGTGCCAGGGCAGAGGGCGGGCCGTCGCCTCGGCGGCCTTGTCAGCTCGAGCCGAATTCGCGGGGGATCTTCAGCCGCCGACGAGCGCCCGATCCGCCGCGATCACCGCGTTGAGGAGCACGTCCGCGCCCTTGGCGACGTCCTCGGGCTTGGTGAACTCCTTGGGCGAGTGGCTGATCCCGCCGACGCTCGGCACGAAGATCATGCCCATCGGCGCGATCAGCGCCACCTCCTGGGCGTCGTGTCCGGCTCCGCTTCGCATGCGCTGCCGTGTGAGACCCAGTGAATCGGCGCCAGCCTCGATCCAGCCCATGACACGCTCGTCCGCCAAGGCCAGCTCGCTGCCGATGCTCTGCGCGAACGCGAACGTCGTCCCCGTGGCTGCGCCGATCTCGCGTCCCAGCCGCTCGAAGGCCGTGCTGAAGCGGGCCAGCTTCGCGGAGTCCAGGTCGCGCAGGTCGACGCTCAGGGCCACCTGCCCCGGGATCACGTTCCTCGTGTTGGGCGAAGGGATCAGCCGCCCGACCGTCGCCACCTGACGCCCGGGCTCGGCGCGGATCGCCTCGTTCACCGCGACGACGAACTTGGCCGCCGCGAGCATCGCGTCCTGCCGCTGGTCCATCGGCGTGGTGCCCGCGTGGTTGGCGAATCCGGCGATGGTGACCTCGATCCAGCGAAATCCCACGATGCCCTCCACGACGCCGATCTGCAGACCCGCCCGCTCGAGCAATCCTCCCTGCTCGATGTGCAGCTCCAAATAGCACGCGACGCTCCCGGGCGCGCGCACCGCTTCCGCCAGGCGCCCGACGTCTCCGCCCACGAGGCCGATTCCCTCGCGGAGCGTCTTCCCCGACCGCGCCACGCTGTCGAGGTCCACCCCCGCGACCCCGACGATGGCGAGCTTGCTGCCGATGGTCCCGCCCTCCTCGTTCGACCATACCACCACCTCCAGGGGATGGCGCAGCCGAACGCCCTGCTCCGGCAGGGTGCGCGCCACCTCGAGCGCCGAGAAGGCACCGACCGGCCCGTCGAAGTTGCCACCGTCGGTGACCGAATCGACGTGCGAGCCGATCAGGATGGGAGGGAGCGAGCGTTCGCTTCCCTCCAACCGGCCGACGATGTTGCCGGCCGCGTCGATGCGCGGCGTCAGCCCGGCCTCGCGGAACAGGTCCAGGGTGAACGCCCGGCCCGCGAGGTCGGCCTCAGAGTAGGCCACGCGGTTGATCCCACCCGCCGTGCGCCCGATGGCGTCGAAGCGCGCCAGCCAGCCGTTGAGCCGCTGGCCGTTCACGCGCGGCGGGGCGCTCTGAGGGGACAGGCGGAAGAGCGGAGAGGCGCCGAGGACCGCGGCGTGCCGCAGAAAGCGACGTCGCCTCACGCTCGCACCATCCTCCGCCACGCGTAGTACACGGGGAGGCCCAGGGCCACGATGGCCAGGCCGGGCCAGGTGTACTGCGGCCGGGTGGCGAGCAGGTTCACGCAGATGAGCCCGGTGAGGATGAGGTACGCGCCCGGGAGCCAGGGATACAGCGGCGCGCGCACGGGGCGCTCGGCGTCGGGGCGGCGGCGGCGCAGCATGAACAGGCCGACGACGGTCAGCATGTAGAACAGCACCGCGGCCATGATGACGTAGTCGAGGAGCTGCGAGTACGTCCCCGAAAGACAGAGCACGCAGGTCCAGAGCGCCTGGACCCAGAGGGCGATGTGCGGGGTGTGGTGCGTGGGGTGGAGCCGGCCGGCCGAGCGGAAGAAGAGGTCGTCCTTGGCCATGGCGTAGTAGACCCTCGCGCCCGCGAGGATGAGCCCGTTGTTGCACCCGAACGTGGAGATCATGATGGCTGCGGCCATCAGGAGGAGTCCCGGCTCTCCGACCATGGCCTGGAGGGCGGCGGTGGCCACACGATCCTGGGGCGCGTTGGCGATCTCCTCCGCGGGAAGGACGCTCAGGTACGCGAAGTTCGCCGCCACGTAGAGCAGCGTCACGATCAGGACCCCGACGGCCATGGCGAAAGGAATGTCCTTGGCCGGGTTCTTCAGCTCGCCTCCGGCGAAGCCCACGTTGTTCCAGGCGTCCATGGAGAAGAGGGAGCCCACCATGGCCGCCCCGATCATCGAGAGCACGGGGAACGAGAAGGCGCCGGGGGGAAGAAAGCCGGAGCCGAAGTTGCCGGTCCACGCGGCCGGATCCCTCCCGATCGAGAGCCCGAGGAGGATCAAGGCCACCAGCGCCAGCGTCTTGACCAGGGTCAGCGAGGTCTGGACGAACGCCGCGGTGCGGACGCCCCAGAAGTTGACGAAGGTGAGGACGAGCACCGACGCCACGGCGAGGAGCCGCTGCTCGGACAGGCCTACCTGGATGTCGCCGCTCGGCAGGGTGAGGGTGAAGCCCAGGAAGACATCGGGAGAGAGCCCCGGGACGAAGACCGCGGTGAACCGCGCGAAGGCCACCGCCACCGCGGCGATGGTCCCGGTCTGGATCACCGTGAAGACGGTCCAGCCGTACAGGTACCCGAAGAGCGGAGAGATCCCCTCGCGCAGGTACACATACTGGCCGCCCGCCTTGGGGAACATGGCGGCGAGCTCGCCGTAGGTGATGGCGCCCATGAGCGTCACCAGCCCCGACAGGATCCAGACAGCCAGCAGCAGGCCCGGCGACTGCACCTGGCGAAGGATGTCGGCGGACACGATGAAGATGCCCGATCCGATCATGGACCCCACCACAAGGGCGGTGGCGTCGAGACGGGAGATCGCCCGGACGAAGCCGGAGTCCTGCGTACGGCCCGCCGGGCTGTCAGGGGAGGCTGTCATGGGAGCGCCGTGCGCATGGGTGCCGTGGAGACAAGCGAAGGCGCCATACTACAAGCCACGGACAGACGCGACCAGTCGGCCCGTCCGCACGGGCTACCGGGACGCAACGCGCGCGGCCCCGTCCTTCCTCCGTGCCCGCAGCCCGTCCAGGCTGAAGGCGCCGCCGCCGTGGAAGGCCAGGAAGAAGAAGGCGAAGCAGTAGAGCACCGCCAGCTCGCCGCCGTTCATGCTCGGCACCCATCCCCGGGGGACGTGTGCCTGGAAGTAGGCCCATGCCATCTCGCCCGCAAGCACGAAGGCCACCGGGCGCGTGGCGAGCCCCACCGCGATCAGGAGCCCGCCCCCGAGCTCGAGCACGCCGGCGAGCCCCATCTGGGAGAAGAGCGGGACCGCCTGCTCCCTGCCGAACATGGCCAGGAGCTTCTGGGCCCCGTGCTGCATGAACATCAACCCGAACACGATCCGGAACGCGTTCTGGGCGACCGCGCGGAGGCGGTCCTGGACGGAGGCGTTCATGGCGTCCTCCCTGGTTGGATGACCATCCGTCCCCGCCGAGGCGAGGGGATTCTCTCTTGAGACCCTCTTTTGCCCCCGGGGTTCTTGACGGCGGAGTCGGTCGGTTCTGATCGAGACCCACTGGGCATGAGCATCGGCTGGCGCCGGGCCGGCGCGGCCCCCCTCCTGTCCTCGCCCCCAAACTCCC
>ORJL011682048.1_pt1 | contig 12397 bp, 3 predicted proteins | sample 1779941 | NCBI WGS metagenome assembly ORJL01 (sample SAMEA104232317, study PRJEB22302) | groundwater metagenome | biome: forest; feature: aquifer; material: groundwater | place: USA | collected 2011-08-07 | depth 5.8 m
CGTCGTTGTGGGAGCGTTCCTCTGTCTGCTGGGTCTTGGTATGGTGATGCTGGCCTTCTGGATGGTGAGCGGTCTGTGACGAAGGGTGAAGGGTGAAGGGTGGAGGGGTGAAGGGGACGGAGAGCGGTGATGGCTGACGGTGCCTTGGAGGCTGCGATCGAGCAGTACAGGCAGTCGGTGCTGGCCGCTGATCCGACGGGGCTGGCGGGCCTGCGGTTGCCGATTCGGCTACGCCGGCGAGCGCCGGACGTTTCTCTGGAGCTGGAACAGCTTGCCGGCATCGCTGACGCCGTGCTCCTGGTGGGCCCGCCCGGGTCGGGCAAGAGCTACGCGCTGCGGGCGCTGGCGGCGGAGATGGCCGGAGGTGGACCTAACCCCCTGGCCCCCTTCCCTCGCAGGGAAGGGGGTGAGCAGTGGCCAGGGGCCAGTGGGCAGTGGCCGGTGGCCGGTGGCCAGGGGCCGGCGGACGTGGAAAGGGATCGGCGTGAGGGTGGCCCCTGGCGAGTGCCGATTCTCTTGTCGCTGGCAGGCTTTCAGGGGATGTCCCTGGAGGACCTGGTGCGGGCAGGGTTGGTGGCGATGGGAGTGGCGCTGGACGGAGTGGCGATCCCGCCCGGCATGCCCGTTGCTTTGCTGCTCGACGATGTCGATCAGATGCGGCCGGAACTGAGTAGCTTCGCTGCCCTGGCGGCCCTGGGTCGAGCTGTGGGCCCGGGGCTGAGCGTCGTGATCGCCTGTCGGCCTCTGGAGGTAGGGATTCTCCAGCCCTGGTTCTCGTCGGCGCTGGTGGCCGAGATCGAGCCGTGCGGCTGGAGGGATGTGGAGGAGGAGCTGAGGCGCGGCCCGCCTCCTGCCCAGGCAGTGGCCGCGGCGGGGAACGCGCAGGGGGACCTGGGGCGGTTGCTCTGCAATCCGGGCCTGCTGGCCCTGGCCCTCGAGGCGGCGGGCGCCGGAGGGGAGGTTCCCTGGCAGCAGGTGCTCACGGGCGTTGCAGAACGACTGGAGGGGCGGGTGTGTGGCGCCGCGGGGGCGGATCTGTCAGCGAGCGAAGTGCGCGGGGAGCTGTCTGCGCTGGGGTTGGCCCTCGTGGAGTCCGGGCAAGAGGAGCGGGACCACGCTGGGTTGATGGCTGGGGGTTTGACCGGAACGATCAGCGGGCTGCGCCTCCAGGCTCTGGTACGTGGGGCGACGCAGGCGGGCATCCTGGAGCTGAGCGAGGATCGCCGCCGCATCCGCTTCGCTCACGAGCCGCTCCGGCGCTACTACGCAGCCCTGGCACTGGGCGACCGACTGGGCTCTGCCGAAGGTTGGCCGGAAGAATGGACGTCCGTCTTGCCGATCGCCTATGGGCTGGCTTCGGACAAGCGCCGGATTGTGCGGGAGCTCCTGGGCACGGGTGAGGACCTGGAACGAGTGCGGCAGGCTGCGGCACTGGCCTTTGCCTGCGAGTCGGGCGAGGAGGCGCTGTCCCTCTTGCGCGGCGGCCCGCCCAGCGTCACGTATCACCTCAATCTCAGCACGGCACTGAGCGATCTCGGGTGGCCGGCCGCGGCGGCGGAGGAGCTGAAGGCATCGCTGGAGCTGAAACCGGACAGCGCCGATCTTTATGCTCAGCTAGGCACGCAGCTTCTGGCCGAAGGGGCAGTGGAAGACGCACTTGCCGCTTTTCGCCACGCGGTGGCACTGAGCCCGCGGGAGGCCCAGTACTACCGCCAGATGGCCTCGGCCCTGGCCAGCCTCAACCGGGTGGACGAGGCCAAGGCGGCCATCAGCCAGGCGCTGGAGCTGTTGAAGGCGAGCTACGCAGACGCCCAACACCAGCTCGGCGAGGTACTGATGGAACTGGGGCACTCGGAGGAGGCCTTCCGTGCCCACCAGGAGGCGACGACGCTGCGGCCGAGTCTGGCCTCTTACCGCCTCGATACTGCGCTGGCCTGCCTCCGGCTGGGACGGGAAGAAGAGGCGATCGAGCACTTGCGTGAGGCTGTCCGCATTGACCCGGTGTACGCCGATGCGTACGCCGAGTTGGGAGAGCTGTATCGCCGTCGCGGGTGGCTGGCGGAGGCGGGGGAGGAGCTGCGGCGGGCCGTCGAGCTGCGGCCGGAGAGCGCCCGCTATCGCTATCTGCTGGGAGGGACGTTGGCCGAAGGGGGGTATGGAAACGAGGCGGCGACGGAGCTGGCTGCGGCCATCCGGCTGCAGCCCCAGGATGCCGATGCCGTGAACCTCTACGGTGAGGTCCTGGAGGGCCAGGGCCAGCTTGCTGAGGCGAGAGAGGCGTACCGGCGGGCTGTCGAGCTGGGGCCGGGCACGGCGCGTTTCTATCGCAATCTCGCCTCAGTGGCGAACAAGAGCGACGATCTGGTGGAAGCGGCGAGGCAGCTCGAGGAGGCCCTGCGGCGGGAGAGCTACCACCCCTCTTGGCACGCGGAGCTGGGGGATGTCCTGGCGGGGCAGGGACGCTGGCCGGAGGCCCTCCAATCCTATCAGCGCTCGATCGAGCTGGACCCGCAGCAAGGTGAGTTCCGGTTGCGTCTGGGCGAGGCCCACGCGCGCGTGGGCGACCTGCAGAGCGCGCTTTCCTGCTATCAGGCGGCAGTGCGCCTAAGGCCTGAGCAGGCCAGGGCCTACTACCAACTGGGTCTGCTTCTGCAGCGCCTGGGTCGTCCCGAGGAGGCCGTGGTGGCCTGTCAGCAGGCGGTCCAACGTGCGCCCGATAACCCCGAGTTCCAGCGGGCATTGGGAACCGCCTATGCGGCGGTGGGACAGGGTGAGCAGGCGCTCCGCGCCCTGCAAGAGGCCGTGCGGCTGGCGCCCAGTGACCCGAAGGCTCAGGACGAGTTGGGCCAGCGGCTGGAGATGACGGACCGGCTGGACGAAGCCATCGCAGCCTACCGGGCTGGTCTCGATGTTGCCCCGGAACGTGGGGAGCTGCTCCTGCACCTGGGGCGGTGCCTGCGACGGGCGGGCAACCTGGAGGCCAGCCTTGCGGAGCTGAGCCGCGTGGCCGCGCTGCAGCCGCTCGATCCGGAGGCCCAGGCACAGTTGGGGGTGACGCTCGCGGAGCTCGGGCGCTTGGGCGAGGCCGCGGCAGCCTTTCGCTCGGCAACCAGGCTGGCGCCAGAGCGGGCAGAGTATGCGCTGCGGGCGGCTGTGGCCTATCGGGAGGTGGGACGTTATAACGAAGCTCGGGCCGAGCTGGAGCGTGTTCTGGCTCGGGATTCCCTGCTGGCCGAGGCACACGACGAGCTGGGGCAGGTGTTGCGGCTGGCCGGCCGCTGGCGCGAGGGACTAGTCAGCCATGCCCGGGCGCTGGAGCTACGCCCCCAGGAGGGCTCTTTCTGGCAGCACAGGGCGTTGACGGAACTGGCAGGGGGCGACGCGGAGGCGGGCCTTGCCAGTTACCGCAGGGCCCTGGAGCTAGCACCGGATTCGCCTTCGTGGCTGGGAGAGCTGGCTGAGCTCAGCCTGGAGCGAGGGGACGCCGACGAGGCTTTGCGCCTGGCAGCGGTGGCTCTGCGCCTGGACCCTGACCGGCCAGCTTACCTGTCCACCCTGGGACTGGCACTGGACCGGCTGGGGCGGGGCAACGAGGCGGAGGAGCACCTGCGGCGCGCGGTGGAGCGACAGCCCGAGAGCGCGACCGGCTGGGGGCGGCTGGCGGAGGTGCTGAGCGCTCGGGGCAAGATCGATGAGGCGGAGAGGGCTCTGGGCCGAGCGCTGGATCTTTCTCCCGGCCAGGCAGAGCTGTGGCGAGCGCGAGGTGTTCACCTGGCCTCCCTGGGCAAGGGAGAGGAGGCGCTGGCCGTCTGGCAGGAGGCCCTGCGCCTGGCGCCTCGGCGACACGACTGGATGGCCGAGGTGGCCGAATTGCTGCTGGGGCTGGAGCGCCCGAGAGAGGCTTTGGCCTACGCGGAGGCAGCCATCGAGCGGATGCCAACGGAGGCTGGCCACCACGCCCTGCGGGGGCGCGCCTTCGAGCGGCTGGGCGAACCCCACCTTGCTTCCCGTGAGCTTCAGGAGGCGCTCCGTCTGCGCCCGGACATGGTCGAATGGCGCGCCACGCTGGGACAGCTCTATCTGCGGCAGGGCTGGGACGAGGAGGCACTGGGGGAGCTGGAGCTTGCCTCAACCCTGGCACCGAGCGACCCGGTTCTCAAACGCGATCTCGGGCAAGCGCTGCTCCACCTGCACCGATCTGCAGAGGCCGTGGCGCGCCTGCGCGAGGCAGTCGGGGCCGACGGAGCCGACGCCGAGGCCCGATTCTACCTGGGGTTGGCCTACGTGGCTCAAGGGGAGCTGGAAGAGGCTCTGGAGCACCTGCGTCTGGCCGCGGGCCTCGAGCCAGGGGAGCCGCGCTATCGGGCGGCCTGCGGGCAGGTACACCGGCGACTGGGACGGACGGCCGAGGCGCGGGAGGAGATCGAGGCGGCGCTGGCCCTCGATCCCAGCCGTGCGGAGCTGATGGACGAGCTGGGTCAGTTGTGGGAGCAGGAGGGGCAGCTCCCGCAGGCGATGGAGGCCTATGCGCGGGCCGTGGAGATGGACGGCGGGCTCCCGTCATTCCGGCGACACCTGGGGCGGGCGCTCCTCCGCTTGGGCCGGCCCCAGGAGGCTCTGGCCCATTTCGAGCGGATGGTGCAGGTCTGGGGCGGGAAGGAAGCAGACCCGGACGGGTTGCACGACTACGGGCTGGCCCTGTTGCGACTGGAGAGGCCGGGGGAGGCAGCCGAGGTTCTCGCGCGGTGCATCGCGTTGAATCCCGCGTCCGCGGCCCATCGGACGGTACACGGGGAAGCACTGCTGCGACTGGGACAAGAGGATGGGGCCCTGGCCAGCTTCCGGGAGGCCGTACGACTGGCGCCAGAGCTGGCGGACGCGCACCACGGAGCTGGGCTCGCGTACGAAGCCCTGGGGCGGTCGGTTGAGGCGCAGCTTAGTTTTGAGCGGGCCTGGCAGATCGAGCGGGCGCCCCTGCGTGGGCGCAACCTCGCGCGGAGCCTGGCGGCAGTGGGGCGGGTGGACGAAGCTGCCCGTGTCCTGGCCGAGGCTCTGGCACTGGATCCGGCCATGACCAACGGTGTGGAGCGGGTACCCACGGAGGGCTCGGAGTGGAACCTGCCGGAGGTTTGGGCTGAGTTGGGCCAGTATGAGGAGAGCCGCTTCCACTACGAGGAAGCGGCGGCCGCCTACCGCCGGGCTGGCGAGCTGGCGCCCGGGGAGGCCCGCTATCCTCGTCTGGCCGGCGCCGCCTGGCGCAAGCTGAAGCAGCGGGAGGAGCGGCTGGGGGAGGTGCGGGGAGGAGTGGCTCGGGCAGCGGGCAGCGGAGCTGCCCTGGCCGAGGCCGTGGCCCTTCTCGAGAGGGCGGCGGCGCTGGCGCCCGGCGACCCCGAGGTCTCCTTCGAGCTGGGGCTACTGCAGGAGACTCGCCGGCAGTATGCGGAAGCCCTTCAGGCCTACGAGGCGGCGCTGGCCCGCGATCCGACTCACCTGGCGAGCCGGTGCCAGATGGGGGCGGTCCTCTCTCGCCAAGGGCGGCACGCCGAGGCCCTGGAGGCGCTGGGGCAGGCGCTGGAGCAGGCGCCGAACCATGCCGAGGCCCACTACCAGCGGGGTCTCGTGTATGCAGCTCAGGGCGAGTGGGACCAGTCGTATGCCGCGGCGGCGCGGGCGGTCGAGCTGGCTCCGTCGGTGGCGGGCTACCACCGCAGCCTGGCGCAGGCTGCTCTGGAGCTGGGAAACGTGGAGGAGGCGGCGGCAGGCCTGGAGGAGGCAACGCGGTTGGACCCAGAGCGGCTGGACTGGCAGAGCGAACTGGGCGCCCTCTACCAGCGCTTGGGCAAGGCGCACGATGCTCTCCGGCGCTTCCTGACGGTGGTGGAGCAGGAGCCCACGGTGGCGGCCTATCATCGCAATGCTGCCCTGGCTTTGGCCGAGTTGGGCCGTTGGGAGGAGGCCATCGATCAGCTCCGGCAAGCGCTCGAGCTGCGACCTCACCGCGCCGCTTGGAGGGTGGAGTTGGGGGGGCTGCTCGAGCGGCACAGCAGGCATGACGAGGCGCTGTCAGAGTACCGGCGCGCCCTCGACCTGGAGCCGGAGCACGCGGCGGCGCGAGTCGGCGCGGCGCGAGTCCTGCGGTGGCTCGGGCGCCCCGCTGAGGCGGCCCAGGAAGCGCTGCAGGTGGCTGAGGCGTCGCCGGGCGTGGCCGAGGCCCACTACGTGCGCGCATTGGCCCTGGCGGACGGAGGCCGGGCGGGGGAGGCGTTAGAAGCGGTTCGTCGCGCTCAACAGATCGAGCCGGGCAACGCCCTGTATATGCTCGCGGCCGGGCGCCTGCTGATGGCCGTGGGCCGGCTGGCCGAGGCGGCTGCGGAGATGGAGGAATGCGTAGCGCTGCGTCCGGACCTGGCTGAGGTCCACGATCAGGCCGGTCAGGTGTATGAGGCCCTCGGGCGGCTGGACGCGGCGGCGGCGGCCTATGCTGAGGCGGCGCGACGGGAGGAGCCCGCCACTGGGCAGTTCCACCGACGAGCTGGACAGAGCCTGGCGAGGCTGCGCCGTTGGAGTGAGGCCATGGCCTGGCTGCGGAGCGCTCTGAGCATCCAGCCCGCACATGCGCCGACGAACAACACCCTGGGGGAGGTGCTCGTGGCGCAGGGCCATCACGCCGAGGCGATGAGCCATTTCCGGCAGGCGGTCGAACTGGACCCGGTGGAGCCCCTCTACGAGTACAACCTGGGCCTGGCGAATAAGGCCTTGCGTCGTTACGAAGAGGCCGTGGCCGCCTTCAACCGGGCCATCAAGCTGAAGCCGGACTACGTCGACGCCTACAAGCAGTTGACCGCGGTGACAGCGATGGGGTTGATCATGAAGGGGCTGCGTCGGGCGTCGTGAACGCCCGGGAGTGTCTGGCGCGCGCTGCGCTAGCGTTGGGCCGGGGCCACACCGACTACGCGGCGGCGGCATGTGAGCAGATCCTGGGCGTCGCTCCAGGCCATCTGCGCGCCCTGATGCTCCTGGGGCAGGCCCGTCTGGCTGAGGAGCGTTTTGACGCGTCGGCTCAGGTCTTCGAGGAGGTGCTGCGGCTGGATCCGGAGAACACCCTCGCCCGCGCTGGCCTGGCGGCCTCCTACGAGCGACTTGGCCGGGTGGCGGCAGCTTTGGGCCAGCTTCGCTTGGCGACGGAACTGAGCCCCGGCAATCCGGAGGTGCAGCAGGCCCACCAGGCACTGGAGGCCCAGTTGCGCCGCGGCAGGGCCGCCACCGGCCGGGCTGTGGCCAAACGGGCGCGGGCACTGCTGGTGAGGGGGCGCTTGGCAGAGGCGGAGGCCGCCTTTCACGAGAGTCTGCTGGAGGAGCGAGAGCGGGATGATCTCCGCCTGGGTCGGTTGCGGGCGCTCTGGCGGGCCGGGCGGGGGGAGGATGTGCGCGCGGCCTGCCGGGAGCTGCGGGCGGAGGAGCGGCTATTCCCCGCCGCCCTGGCGATCGAGGCGACCGTGGAGATGGCGGGAGGCGACCCAGCTCTGGGTACGGAGCTGCTGCACGAGGCGCGCTGTCTGGATCCCTCCGATCTGGTGGTGGGGCCCATCGTGCGCGAGGGCGGGTTCGAGCTGTCGTCCCTCGACGAGGCGGTGGAGGTGGGTGAGCCCACCGTCCCTTGCCCACCCGAGGTGGCGGCCCTGTCGTTCGGCGCCATGGAGGGGGCGCTGGAGGAGCCCACCGACGAGGCGCTGCTGAGCGCAGCGCTGGGAGGCGAGCGAGCGGGAGACGCCCACGACCCTGGGGTGGCCGAGGTGAGACGGGTGCTGGAGGCCGCCGAAGGGTTGCTGGGAAGGGGTTTGGGGTTTCGGGTTTCGGGTTCCGGGTCTGGAGTCGTGGGCGTCGGGTCGAGCGGGCAGGTCACGCAGGGTTCGCGCGCCAGCGCTGGTCGAGGGGCGGAGGGGGGCACGCTGGCGATCCTGGCGCAGCGCGGTGAACTGCGGGCACGGTTCGGACCTGCCGGAGCCGATCTGGTGGACGCGAAGCTGCGGGCCCTGGTGTCGGCCCTGGAGGCGCAGGAGCGGGCCTGCGCGCTCTACTACGTGGACGAGGCTCAGGAGGTGGCCGGACTCACGCTGCCGCCGGTGGCCCGGGGCGACCAGACAGCCATGGCCCGATTCGTCACTCACCTGGCAGGGGCGGCGGAGGCCCAGGGGGGCGCGTTAGGGCACGTGCTGCTCGTCGGTGGGCCCGAGATGATGCCCTTCGCTCGAGTTGCCAACCCGGCCGACGACGACGACGCTGTGGTGGAGACGGACCTGCCCCTGGCCTGTCAGGGCGCGAATCTGCTGCTGCCGGTACGCTCGGTGGCCCGACTGCCCGCTGGCGCCGCGGGGGGACCACAATTCCTCATCCAGTCGCTGGATGCGATGAGGTTGCGTTTGGAGAGCCCGGCCCGACCGGCTTCGGCCTGGCGCTGGTGGCGGGGCTTCGGCGGAGGGCGGCGGGCGAAGGCACGCGTGTTCGCTCTGTCGGCGCGGGTCTGGCGGGCGTCGACGGAGGCGCTCCTGGAGCAATTGGAGGTGGCGAGCGAGCTGCGTCTGTCGCCGCCGGTGGTGGAAGAGGATTTCGAGGCCGAGTGGCTGAAGGGCGTGTGCTTCGCGCTCTTCAACCTGCACGGGGTCGATGGAGCTGACGGTTGGTTCGGGCAGAAGGATGGAAGCTACCCGGCGGACTATCCGCTCTTCCCGGTGGCCCTGCGCTCGGCATCGCTGGAGGGGATCGACCTGGAGGGAGCCATCGTGTTCACGGAGGCCTGTTACGGGGGCAGCATCGCTGACCGGCGGCCGGACAACAGCGTGGCTCTGGCCCTGCTGAGCCGGGGGGCCGCCTGCGTCGTTTGCTCGACGTGTATCGCCTACGGCTCGGTGGCGCCGCCGCTGAGCGGCGCCGATCTGCTGGCTCGTTTTTTCTGGCTCCACCTGGAGCAGGGGCAGGCGGCGGGTGAGGCTCTGTGGCGGGCCAAGCGCGACTTCCTCGACGGCATGCGCCAGCGACAGGGCTACCTGGATGGCGATGACCAGAAGACCCTGCTTAGCTTTGTGCTCTACGGCGATCCTCTGGCTCGCATGGCGGCGCCCGACCGTACGGCGGAGGTGACCACCTTCGACGAGCAAATGAGCGCCGCTCACGCTGTCGAGGGGTTGTCCCTCTTCTGCCGGGCCCGGTCGGCTGCCATGGTGGCCGAACCCCCCTCGGGGGACCTGGTGGCCATGGCCCGAAGGCTGCTGGCGAATGCCGTGCCCGAGGCGGCCGATGGTCCGTTGGACGTGTTGCCGCGTGGCCTGTGCGAGCGGGTTTACCACGAGGGGTGCCAGGACTGCGAGCCGCCCGACGCGGCGCATAGTCAGCGTCCGGGAGCCTACGTCGTGTCGTCGCGGAAGAGCCTGCCGCTCTGGGATGGGGGGACGTTGCGGCGCGTCGCCCGGGTGACCCTCGATACGGCCGGAACCGTGCTCAAGCTCTCCGTCTCGAAGTAACCTTGGACCTGAAGCAGTATCCGCGGCCGGCGGGGGACACTGGCATCGGCTTTCACTACGATCCAGACGGCGGAGGGCTGGAGCGCCAGGACCTGGCGCGCTGGTTGCCGCGCCTGCGGACCATGGGGACGAGCTGGCTGGTGTTGCGGCCGTCGCTCGATGAACCGGTGCCGGAGGGGTTCGTGCGCGGGTTGATCGATGCGGGGATCGAGCCGGTCGTGCTGCTCGATGCGGGCGGCGTTCGGCCGGTGGAAGGACCCCAGCTCGAATACGCCTTGCGCGGCTACGCCCTGGCAGGCCTCCACTATGTCAGCATCTATCCCGAGCCCAACGTCGCGTCCCATTGGCCGGCGACGGAGTGGCTGCAGCCCGGGCTCGTGAGGCGGTTCGCCGATCTGCTCTTGCCCTTCCTGGAGCGCGCGGTGGACCTGGGGCTCTTTCCGCTCCTGAGTCCCCTGAAGCCCGGCGGGCACTACTGGGACACGGCCTTCCTGGTCGGGCTCGTGGAGGAGATCCTGCGACGGGGGCGGCTGGTGCTGTTCGACCGGATGGGCGTGGCCATCGAGAACGTCGCATACAACCGTCCCCTGGAATGGGGCCGAGGCGGGCCGGAGCGGTGGCCCCAGGCAGGCCCGTATCGCACCGCCGAGGGATTCGAGGACCACCAGGGGTTTCGCCTCTTCGAGTGGTACGAGCAGTTGCTGTATCCGCTGGTCGGTGGTCCGTTGCCATTGATCGCCGTGGCGAGTGGACCTCTCCTGGGGAGCGTTGAGGACGTCCGTTTCGCGCCGGTGGACGAGGCGCTGCATGCGGAGCGTAGCCTGGAGATGGTGCGACTACTGCGCACCGGCGAACTGGGGGAGGCGCTGTTCAATCAGGCCTTCTGGACCCTGACCTCGGAGGAGGATGCCTCAGCCTGGGTGCGGTCCGACGGCTCTCTCCTGACGGCGGCAGCGCTGCTGAGCGAGACGCCGAAACAGCCTCGCGTGAAGAGGGATGGGGCAAGGGGTGGCTGGGCTCGCGGCCCGACCCGCCGTCCCTTGCATCACTATCTGCTGTTTCCGCCAACGGGAGTGGTCGGGTCCCATGGCTATTGGGAGGCGGCCAAGCCGTTCATCGAGCGTTTTGGCCCCTGCTGCGGTTTCCGTCCCGAGGAGGCCCAGGAGGCGGCCCACGTGACGCTGGTGGGGGACGAGACGGAGATCGGGCGCGAGGTGGAGCGCTACCTGCGGGCGGCCGGCTGCCGGGTCGAGCGCGTGGCGGGCGCGAGCCCGGCCGAGACGCGGCGGCTGCTGAAGCGCCTGGCCCGCGAGGGCACGCGGTACGTGGAGGGGTAGAGCGAGGGCGGCGGGGCCGGGAAGCGGACACCGCAATCCGGGAGGACGTGGCGCCGCGTAGCCTCTGGCGCCGAGGGTCGAGGCGAGCCTTCACCGGACGCGGCGAGCGCCGCACCCCGTTACGCCGGGGAACAGGTCTGAAGACCTGTTTCTACGGTCCCCACCCGGCACGCCAGGGCAGCAGCGCTGCCCGGACTCACCGATTCGGGGCGCGGTGGGCTGCTGTCGAGGCGAGGGCGATTTGGCATATAGTGCTTGACGGAAATACGAGGAGAGCAGGGTTCGAGCCGTGAGTCCCCCCTTGCGTTGGATTCTACTGGTGCTCGCTGGCGGTGTGGGTGTCGCCGTCCTGGCGGCGGGTGTGTCCCTGGGGCAGACGGGAGAAGGCGAGGTCCCGAGAGAGCCCGTCGCGCAGGGCGAGGCGAGTGCACCGTCTGCGGCGTCTGCGTCGTCCGCCGAGGAGGAGCAGCCCTACGCGGGGGTGCATCTCTGTGCTCCTGACCAGCGGGCAGCGGGAACGACGGTGTCGGGGCGTTCCCCAACCGGGGCGGCTACCGGCCTCCTGCCCTTGATCGGTGGTCTCGGTGGGGCTGGGGCCCAGGCGCCCTTCTTCGCCCAGAACAACGCGGTCTGGGCGAACCAGGAGTATGACCACCACGTCGGCCAGGGTGGCTGGTGCGGCCTGACCATTGCCCAGTGCGGTTGCGCCATGACCTCGGTGGCCACTGTCCTGGCCCTGTTCAAGGTCCTGGCTACGCCTGATGGGGCAGACCTCAACCCGAGCACCGTGAATCAGTGGTTTGACAAGGACGCCCGGCTGACGAGCAGCGGTTGGGTCAGCCAGGGTTACGCGTACGGCAGCGTGGTCTGGACGGCGGCCAACACCTTCTCGGCCCAGGTCGCTGCCCGTTCGGGGGGCCCCACCGTGCGGTTCGCCCGGTGGGGCTCGGGGAATACGGCAGAGCTGCGGACCGAACTGGCCAGTGGGCGGCCGGTGGTCCTGGAGGTGCCGGGGCACTTTATCGCGGCGGTTGGCCTCGAGGGCGAGCAGGTCCTGATCAATGATCCCTTCTACCGGGACCGTACGACGCTAGGCGCCTACGCGGGCCGGGTGGCCAGCGCCAGGTTGTTCGAGGCGAGTCAGGACCTGAGCGCGGTGGTGGTTACGGTGCCGGGCGAGCTACGAGTCCAGGTGACAGACAGCCAGGGAAGGACAACGGGGTCTCTGGCAGCCGGCGAGGTGCGAGGCGTCGAGAAGGCAGCCAAGGAGGAGATCCCCGGCTCGGCGTACCGATTCGAGGCGGCCTGGCGTGACCCCACCTGCGTCGAGCGCGCACCGGGGCCCGGCGATGGTACCAATAGCGTCCTGATCTTGAACCCGGCGCGGGACACTTTCCGCGTCGAGGTGGTCCGTCCTGGGGGGGGCGGGACGACGGTCGCAGTCTACACCTACGACCGGATGGGCAAGGTGGCGTTGCGGACGTTGGATGTAGCGGGGACCGGCCGGATGAGCGTCGACTACGACCCAGGCCGAGGGGTCGA
>ORJL010675038.1_pt1 | contig 12390 bp, 12 predicted proteins | sample 1779941 | NCBI WGS metagenome assembly ORJL01 (sample SAMEA104232317, study PRJEB22302) | groundwater metagenome | biome: forest; feature: aquifer; material: groundwater | place: USA | collected 2011-08-07 | depth 5.8 m
CGCCCCCGCCGCCGAGCCAGCGGCCAAGCCCGCCGCAACAAAACCCGCTGCAGCACCGGCGCCCAAGCCGACGGCCAAGCCGTCCGCCAAGCCTGCCGCCCAACCACCTGTGGCGGCTCCTGCCCCCGCCCCCGCGCCCCCCCCGGCCCCGCCACAACGAAGCCCGCTGCGACACCAGCACCCAAGCCGACGGCCAAACCATCCGCCAAGCCTGCCGCCCAACCACCTGTGAAAGCCGCGGTCAAGCGTGCGGCCAAACCCGGCGCCAAAGCGGCGCCCAAGGCATCCCCGGCCGGGACCGTTGCCCGGCCGACGCCCAAGCCTTCCCCGAAAATGGCTGCCAAAAAGCCGGCCAAGCCCACGTCTGGAAAGGCGGTTCGAGCCACCGCCTCCAAGGCGCCATCCAGGCCAACCCAATCTGTGAAAAAAACAACCCAGAAGCCCGCGGCACCCGCGGCCAAACCCACAACCACAACCAACGCCAAGGCAGTAGCGAAGCCAGCGGCCAAACCCGCCGCAAAGAAAGCGGCAGCGCCCCTTGCGAAAACAGCCGCCAAACCGGCTGTGAAAGCGACGGCGAAGAAGAAGTAGAGATCGGTCTCTCCAGAGGGTTTGCCGGCCGGAAGCCGGCAAACTCCCTACCAAGCGAGCGCTCGGTTGATAGTGGAGGAGACGGAGAGCTGAGTGAGGGATCTGCCGAACTCACTCAGGCGTGTTGTCACGCTCTCCACGAGATGGAGCGGTATTCGGGACGATGAACCGCGCCTATTTCGCGAACTCCACACAGCGGGTCTCGCGCACAACGGTAACCCGGATCTGGCCTGGATACTGCAGGTCGTCCTCGATCTTTCGCACGATGTTCCGTGCCAGCGCGTAAGCGAGTTCATCGCTTACCTTCTCGGGCTGCACCATCACGCGCAACTCCCGCCCCGCCTGGACCGCATAGCACTTTTCAACCCCGGCGAACGAAGAGCCGATCTGCTCCAGATTCTCCAGCCGCTTGATGTAAGTGGTCATCGACTCCGAACGAGCGCCGGGACGGGAAGCGCTGATGGCGTCAGCGGCGCTGACGAGGATGCCGAGGATGTTTGTGTGCGGCACCTCATCGTGATGCGACGCGACCGCGTTGGCAACCTCGTCCGACTCGCCGTAACGCTTGACCAACTCGCCTCCGATCATGGCGTGAGATCCCTCAATCTCGTGGTTCACGGCCTTGCCGATGTCGTGGAGCAGTCCGGAACGCTTCGCCGCGCTCACGTCCGCCCCCAACTCGGCGGCCATGATGCCAGCCAGCCAGGCGACCTCGATGGAGTGATCGAGGATGTTCTGGGAAAAACTGTGTCGGAATCGCAGGCGCCCAAGGAGGCGGACGACCTCCGCGTGCAGAGGCGGCAACCCGACCTTGAACACGGCCTCCTCGCCGGCGCGTAAGATGGTTTCATCCATCTCCTGCGCGACTTTTGCCACGACTTCCTCGATGCGCGTGGGATGGATGCGTCCGTCCAGGATCAACCGTTCCATGGACTGGCGCGCTATCTCGCGACGAACGGGGTCGAAGCCGGAAAGAACCACGGCGTTGGGGGTGTCATCAATCAGGACGGTGACGCCGGTGGCCGCCTCGAAAGAGCGGATGTTCCGGCCTTCCCGTCCGATGATGCGACCTTTGATGTCGTCACCGGCCAGGGCGACCGTAGCAGTGGTGGTCTCGAACGTATGCTCGCCCGCATAGCGTTGAATGGCCAAGCCGACGATCCGGCGGGCCTGACTCTCGGCTTTCGTCTTGGCCTCCTCGATCAGCCGGCGGGAGAGGTCCCCGGCGTCCTTCAGGCTTTCCTGCTCCACTTCTTTGATGAGGAGCGAACGGGCGTCGGCCTCCGACGTGTGGGCCAGTTTCTCGAGGGCTTCACGGCGCTCTTTCAGGAGTGCGGTCGCTTGTGTCTGGGCGGTCTCGATCTGGCACTTCTGCCTCTGCAGCTCCTGCTGCTGCTCGCGCAGGCTTTTCTCTTGATCCACCAGGCCCTGGAGCTGGCGGTTGACCAGCGACTCGCGCTGCATGAGCCGCTCCTGGGTCTCGTCGAATTGACGGCGGCGCTCCGCAAACGACTGCTCCGTCTGAAGGCGCAGCTTGGCCGCTTCCTCGTTCGCGACTACTCGCGCCTCGCGGACGAGGGTCTCCGCCTCCCGCTTTGCGTTGTCGATCAGATCTTTCTCTCTCAGCAGAAATGCCTCGCGCAGGATCGTTTGCTTCCAATGCCAAAGAAAGCAACCCACACCCACGCCCACCGCGAAGACAGCCCCGGCCTCGGCCCAATGGATATTAGCCAACAAATTCATTTTCAAACCGTGCCCGGCCCAAAGGTCAGCCAGCGCGACGGCGTCAAGATGCGATCCAGTGTTACGTCATGCGGTTCCGCGGGTATGGCCGGCAGAACCTGCCGGTCCATCGCCACCCCGCAACGGACACCGCAAACGGAGGACAACAATCGGTCATAATACCCTTTTCCCCGACCGAGCCGCCGCCCGTTCATATCGAACCCTACGCCAGGCACCAGTACCAAGTCCAGTTGGTTTAATGGGAACGACTGGCAATGGGAGGCAGGCTCGAGGATCCCCATCTGCCCCCGGACAAGATCCCGCTTGGGATTCCGGAGGACCGCCACTCCGTAGCAGCCGCTCTCGACCAGGAAACGGGGCAACGCCACCGTCCGTCCTTCGCCCAGGGTCTCCTCGACCAGAGGCCACAGATCCAGCTCATCCGGCAGCGCGGCATAAAACAGGAGGCGGCGAGCCCGACGCCACAGCGGCTGCTCGCGCAGCCGGGCGCACGCGAATGCGGACGCCGCCTGTCGCTCCTCCGCGGTCACTCCGTTAAGTTCCGCGCGCAGACGAGCTCTGAACGCCGCCTTCTCCGCCCGGATGGCGTCCGCCATCGCCGCCGCCGGCCTCTGCTCTGTCACGGCGCGGCCTCGTTTGTTGGGGCCCCCGGTTTCCCGGCAAGCGCCCGCCATTTCTCGACCCGTTCCTTGATCTTCTTCTCCACACCCTGATCGGTCGGCTCGTAAAAGCGGCGGTTCACCCCCAGGTATTCCTGGGCGACATAGTGGCCTTCGTAATCGTGGGCATACTGATACCCTTTGCCATGACCGAGGCGTTCGGCGCCTTTGTAGCTCGCATCCCGCAGGTGCATAGGAACGGGGATGGTACGCCCGGATCGCACGTCTTCCAGGGCGGCGTCAATCGCTATGCAGGCGCTGTTGCTCTTGTTGGCAGTGGCTATATAGACGGCCGCTTCGGCCAGAGGAATCCGCGCCTCCGGCCAACCGACGAATTCAGAGGCTTGAAACGCCGCCTGGGCCAGGATCAGCGCCATCGGATCCGCCAGCCCTACATCCTCCGCCGCGCAGATGACGATCCGCCGCGCGATGAACCGGGGGTCCTCGCCCGCATGGATCATCTTGGCGAGCCAGTAAAGGGCCGCGTCGGGATCACTGCCGCGCATCGACTTGATGAACGCGGAGATGGTATCGTAATGGGCGTCGCCGTCGGCGTCGTACACCACCGCTTTGCGCTGGATGCTCTGCTCGGCGGACGCCATGTCGATCCGTATGAGCCCGTCCGGCGAGGGAGGGGTGGTGAGCGCGGCAATCTCGAGCGAATTGAGCCCTTTGCGCGCGTCACCGTCCGAAACCCTGGCCAGGTGGCGCAACGCCGCCTCGTCCGCCTCAATCTTGAGATAGCCCAGACCGCGATCCGGATCCGCCAGGGCGCGACGCAGCAGATCGTAGAGTTCGGCCTCGGACAGGGGCTGAAGCTCGAATACCTGCGAGCGGGAGACAAGCGGGGAATTGACGAAAAAGAAAGGATTATGCGTGGTGGCGCCGATCAACCGCACCACACCACTCTCCACGTCCGGCAGCAGAACGTCCTGCTGCGCTTTGTTGAAGCGGTGGATTTCGTCGATGAACAGAATCGTAAACTGGCCGGTGTTCGCGAGCCTGTTGGTGGCGGACGCCAGTTCCCGGCGCAGGTCCGCCACGTTCGACTCGACCCCGCTCAAACGCACGAACTTGGACCTGGTCTGGCGCGCGATGATCTGCGCCAGGGAGGTCTTGCCCGTTCCGGGCGGGCCAAAGAAGATCAGAGACTGGATGCGATCGGCCTCGATGGCGCGTCTGAGCAGTTGGCCGGGCGCGAGGATGTGGGATTGGCCGGCGAACTCCGCCAGTTCGCGGGGACGCATTCGCGCGGCCAGCGGCGCGGAGACCCGTGCCGGGCTGCCTTCGGGTGCTACCGCTACGGGCGGCGGTGTGCCGCCGAACAAGTCATCGCCAGACATGGCCGCAGTCTAGCGGGCGTCCCCCAAATAGGCAATGCCGGCGGCGGTAGTTCCAGCTGAGCGAGAGGGCCGCGTTCCTCGTTCCCTTCCGCCGGTGCCCTGCCAAACTCTGTCCCACCAGACAAAGTGCCGTCACGCCCACTCACCGGCCAAAAGCCAACAGTTGTCGTCCGGCCAAAAAAAGTGGCGGCAACCTCCCGCCTCGGGAGGCTGCCGCCACGCTAAAAAATACCCCGCCGTAATGCCGTGTATAACGGTTCCTTTGAACGTCTGTGAAACAGGTGGAGCCCTGGGGATGGTTTTCGACTTCCAGTTAAGGCCTGTCGGCCGCCACCTTGGATCGGGCTCCGGGCTTAATTAACTATGGTTCAAGGACATAGTTTCTAAACACGAACATGGCAGGGTAAATCCAAAATCAGATCCGGTTTCCAAAGAACATCGGCGCTCGCTTCACCATTCCGACTCCAGCACCGCTTGCTGCTGAACTTATCGCCTGAAGGCACCGTTTGCTCAAGGGAAAAAATCGGAAAAAACTCTCGGGAAAACGCCGTCTTGGCGCTCTTTAGGCTACGCTGTCTGGCAAGACTAGAGGATCCCTCCCGGCATAATCGAAGAACGCCGGGTAACATTCCCCGGTAGTCTCGCGCAGGAGCAGCAGCCCAAGCTCGCGGGCGTGGTAATCCCCCCACATCGAACTTTCCCCGTTTGGGATCTTCTGACCGCGACGGATATGGTCCCAGCCGTTGGGCCGATGGTACACCGAATGGAGGATCAACCCCTGATGGCGCGAGGAGGTGGAAAGATAGGGTTCGGAGAACAGCGTGCGGGCGATGGTGAGCGCCGCCTGCCTGTAACGGGCGCCGGCCTGGCCGTTGACCGTGGCCGTGAGGTAGTTACCCAGCCGCAGGAAGCCCTGCGCCGCGATCGCCGCCGCCGAGCTATCGACCGGCTCCCAACCGTTGAATGGATCGGACGACCTCTGCAGATAGTTGCCCAGGCGATGCAAGTTGGGGGCGCCGGTGTCCCAGGCGGGAATGCCATCGGTGCAGGCGTTCTCGAGGTAAAAATCCGAGGTAGCCACGGCTGCTTTAAGCAGTTCCTCTTGGATGGCGGCCAGAGGCAGACTGGCACGCTCGTCCCTGGAGCCTGTGGCCGAAGCCGGTTCCCCTCGGGAGAGATGCTGAAAAAACTCGAGTTGCTCCGCGAATCCGGAGATCGCCCAGGCCAGTCCGCGTGTCCATGTGCTAAACGGCGAATAGCCTTGCTGCGTGCTGGGACAACGGTAAGTGCCATCGTTGACATTGAAGAGGGTCTCGTGCGCCGTACGCCCGGGCACGTCGTAACTATCGCGTCCCTCGCCGAAGTACACGTTGAACGCCGTCGTGGTACCGGCGTGCGAGATAAGCCGATCGAGCAGCGAAATCCTGCGATCCCGCTCGCTCATCAAGACGTGACCGAGCTGATGAGCCACAGCCAGGGACCGAAGCGAGCGAAGTGTATCGATGAAAAGTGAATGGGGCCCGTTGAACGAGTAAATGAACCCGCGCCCATCGGCGGTGGGGGTCCAGCGGGAAGCCTGCACGGCTCCGGACACCTTCAGCGCCAGTTCGTAGAGCTGGCGTTCCCGTTCGTTGGGGGGCAGTTTTCCCTCACGCATCAGCCGCCAGAGATTCCCATAGGTCGAGATGATGTTGAACCCGTGATCATGAACCCCCATGTGGGAGACGTGGCTCGCCATTCGTTCCAAGGTTGCCCGCCGACCGATCTCCAGGAATCGCTCGTCTCCCGTGGCGTCAAATTGCAGAATGGCGGACCCGTACTGGAACCCCTGCGTCCATTCGGTCCAGCCACGGGCCGCGTACGCGCCTTTGATGGTGAAAACAGGAGCGCCTTTCTCCGTCTGCCACTCGCGCTCAATGGCGAGGATCTTGTCGGCGGAGAGCTCGAAGAGGCGTTCGACCCGCGGACGCAGAGCGCGCGGGGTCAGTTGAGGATCAATCCGGACGGCCATGGGATGCCGCTTTTTTTACACCCGCTCGCCGGGCTCGCAATCTCGGCGCGTCACCCCAGAGACTCTCCAGGTCGTACTGCTCGCGCACCTCAGGGCGCATGATGTGCACGATCACGTCGAAGAAATCGAGGACGATCCAGTTGGTTTTCAGGGAGCCGTCGGTGGCGTAGGGCTCGATGCCGTTCTCCTCGGACAGCCGCTCCATCAGCTCGTCCAGGATGGCCCGCAGATGCGGCTCGCTCGTGCCGGAGACAATCACGAAATAGTCCGTGATCGATGAGAGTTCCCGAACGTCGAGTATTACGATGTTCTCGGCCTTTTTTGCGTCGGCCAGTTCGCGGCACCGGAGGGCCAGTTTTCTTGCATCCATCAGACAGGGAACATAGGGCAAACCTGCTCAGAGATAAAGCCGTTTGTTTCGGATGGCCTCAGCCACGCTGGCGGATGTTAAAAGGTCGATGGGCAGCCCCGCCCTCACACGCTCGCGGATCTGCGATGCCGAGACCCCCAGGGGAAAGCCGCTGAGCCGCCGCGTGCGGAAGGGGGCGGGGGCGGGGACGGGAGCTTCGCCTGGGCGCGGAATCACGACAAACTCAGCCGATCGGGCCAGTTCATCCGCATCGCGCCAGTGAGGCAGTTGCGCAACGTGGTCGGCGCCGATCAAATAAAACAACTCCGCCTCGGGGAACTGGCGCCCGCAATTCCGGACGGTCTCAATCGAGTAAGAGACTCCGCCCCGCTCAATCTCCTGGGTGTCCACAACGCAGTCGCATTGGCCGGCCAGAGCCAGCCGGAGCAACGCCACCCGGTCCGCCGCCGGGGCCAACTCGATTCCCGGCTTGAAAGGGGACTGCGCGGCTGGAATGAATAGCAGCCGAGTGAGACCGAGTTCCTCCCGGGCCGCTTGCGCGACGAGCAGGTGTCCCAGATGAACCGGGTTGAATGAACCGCCGTAGAGACCAATACGTTGCACAGCCGCCGTTGTAACGTCCTTGGCACAAAACACCAGCCCGAAGGGGAATTGGAGCAACGCGTTGTCCTGCGCGGAGCACCTGGAAGTCCTCCACTATTTCTCCTGCTGGAGCCCTGCAATCACCAACCGGGCCAAGTGCGGGAGGATTTCGCGCTCGTTGGCGTGGTCCACCGTGAAGACCACCCAGACAAATCGGTGACCGTTCGGTAACTCGATCAGCGTGGCATCGTGGCGCGTTTCGCTCGTCCAGCCCGCCTTGGACCAGAGTTTCGCCCCAGGCGGGAGGGCGGGACCTGTGAAGCGGGCCTGGTTGTCCGGGTCGCTTGTCTCCACAAATGGGTCTCGTCTCATCAGTTCAAGCATCTCGGCGCACCGCTTCACGGAAACGGCCTTGCCGGTGGCGATCTCGGTGAGGAGCCGGGCGGTGGCGTCGGTCGAGAGCATGTTGCGGCTCGGTTTGAGGGTCTTGATGGCCTGCATCTCGCGTCCGTAGGGTCCTTCGCACCACGGTTTCTTGTTGGCATTGATGTTCGTGTACCCGAGCGACACGAAGTAGCGGTTCACCGCGTTGCGCTTGTCGAACCAGCGATCGAGGTGGGCGGGCGGCAACTCGGGCCCGCTGGTGGTGGAGGTAAGCAGGTCCACAACGTAATGGGTGGCTTCGTTGTAGGACTCGACAACCATATCATGCATGGCGCGGCGGAGTTCCCCGGTATCCGCCAGCTTGCCCTCTTCCATCCACTGATGCGCCGCCACAAGGTAAAGAAGCTTGATCACACTTGCCGGATACATCGGGACATCACCCCGGAACGCGCCCTGGACCGGGTGTTCCGGGTCGCGCAAGTCCACCAAAGTCACCGCCACCTGGTTGGTCTGGAGCTTTGACGGGGCGAATGCCTGGATCGTTCCCGCCACCGCGTCGTCCACGATTCTTTGCAGGTGCGGGGCGAGGGCGGGGGCGGCGATGCGTGTGGCGGGCTGCCCGAGGGCCGCCACAGCCGATACCCCAAGGAACCCGCACCCGAGCGCGAAAGAGACGGCGCATTTCATGACCGGATCAGGCCACAAAGAAGCAAGCCCTGTCCAGCCTCGGGAGTCAGTGAGCAATGAGCAGCGAGCGGTGACCGGTGATCAGCCGCGTCCCTTTCACCCGCGCAATAAAGGCGCCAAAGGGCTGGCTGTCTGGAATGTCCAAGACTTGTCCCTTCATCAGCCGCAGGAATGCTATGTCGCGGGAATGCTGTTGACAAGGCCAAGCGCCATCCGCAGCCTACGCCCACTTCCTTCAAGACCATGAGTGACGCGCAACGCCAGGTGGATGGGCAGGCCGACGAATTCGAGCGCGAGCCCGTGCCCGCGAGCAGCCTCAAAGGGTTGAAGAGCTTCGTGGGCATGTACGCCGGCGAACACGTGGCCGGCACCGAGTTCATGATCGGCCCGCTCTTCCTCGCCGCCGGGGTGAGTGCTGTCGATCTGATCGCCGGCCTGCTGGTGGGCAACCTCCTCGCCGTCCTGAGCTGGACCTTCATTTGCGCTCCCATCGCCACCCGGAAGCGCCTCACACTCTATTATCAGCTCGAGAAAATTTGCGGCGTCAACCTGGTCACACTCTACAACCTGGCCAACGGCGTCCTGTTCTGTTTCCTGGCCGGCGCGATGGTAACCGTGTCAGCGACGGCAATCGGGGTCCCGTTCGACATGAAGATGCCCGAACTCGATGACTGGCTGCCCAACAGCGTGACTTGGGTGGTGGCCGTGCTCGCCATCGGCGCGGCGTTCTCGATCGTGGCGGCCCGGGGCTACGACGCCGTGGCGCGGTTGGCCAACTTGTCCGTCCCCTGGATGGTGCTCGTCTTCGTGGCCTGCGGGCTCATGGCGCTGCCGGGGCTGGGGGTCACCTCGCCAGGCGACTTCTGGGCTGTGGCGAAGGAGCGGATCTGGAAAGGGGGCGACCCGCTGCCTGGCCAGACCAAGTTCACCTTCTGGCATGTGATGTTCTTCGCCTGGTTCTGCAACGCGGCGATGCACATGGGCCTGGCCGACCTGTCCATCTTCCGCTACGCGCGCAAATGGCAGTATGGCGCGGCCTCAGCGGCAGGCATGTTCATCGGGCACTACATGGCGTGGATAGCCGCCTCACTCCTCTACGCCCTGCAACTGGCCCGGAACCCCGCCCACACCGCGGTGGCGCCGGGACCGATGGCCTACCAGGCGGCAGGCGCCGCCGGCTTGGTTTGCGTGATCATGGCAGGCTGGACCACCGCCAACCCCACCATCTACCGGGCGGGGCTGGCGTTTCAGGCGATCATGCCCCGCTCCTCCCGCTTCACGGTTACCCTGGCGGCGGGCGCCCTCGCTACGTTGGGCGCGCTGTTTCCGGCACTCGTGATGAAGCTGCTCGGGTTCGTGGGACTCTACGGAACCATCCTCATGCCGATGGGCGCGATCGTGTTCGTGGATTTCTACTTCCTCAAGCGCCTGGGCTTGGAGCCGGACTACGCCGCCGTGACAGGCCAGCGGATCAACTACGCGGCAGGGCTGGCCTGGCTCCTCGCGCTGGCGGTCTGCGCCTGGCTCAACCAGGCCATGGGGGTCCAGATCTACTTCCTCGCCCTGCCGGGATGGATCATGGCCGGGCTACTCTACCTGGTCTTCAGCAAGCTCTATCAGCGGAAGGCCTTTTCCCCTTCCGCGAACCCATCCGGAGCCAAATGAGAATCCTCTTGCGCATTCTAAGCTGGGTCGGACTCGCTCTCACCCTTCTGCCCGCCTGCCTGTTCTTCTATGGACAACTCGGAGGCGGAACCGTGAAGAACCTGATGCTTGCGGGGACGGTCCTTTGGTTTGCGACGGTCATCCCGCTCGATCGGTTCCCGGACAGGGAGAAAAGCTGACCCTCCAACAGGTCATGAATGGCTTGGTCACGTGGCTGGAAAGGAATCAGGAAATCAACTCAAGAGACGAGGGTAGATCAGGCTCCTCTCACGTGGGTTACGCGGACGAACCTGCCCTACTGGACCACTCGGGCCCGGTAAGAATGCCTGGAAAACTCCAACCGTAAGAAACAGCCACCGAGGGGTCTAACGCGGTCATCTCCATCCTCGAGTGGGTGGAATGATGCGGTTCAGTCACTCAGCCATTCTTCGATGTGTTGGCGGACAAACTCGTCGTCATTGAGGTGAGGATAGGCGGCATACACGCGGTCAATCTCTTTGCGCTGACCCGGGCTGAGCCGTTCATGCGGATCGAGGGACACGATGGTCTCAAGGAGTCCTTGACGGCGCAGTACCTCGTGGATGCCGGGAATGCAGCCGGCGAACTGATTGGCGGCATCGAAGAAGGCCGCATTGGCGTCTGTGACCTCAACGCTGCCGCGGAGGAGTTGCCGGGGCACGCCCGTTCGGCTGCGGGCCAAGCGGCGGCACCTGGCGTGGAGTTCCACAGCGCGCCTCGTCCACACCGCCCAATGGCCGAGCAACCCTCCCACGATGCGGCGTTCCACGAGCGTGTCCCCAACCCGAAACCGGAACGGGGTCATCAGGTCCATCACGATGTTGTCGTCGTTGCCGGTGTAGAGCGCGATGTCCTCGCGTCTGGCCTCGGCCACGGCGCGAATGACATCCAATGTGTGATAGCGGTTGAAAGGCGCGATCTTGACCGCAAGAACATTCGGGATCTCCGCGAAACGCCGCCAGAACGTGTAGGACAAAAGGCGGCCGCCCGCCGCGGGCTGGAGATAAAAGCCCAGAAGCGGGATTGCCTTCGCCACCGCGAGACAGTGCCTCATCAAGGCCTTCTCCTCGGCCCCCTTCAGCGCCGAGAGGGAGAGGAGTCCCGCATGGTAGCCGGTGGCACTGGCCAGGGCCGCCTCGGCGGTGGCTTGCCGGGTCATGCCACAAATGCCCGCAATGCGCACTGTTTGCCGACCTGTCGCCGCGTCACAGGCGTCGAGCGTCTCGGCGGCAAGCTCCAGCACCGGCTGAAAAAGGCCGTATTTCGGGTCGCGGATGGCAAATTGCGTGGTGTGCACCCCCACCGCAACACCTCCAGCCCCCGCCGCGTGGTAGTAACGCGTGAGCGCCCGTTGCCGGCGTTCGTCCCAGCGACGGGACTTTGTGAGCGCGAGCGGATGAGCGGGGATGACCAACCCGGTGTTGAGGGCCTGTTTGACCCAGGCAGGCGGTTGCGGGTAGTCACTCATCGGCGCGGAACTCCACCGGAGGCCCAAAGCCGGGCGCGAACTTTTTCAGTATTTCCCATCGCGCTGTTCGAAGTGAGTCGGCTTGCCGAGGTAACGACCGGAATGCTGGACCCAATACGCCGTCCAGCGCAGGACGGTGTCCATCGGCAGCGAGGGTTGGCCAAGTGTGGCGCAGAGTCTGGCGGCGTTACCCAGAAAGGCCGTGGGCGCCTCCACACCGTTGAAGGTCACGGGACGATCGAGTAATTCACCCAACCGCGTTGCGATGGCGCGGACCCTGAAGATTTCGGGACGGCAGAGGTTCCACACCGAGGGCGGGGACGCCGTCAGCGGCAGCGCGCGCAGGATCATCTCGTTCGCATCGCCTTGCCAAATGCAGTTGAAGTAGCCCGTAGCCAGTGGCACCGGTTCGCCCGCCAGGATCTGACGCGCGATATCCACCAGGACTCCGTAGCGTAACTCCACCGCGTAATACAGCCGGAGGAGGGCAATGGAGGTGCCATTACGACGCGAGTAGTACTCGAAGACGCGCTCGCGCGCCACCGCCGCGTTGGCATACTCGCCCAACGGAGTAAGCGCGTCGGTCTCGATCGACCCGCCTCGACTCACCTCGGAGAGTGGATAAACATTGCCGGTCGAAAGGGCTACGATGCGGGCGTGCGGATATCGCTCCGACAGGCGGGCGGGCGCGATGGTGTTGATCGCCCAGGTCGCCGACGGATTCGCCTCGGTGCCGAATTTAGTTCCCGCCAGATAAAGAATGTTCCCGGCCTCCGGCAACTGTTCAACCGAGCGTGAATCCAACAGATCCAAGGCCAGGGTCTTTACCCCATTCTCCTCAAGCCATAGGCGCGCGGATGGGTCGCTGA
>ORJL011895075.1_pt1 | contig 12388 bp, 16 predicted proteins | sample 1779941 | NCBI WGS metagenome assembly ORJL01 (sample SAMEA104232317, study PRJEB22302) | groundwater metagenome | biome: forest; feature: aquifer; material: groundwater | place: USA | collected 2011-08-07 | depth 5.8 m
AAGATACACTAGGCACGCGAATGCCTGAATGGATGCATGTAATTCAACGTAAAAACCTTTTCGGAAGAAACCGACGAGCAGAGGCAAGCATGGCTATAAATAGGGAATCTTCATGGATGCAGGGGGAGGGATTTGAACCCCCGAACTCCTGAGAGACGAGCTTGCTCATCTCCTCAAGTCAATGGCGCGATGATTTTAGGGACCTTGAGGCTCGCGCCTTTGGCCAGACTCGGCAACCCCTGCAAAATCGCTGAGTCGATTATTAGAGTGTGGCGGGAAGCATTTTAATCCGTGCTTACCTTGAGTTTTACGTGAAGAAGGTACTCCTTACGGGTTGCCCCGGCCGCCTCGGCAACGCCGTCCTCGACGCGCTCCTAAAGAAAGGCTATGACGTGCGCCTCGTGATGAAGCCCGGCCTCGATGCGAGCAAGCTCCCGAAGAAGGCAAGCAAGCGGCTCTTCCTGGATTTGGCAGAAGAAGGCGAGGCGCCGGCAAAGCTGCTCAAGCAGTTTGTCAAAGGCACTGACTTTGTCATCCACATTTACGGCCAAGTTGACTACCTTGCGCCAAGAAAGAAGCTCTTCCGCGAGAACTTCGAGGCGACACTCAACCTCATCCAGGCTTGCCTAAAGGCGGGCGGAGTCAAGAAGTTTGTATACACCTCAAGCACCAGCGTCTTTCGCCGGCCGCACAAGCTTCCAATAACTGAGGGCCACCCGCCAACGCCAACGAACTACTATGGCGAGAGCAAGCTTGCAGCTGAAGAGGTGGTCAAGGCGTCAGGCCTGCCGTTCATTATCCTGCGGCCAACCGTGATGGTTGGTGCAGAGTACGTTAGCAATTTCAAAAAGTTCATTTCAATGGCAGCGAATGGCAGGGCGACTATTGTCGGCGACGGCAAGAACCGCATTTCGTGGGTTGCGGTGGACGACGTTGTCCGCGCCTACCTGCTCGCAATTGAAAAGCCGGTTGCAAACGAGGACTTCATCATCGCAAGCGACAAGCCGGTCCGGCAGGATGAAGCAATCAAGCTGCTTTGCAAGGAACTGGCCGTGCCTTTCGCGCCAAAGCACGTCAACGCGCACTTTGCATACGCTGTTGCCAAGGCGGGCGGGCTGTTCCACAAACTCACTGGCAGAAAACCGCCACTAGTTGTCGAGGAAGTCGAAACAATAGCGCACGACCGGTACTATGACGTCAGCAAGGCCAAGCGCCTCTTAGGCTGGACGCCCAAGACTACATTCCAAAAGGCAGCGCATGAAATGGTCGCCGAGTGGAAGGCGCACAACAAGTAGCAAAAATTATAAAATAGCTAGTTTTTTGATATATTTTAAGTGGAATTAGGATGTTTACTAGCTTTAGCAAGTTTTAAATACTCGCTATTGCCTATCAAAAGTATACCAAAAAGGTGATTTTATGGAGACGGTTGTTCGCATTGAGGGCGCTGTTGAGCAGGCTCTAGAGAATTTGATTGCACAGGGCTTTTTCAAAACCCGTGCTGAAGCCATTCGCGCGGGCATCCTCTCGCTAGCGAAAGAGTACGGCGCAATGCCTACTGGCCCTGTGAATAAGGTTGGCGGGGGTTCTCACGCTCACTTAGCCGTCCCCGATTTGGCAAAAGGGCAAAAGCGGCGCTAAGCTTGCCTGGGCCGCAACGCCGGCTTCTTTTCTTTAACCGGCCTAGCCGCCGCAATTCCTCGGTCAGTAGATTCCGCCAAACAGCACTGAGATGGCAAAGAGGGCGATTAATGCAACTACGCCAATTTCGAAAATACGCTCGCGGAATAGCAGCAGCCCGGCAATGAAGAGGCCGAAGAAGGCGATTGCGCCAAGGCCGTTTGCTATGCCGACTACCGCGGAGGGTAATGCCAGGAGTGCCGCTGCCACTTCGAGGAGGGCAAAAAACAGGTTCGTGATGGACGAAAGCACCGAAAGTTCGCTGAAGCCGTCCGCCGAAACGCCGATTGCCAGGAGCACGACTAACGCAATGAACGCGTATTCGAGCCCCTCAAACCAGTGAAATCCCCGTCCCATCTCGTTTCCACCCTTACAAGTAATTTGGGAAAAGAGGCTGCTTTTAGACCTTTGTGCCCGTCAGGCTAAGCGAAGCAATTTAACCCAGGCCTGCGAAAGGAGTGTGGTGAAAGAATGAAGAAAAAAACAGCCAAGGCGACAAAGCCAGTCAAGCCAGCAACCAAGTCAATCGGAAGGCCCAAGGCGCCCAATTCCGTGTGCGCGTGCAATTGCTGCGACATCACGACTGCAAAATGCAGGTGCGGTTGCATCTGCTGCAGCTAAGAGACCAAAGAAAGGTTAAACCCAATCTTTAAATACTAAAGTTTTCCTTTAACTTTGGGCGTGTTTGTGGAAACTGTTTGCGTAGCCATAGTTGGCAAGGATGACGACGCCGGCGAAGTGCTTGCGCTCGGATTCAACTTGTTTCCTTCAGAAAAGACGATTATGCTTACTTATGGCGGCAGCGAGGCCAATGCCAAGCGCGTTGCCGAAGGGCTGCCAAAGCCAATGAAGGCTGAAACCCGCGCCCTGTCGGAAACAAGTTTTGAGGGAGTGTTCAAGGCAGTCTCCGAAATCAAGGCAGACAACCCCGGAAAGCGCATTGTGCTTAACACCGACACTGACTACCGCACTTCGTGCATCGCCCTTTCGGCTGCATTCGTCAACGGCATCCAGGCAATCGGCGTGCTCGACGAGAGAATCGTCGCCTACCCAATCATGAAGTTCAGCTACTACTCGGCCCTAAGCGACAAGAAAATCATGCTCCTAAAGCTCATAGCACAAAACGGCGGGGTAAAGTCGCTTGAGGAACTCAGCGGCAAGTCAGGCATGAGCCTGCCCCTGATAATCTACCACTTGCGCGGCAGCAGGGAAAAAATCGGGCTTGATGAGTTAGGGCTGGTTGAATGCAGCAGGAAAAGCGGCTCTGTTGGCGTGAAGCTAACGCCCTTGGGCCGGCTCATCGTCAACGGCCACGTGGGCCTCGATTCAGAGGGCAAGCCCGACCGCGGCCACGCAGTTGCACTAAATAAGCAAGCGATTAAACCCACTAGGAGGATTTGAAACCAAATGGCAAACGAACACCAAGTAACAATCTATTCGACTCCCACTTGCGTCTACTGCAAGCTGGCGAAGCAGTACTTCAAGGAAAACAACGTCAAGTATGCCGAGTTCGACGTTGCAGGCGACCGCGAGAAGGCCGAGGAAATGATAGAGCGCAGCGGGCAGATGGGCGTCCCCGTCATCGAAATCGACGGCAAAATAATCGTGGGGTTCGACAAGCCCTCAATCAAGCAGGCACTAGGGCTATGAGATGAAAGCCAAAATAACGTGCCCCGAGTGCGGCAAGGAAACCGAAGTGCAAACGCCCAAGAACGGCTGCCTTCCTTTCGCCAAATGCACCTCCTGCGGCAAGCTCATCGCCGCCGAGCCGCCCTCGTGCTGCGTGGTGTGCAGCTACTCGCAAGGCAAGTGCGAAGCCAGCGCAACCAAGGGGACAGGCGTGGAAAAGAAGAAAGCACTCGCCCTCGTGAGCGACGACACTTGCGAAGCGTGCCAATAAACTAAACGAGGTGAAGCGAATGAACGGACCAGGCGGATGCTGCTGCTAGGCAGCCCCACACCCTACTTCTTTTTAATTACGAATGTTTAAATCGCCCGAAAGCCCTAGTTCCTATTGACCCAAAAGGAAAATGGAGGCGATGTTAGCATGGCCAATCTCGTGTGCAAGGCATGCAATTTGCAGAAGCCGGCGCCCAAGTGCCCCAAGTGCTCGGACGACGACGCTGTCGTCGAGCTTGCGATGGCGGGGGAGAAGGGTGCTTGCGGCAACTGCGGCCTCACCCAAGCGCTCCCCAAGCACTGCGGCTGGGACATGGCGATAGCGTAGTTTGATGAAGCTTTGCAAGGCCGAGAAGCGAGCCGCCTTACGCGGGAGCCTCGCAGGCAGCGGCAAAGGTTCGCGGATGGGACATGGCGATAATGTAGCGGCAACAGGAAAAGGGAGCGGCCGGGGTTGGGGACGCCGGACAATCCGCCCTTTGGGCTTGCGCGGTCTTCCTCCGCTTTCCGCCCAGAAAGCCCCACTTAATAAACTTTTATTACTCAGTTATAGTTTTGTCGTGGTTTGATGGCCCTAGCTGAATTTATCGTAACCTTCCGGGAGTTCTTCGAAATCTTTTTGGTAGTCGGCATCATGGCGGCCTACTTGCAGAAGAGCGGCAACTCGCGTTACCTAAAATTCGTCGCCGCTGGCGCGGCCCTCGCGGCAACAGCGAGTGTGGCAGTCGCATGGGCGTTCGGTTTTGCCGCTTCGGCGTTTGAGGAGCACGAGGCGCTTTTCGAGGGCGTTACCTTGGTTTTGGCTGCAGTCCTGGTCACCTGGCTCATACTCTGGATGTTTCGGCAAAGGAATCTGGCCAAGCATGTTGAGGCCGGCTTGAAGCAAAAAATTGATGTCGGGGAGGAAATCGGCGTCGCCGCACTCGCTTTCGTGGCCGTCTTCCGCGAGGGAATCGAAATCGTGCTCTTCCTCAACGGCATTTCATTGTCAACAGGCGCCATCAGCGCAGCGTGGGCGTTCGGGGGCGCGCTTGCGGCTTCTGTCCTGGCCTATCTTGTGTTCAAGAGCTTCGTGCGCCTTGACTTCAAGACCTTCTTTCTTGCCACGAGCACTATACTAGTCCTGCTTGCGGCAGGCCTGCTTTCCCAAGGCGTGCACGAGCTCGAGGAAGCGGGTGTGCTCCCGCCCCTAATCGAGCACGTTTACGACGTGACGCCGGAGCTTAACGCCGACGGCAGCTATTCAATTATGCACGAGAAGGGCGCCGGCGGCAGCGTGCTAAAAGGGCTTTTTGGCTATGACACCAACCCGTCGGCCATGCAGTTAATCGCCTATTTTGGCTACCTGGCGCTCGTCTATCTCGCTTACAAAAAGGTGGTTACAAAATGATTCGTGGACACTCAAGCATGATGTACCTCGACTGGGTGCTAATCGGCCTTGGCGGCCTGTGGTTCATGGCCAGTGGGGACTGGCTAGGCCTGCTGGTGGTTGGAGCCGGGATTGCGTTCCACTTCGTCCACCCCGAAGACTGAAAAGGGGCTCAGCGGTAGCTGAAGGAGATGCTGGCGTAGGGCTTTTCCCCCGAATAGCGGGTTGTTTTTGCGTGCCGGTATCGGGGATCTTTTTCTATCTTCGCTATTAGCGAGCGTATTTTGGCTTCCTTTATTGCGCCTCTCAGTTCGACTTCCATAGTCCCGCCGCTTTTGAGAACCCGGCCTATCTCAGACAGGGGCAATTCCCCGGTATCGTGCAACACGACTTCGTGGGCAAATTTGTCGTCAAGGGGAATGGAACGGGCTTCTCCGGGAACAAAGAAAACGGTTGGCTTCTTTTGCGTTGGCGCGTACACCTCCCTGCTCAAGGAAAGCGCTTGCCTTAGCTTTTGCGGGTCCGAATCGATGCCGACGTAGAAGGTTTTTGGAGACAATTTTCTTCTTGTTGTAAGGGGACTCGCGTTGGGGCCTATTTCAACTATTACCCGCTGGGGCCAGCCGGGTATGGTTTCGCGCAGCTTTCTCACTATGTTTCTTATCGCCGCGTTATGGAATGCTGAAGCGCCATTCGCATTGTAATAACCTTCGGTCAGGTGAATGCTGGTCCACAGGAAGAGCGGCAGGAACGATGCAGTGGAGTTCGCCCAGTCGCGCTTGTTTATGGGCATGCCCCGCATGTGTTCCGCCTCCTGCCTCAGCTGGTCCCAGTTCTTGCTGAAGGTCTCGTAATCGTAGGTAAGGTTGTGCAGGTCCAGAGCCCGCATGAGCTTTTGCTCTATTGTTACGGGCTCGACGCCAGGCTGGGTTGCCATTATTATGTCGTAAACCATCTGCACGTGCTTTTCAGGAAGGCCGAGCTTGCGAAGCTCGTGGCGTGCAACGTGAGCCGACAGTTCCTCCTTGCTTGAGAATGGCTTGCCGGTCTCAGGATTAAGCAGTAGCGTATGGTCAATGGGATAAAGGGCGTCGTGCCACTGAATTCCGTGCTTTAGAGCGCGCTCGTTGAACTTGAGGCCCGCCTTTCTCACCGCCGGCAGCAAGTGAGTGTTGGCGTGCGTCAGCAGGGTCGAAACGTGGCCGTCGTAAAAGTGGTAGTCGGTCAGGGGATAATACGCCCTTGCTCTGGCTTCGACGCGCGCGTCCTCCGCGAGCACTTTTCTGCTTACTGGCGGACCCGGCATGCCATAATAACGCGAGACTCCGTATAAGAACCTTTCATTCAATAGGGCAGAAAAAGGAGGATTGGGGGCAAAAGCCCCCCCCCTCAAGTAAGTTACTCGGTCACAATCAGCGTGCCGCGCATCCCGCCGTGGCCTGAGCCGCAGAGCACGTTACAGGAGAACGCAAACGAGCCTGCCTTGCTTGCGACGAACTCAACTACGACTTCCTCTCCGGCCTCAATTTCCTGGCTCACGCCGAAATCGGGAAGGCCAATCCCGTGTTTCTTGTCGCCGGCGGGGACGCTGATTTTGAGCCTGACGAGCTCGCCCTTCTTCGCCGTGATTTCGCTGGGAATCCACTCCCACTTCGTGCCGCCGTTGGTCGTGCCGACGAGCGCAATCTCGCGGACTGGCGCGGTTGAGACGTCGGTTGGCGCTGGGCTGGGTTCAACAGTTGGCTCGGGCGTGGCTTCGACCGTGGCGACGGCCGTGGCTTGCGCGGTAGGCTCTGGCGTCGCCAAGACCGTCGGCGCCGCCGTGGGCGTGGCAGGCTGTCCGCCAATACACCCAAGCAAAAGCAGGCTTGATACCAATAATAGTGCTATAATTTTCATAAAATCACCCTTGTAAGAATCTACTCCCGGCAAGCTTTTAATCCTTGCCGGGACTGGGGGGCTAAGCAATAGGAGTAAAAGCCTTGCTTGCGCAATACCTGCAAGGAAGCCGGGCTCGGCCGCCCGCGCTTGCGTTTTTGGGGGTTGATTTGCTTGAGTTCCGACAACTACGATTTTGCGTGCGCAACTGCAGTCGGGTTCCTAAAGAAGATGGAGGGCAAGCTGTCCCTCTCGCCCGCAGAATTCGAGCTGCTCTCGACGCCCCAGCGTGTGCTCGCAGTCAGCCTGCCGGTCAAGATGGACGACGGGTCAGTGCAGGTTTTCAAGGGATATCGCGTGCAGTCCAACGACGCGCTAGGCCCGTTCAAGGGCGGCATCCGCTTCCACCCTTCCGTCAATCTTGAGGAAGTCAAGACGCTCGCGTTTCTCATGGGCTTCAAGTGCGCCGTCCTCGGCATCCCCCTCGGCGGCGGCAAGGGCGGCGTCATCGTCGACCCCAAGAAGCTCAGCAAGGGGGAGCTCGAGCGCCTCTCGCGGGCCTACATGGCCGCAATCGCGCCCATTGTCGGCGAGCGGGCCGACATTCCGGCGCCCGATGTGAACACAAACGGCGAAATAATGACGTGGATGCGCGACGAGTACGAGCAGTGGCTGGGCAAGCCGGCTCCGGGCGTCATCACAGGCAAGCCCGTTGGCAATGGCGGCAGCCTCGGCCGCGAGTATTCCACCTCAATGGGCGGGGCCTTTGTATTGAGGGAGGCGCTGAAGACGCTTGACCTGAGGATGGAGGGCGCGACAGTCGCAATCCAGGGGTTCGGCAACGCGGGCATGCACGCGGCGCGCATCCTCCAATCGTGGGGCATGAATATCGTGGCAGTCAGCAACTCGCAGGGCGGGGCTTACGACCCGCAGGGGCTTGACGTGCCGGCGATAATCGGCCAGTACGAGCAGAGCAGGCTTGACGGCGTTGAAGGCCAGCGGCTGACCAACGAGCAGCTCCTTGAACTGCCAGTTGACATCCTCGTGCCGGCTGCGATGGAGAACCAAATTACTGCAGCAAACGCCAGCCGCGTCAAGGCGAAGGTCGTTCTCGAGCTCGCCAACGGCCCGGTTGACAGCCAAGGCGACGACATCCTAAACGCCAAGGGCATTTTCGTCGTGCCCGATATCCTGGCCAACAGCGGCGGGGTGTGCGTGAGCTACTTCGAGTGGCTCCAGAACCTCGACGACAGCAACTGGACCGAGGCGCAAGTCAACGCCAAGCTCGAGGAGACGATAGTCAAGGCATACGACGACGTGCTTGCAGCAACCGACGGCCGCAAGCACTCGATGCGCCATGGCGCATACATCCTCGCAATCAAGCGCATCCTTGACGCCGAACGAAAGCGGGGCAGGCTCTGAGAAAGCCTTAAATAACACAATGGCGAAAAAGAGTTCATACTTCTTCATACTTTGGGGTGGGGACGGATGGTAGTCAATGTCGCAATCAATGGATTCGGCCGCGTGGGAAGGCTCTTCCTGCGCGCGGCGCTCGCCGACGACGACTTCTGGAAGAAGTGCAACATCGTCGCCATCAACGACCTCACCGACGCCCCTACGCTTGCCCACCTGCTCAAGTACGACAGCGTGCACGGCGTGATGAAGGAGAGCGTCACGGCAACTGGCACGACAATCTCGGTCAAGAGCAGGCTGTTCAAGGTGTTTGCCGAGAAGGACCCGAACAAGCTGCCGTGGAAGGACCTGGGGGTCAGCCTCGTTGTCGAATGCACTGGCGAGTTCGCAAGCCGCGACAAGGCAATGTCGCACCAGCAGGCGGGCGCCAGGAAAGTGCTCATCAGCCAGCCAGGCAAGGAAGTCGACGCGACCATAGTGCTCGGCGTGAACGAGGAGCTTTACGACGCGTCCAAGCACCACATCATTTCAATGGCTTCCTGCACAACCGGCTGCCTCGCGCCCGTTGCGAAAGTGCTCCAGGACTCTTTTGGCATCGAGAAGGGCTACATGGTGACTGTCCACGCTTACACGAACGACCAGCGCGTGCTCGACCTGCCCCACAAGGACCTGAGGCGGGCAAGGGCCGCAGCGCTCTCGACAATCCCGACGACTACGGGCGCGGCAAAGGCAATCGGCGACGTCATCCCGGAGCTCAAGGGCAAGCTCGACGGCCTGGCGCTGCGCGTGCCGGTTCCCGACGGCAGCATCAACGACCTGACGGTCATCCTCTCGCGGGACGTGACGCGCGAGGAAGTCAATGACGCGATGAAGAAGGCGGCAGAGTCGCCGAAGATGAAGGGCATTTTCGTCTACACCGAGGACCCGATAGTCAGCTCCGATGTCGTCGGCAACCCGGCGTCAAGCATTTTCGACGGCCTGAGCACCATGGTCAAGGGCAACCTGGTAAAGACGCTCGCGTGGTACGACAACGAGTGGGCCTACAGCGTTCGGCTGATGGAAATGACGAAGTTCATGGCGTCAAAAGGCATGTGAGGGAAGAAAAATGGCAACCCCGAACGTCGTTTCCGTAAGCGATTTCGCCAGCCTCCGCGGCAAGACCGTGCTCTTGCGCGTTGACCTCAACAGCCCCGTCGAGGGCGGGAAAGTGCAGGGCGGCCCGCGGTTCGTGGCCCACGCGGAAACCGTGAAAATGCTGTCGGCTCGGGGCTGCAAGCTCGTAGTGCTGGCCCACCAGGGGCGCAAGGGCGCCAAGGACTCCGCGCCGCTAAAAGAACACGCCGTGATCCTCTCCAATCTTGTTGGCAAGAAAGTTCTTTACGTAGCCGACCCGGCCGTAGTCGGGCCCAAGTCGCTTAAGGCGGTAGAATCGCTCAAGGCCGGCGACATCATGCTGCTTGACAACGTGCGCTACCTAGACGACGAGAACGTCGAGAAGACCGCAGAGCAGCACGCGAAGGAAAGCAAGCTCGTCAAGGCCCTCGCGCCCCTGGCTGACTTGTTCGTAGACGACGCGTTCTCGAACGCCCACCGCGGGCACGCCAGCATGGTCGGATTTTGTGCAGTCCTCCCGTCGGCCGCGGGGCCGGTGATGGAGCGGGAACTGGAAGGCGCGCTCAAGGCGCGCGAGAAGGCAAGGCACCCCAACGTCTACCTCCTGGGAGGCGCAAAGTCGGACGAGGTCATCAAGCTCATGGACTACGCGCTCAAGAAGGGAATTGTCGACAAGATTCTCACCAGCGGCGTGATTGGCGAACTGTGCCTGATGGCGCGCGGCAACAAGCTGCCGCAAGTCAAGGTCGATGAGCTTGAAAAGACGGGCTTTACCGGCGAAAAAATCAACTTCAGCCAGGCGCTCCAGAAAGTGCGCGAGCTCATCCACACCTACAACGAGTTCATCGAAACGCCATTCGACTTCGCAGTTGCCGACGAGAAGGGCGAGCGAAAGGAAATGCTCTTGACGCAAATGGTTGTTGCCAACCTCTCGCCAGGCGACATCGGCGTCAAGACCGCCAACAAGTACTCGAAAATCGTGCTCAAGTCCGCGACGGTCTACATCAAGGGCCCGTGCGGCAAGTACGAGGAAAAGCCGTTCGAGAACGGCACGCGGCAGGTCTTCGAGGCGGTCGCAAGGAGCGGCGCCTACACGCTCGTCGGCGGCGGCCACACGCTCAAGGCGTTCGAGAAGTTCGGCATCCCGACCGACAAGATCTCCCACATCTCCATTGCCGGCGGCGCCCTCCTCGAGCTCATGCAGGGCCACGACCTGCCGGCGATTGTGGCACTCGAATCGGCAGCAAAGAAGTTCAAGAACAAGCTTGAGAAGAAGTAAAAGCTTCTTCCCCACATTATTTTCTTCATGCGCTTCATCGCCAACCACCCCGCCGCAGTCATCGGCAGGGCGCTTGTTGTCAGCGACGTACACCTCGGCATAGAGTACGAGCTGCAGCGAAAGGGCCTGCGGCTCTATCCCCACCCCAAGAAAGTTGCCGACGGAATAAACAAACTCCTGCGGCAATTCAAGTGCAGGCAGCTCATCGTCCTTGGGGACCTCAAGCACGACTGCAGGGGCTACACTGAAAGAGAGCGAAAGATGATGCACGAGTTTTTAGCTGCACTCGCAGTGCAGCAGGTCACGGTGTGCAAGGGCAACCATGATTCTGGCCTTGACGGCATGCCCGGCATCACGCTAGTGCCGGCCGAGGGATTTGTCTTCAAGGCGGGCAGGCGCACTTACGGCATGTCCCACGGCCACGCCTGGCCGGCAAAGGAACTTCTCGCCGCTGACGTGCTTTTGATGGGCAACAATCATCCCACCATCCTCTTTCAGGATGCCTTGGGCCACAAGGATTTCGAGAAGGCGTGGATTGAGGGCGAAATCAAGGCAAGCAGGAAATTCGGCACGCACAAGCAAAAGGCAATTGTCTTCCCGGCCTACTCGCAGCTTTCGGGAGGCATCGCGTTTAACGCCGAACCCCCATGCAACCTGCTCGGCCCGCTCTTCAAGAACGGGCTTTTTGATGTTGAGGACGCCGAAGCGGTGTTGCTCAACGGCGTGCGGCTAGGGAGGATACGGAAGCTGCGCAAGCGAAAGGGTTAGGCGCGTTGGGGAACTGCAAAAAAGCATTAAACGCCATGCAGGCTGGCCTTGCCTGACGCATTTAAATCGCTTTCCTCGCATAACTAATTTTATGGGAAAGAAAGGCGGGCGCGGCGCTGAAGGCCTCGTGCGTTGCGAGAAGTGCGGTAGGCAGGTCAGGCGCGACAAGGCAGTCTACATTGACAAGCCAATGCTGACCAACCCGCTAGAAATACACCAGGTTGCCGAGCGCGAGACTTACCGCCGCGCGATTTTCCGCGAAGTTTGCTACTGCATTTCCTGCGGCAAGCACAACCGCATTTTTGAGAAGAAAAAGCAGCAGAACGAGCGCAAGCGTGAACGCGAGCGCGAAATGGGAAACCGCTTCGGCGGCCCCAACCGCGGCAGCGGGCACGGCCCGCGGCCGCACTCAGGATACGGTTCAAGGCCGCCCCAATCACAACCAACCCAAGCCCCGGCAACTGCTCCGGTTCAAGAGCCCGCGCCGGTCACAGGGCAGCCCGTACAGGAGAGCGAAGTCGCGCCCGAACAGCAAGAGAGCAAAGAGCAAAGCCAATAAATTCAGGCTCCAACACTATTTCTCCCAGTCAATTTCCAGCCTGCATTGATTAATACTTGTCCAGCCATCACATTACAGCAGTCCATTGGGCCCGTAGTCGAATGGTTAAGACGTCAGTCTCACACACTGAAGACTCGGAGTCCGATTCTCCGCGGGCCCACTGAACCTTTTCTTCGTCGCTCAGCAAAGGCAGCTTCGCTCCTCGAAAAGCTTCACCAAAAGAACCGTTTTTTCTGATTTGGTGAACCTTTTCGAACACGCGGCGCAAGGAGGAGCGTGCGAAGAAAAGGCCCATGCAAACAATTATAATCTACTTTTTCTACTAAGTAGAATTGAGGGAAAAAAATGGACTTTGTTTCAGTCAAGATTCCAAAAGAAAAAGGCAAGTTCGTTCGCCTGCTCAAGGCCGAGGAGATAAAGTCGGGCGTTTACG
>ORJL010839549.1_pt1 | contig 12383 bp, 10 predicted proteins | sample 1779941 | NCBI WGS metagenome assembly ORJL01 (sample SAMEA104232317, study PRJEB22302) | groundwater metagenome | biome: forest; feature: aquifer; material: groundwater | place: USA | collected 2011-08-07 | depth 5.8 m
AGCAGCAGCCGCAGCAGCGTCGTCTTGCCGGCGCCGTTCGGGCCGATGAGGCCGATGCGATCGCCGCGCATGATGCGCGTGGAGAAATCGAGAACGACCGGTGTCGTGTCGTAGCGTTTCGAGACGTGCTTCGCCTCGATCACGAGCTTGCCGGACTGCTCCGCCTGCTCGACCTGCAGCCGCACGTTCCCCATCTGGTCGCGCCGCTCGGCGCGCGCCTCGCGCATCGCGACGAGCGCTCTCACGCGGCCTTCGTTCCGCGTCCGCCGCGCCTTGATCCCCTGCCGCAGCCACACTTCTTCTTCGGCCAGCTTCTTGTCGAATTTCCCGGCCTGCACGGCGTCGTTGGCGAGCGCGTCCTCCTTGCGGCGCAGATACGTCGCCCAGTTGCCGGGCCACGACGTCAGCTGACCGCGATCCAGCTCGACGATCCGCGTCGCGAGGCGCTGCAGGAACGCGCGGTCGTGCGCGACGAAGACCACCGCACCCGGATACTCGGCGAGAAACCCCTCGAGCCAGGTGATGGCCTCGATGTCGAGGTGGTTCGTCGGCTCGTCGAGCAGCAGCAGGTCCGGCGCTCCGACGAGCGCGCGCGCCATCAGCACGCGCCGGCGCCAGCCGCCGGAGAGCGTGTCGACGATCGCGTCGGGCGGCAGCTCGAGGCGCGACAGCACCAGGTCCACGTGATGCTCGCGCAGCCACTCATCGTCGGCTTCGAGATGATGCGTGTGGCCCTCGGCCACGACGTCGAACACCGAGCGGTTGGCCGAGAGCGGAACGTCCTGCTCGAGCCGCGCCACTCGAAGCGCCGGCTGACGCCAGACCGTGCCGTCATCCGGCTCGAGCTCGCCGCTGATGATCCGGAGCAGCGTGGACTTCCCGGTGCCGTTGCGGCCAATCACACAAACGCGCTCGCGCGCATCGATCTGCAGCGATGCGTGATCGAGGAGCGGGCGATGGCCGAACGCGATGGACACCTGATCGAGCGAGACGAGTGGCACCACACAAACGTACCACGGACCGAACTTGGTGAATTGGTGGGTTGGTGAATTGGTGAATTGGTGAGTTGGTGAATTGGTGAATTGGTGAGTTGTAGTGCAGGCCTTCAGGCCTGCCGGGCGATAATGGCGCGCATGCATCGCATCACGCTCACTGCCGCGGCCCTCGCGCTCAGCGCGACCTGCGTCGCGCAGCCGCGCCTGACGTTCGACTACCCGGCCATGGCCGCACGCATCGTCCAGCCGCTCGCCCTGAAGCCGGGCGAGCGGGTGATGTCGCTCGCGCATCCCGGCGTGTTCGACGACCTGCTGCCCTACATCCGCTACGCAGTGATGCGCGCCGGCGGCCTCGACCTCGGCGTGGTCGAGGTACTGCGCGAGCCGGTGCCCGAATCCTTCGACGCGGCCGTGCTGCAGGAGGGCGCGCGCGAGTCCCGGCCGTATTACAAGGCCATGTTCCGCGATGTGGACGCCGCGATCATGATGCCGGGCGCGAACACCTCGCACCCGGCGTATCTCGCGATGCAGGACTGGCTGAAGGACGACCTCACCGGGCATCGCGGCCGGCGGACGATTCACTTTCACTGGGCGTAGGATGTGTCGATGTCCCGCGCGTGGCGAACCTCGCTCGTCGGCGGAGCCCTCGTGCTGCTCCTCGCGGTGGCGGCGTTCGCGCAGCGTCGGTTCCGCGGCGAGCCCGGCTTCGGCCGCACGCCCGTGATCCACAACGTGCCCTACGACGGGCAGTTCACGTTCGTCCGCGTCAAGTACGAGGCCGCGGCGCCGGACGGCTACTGGGCCGGCGGCCGGCCCTCGTGGGTGCACGGCTACCCGGTGGCCGAAGAGAACCTGATGCGGATCATGAACGACATCAGCTTTCTCAACGCGCGGACCGACGACATCAACGTGCTCACGCTCGACGATCCGGAGCTCTTCAAGTATCCGATCGCGTACATCATCGAGGTTGGCTGGTGGACGCTCACGGACCGTGAGGCCGCGTCGCTGCGCGCGTTCATTCAGAAGGGCGGCTTCGTCATCGTCGACGACTTCAAGATGCTCGGCTGGCGCGGGATCTCCTCGGGCGGCTGGGAGCCGTTCGAGGCGAACATGAAGCGCGTGCTGCCCGGCGTACGCTTCTTCGAGATGGACGGGTCGCATCCCATCTTTCACGCCTTCTTCGAAATCAGCACGCTCGACAGTTTCCCGCAGGCCTACAACGCGGGGCCTCCCGTCTTCCGCGGCGTGTACGAGGACAACGACCCGAGCAAGCGGCTCATGCTGATCGTCAACTACAACACCGACATCTCGCAGTTCTGGGAGTGGTCCGGGCGGGGCCTGCGGCCGGTGGACCAGACCAACGAGGCGTACAAGCTCGGTGTGAACTACCTCATGTATGGCATGACGCACTAGCGCCAGCAGGAGTCGTAGCGCAGGCCTTCAGGCCTGCCATGCGCTAGCATGGTAGCAGCGTAGGCCTTCAGGCCTGCCCCCTATGGCTGAAAACACCCCGCTCAAGTCGTCTCTCGAGCTCGCGATGGAGCGTCTGCGCAAGAAGGATGCGGACGCCGGCATCGAGTTGCACACCGTGACCGACGCGCAGAAGGCGGCGATCGCCGAGGCGCGCAGCTTCTACGGATCGAAGATCGCCGAGCTGGAAGTGCTGCACCAGTCGAGGATGCGCGCGTCGGTGGATCCCGCCGAGCGCGAGGCCCTCGAGCAGGGCTACCACCGCGAGCGCGAGCGGCTCACGTCCGAGCGCGACGCGAAGGTCGAGAAGCTCCGCCGCTGACCTCGTCGTGCAGGCCTTCAGGCGCGCCGCGTGAAGGTCTTGATCAGAGAATCCGCGCCGAAGGACTGCACCGCCGCGGCGCCGACGCGGCACGCGTCGGCGAGCGCGGACGCCTGATCGTATCCTTGCGCGAGGCGCGCGAGGTAGGCGCCGGCAAACGCGTCGCCGGCGCCGGTGGGGTCCACCACACGCGCGGCGGGGGCGGAGGAGGCGACGCTCGCCGGCCCGCGGCGATAGACCGCGCCCAGCTCGCCTTTCTTCACCACCGTGGCCTTCGCCGGCGCCCCGCATATCTTCTTGATCAAGTCGTACTCGACCTGGCTCGCGAAGATCAGGTCCACGGCTTCGACGACGCGACAGGTGGCTTTCGGGTAGGAGATGACGAACTGGTCGAAGCAGTCCGCGGACACGTGCGCGCGCGGTGCCACGACGCGGAGGCGATCAATCAGCTCGAGCTGCGTCTGCGGCAGATTCGTGGCGACGTGAATGTAGGCGACGTCCGTGTAGTCGACCTCGTCGGGCAGGCGGATCACGCCGCCGACGCCGAGGTCCAGCTCGAGCTTGCGGTCCGCGAGCGTCGGCATGTACTCGATGTCGAAGTGCGGGCTCGCGCCTTTGACGACCGAGACGTGCGAGACGTCGATGCCACGATCGCGCAGCGTGTCGAGCGGGTAGTCGTCGCCGACCACGCTGATCACCGAGACGCTGCCGCCGCAGAGCGCGGCGCCGAGGGCGGTGTAATAGGCGGAGCCGCCGAGGCTGCGGCGGTGGGCCGCGGGTGTCTGGACGGATTCAAATCCGATGTGACCGATGATGATCAGCCGGACGCCAGGCATGGAGTTTCTCTGCCGCGCGAGGCTGGAGCCGAGCATCCCTGCCTAACGCACCGACGATGATACCGCGGCGACAGTCCCGATGCTGACGGCCCTGTAGTCAGAGTATTCGCGGATCCGTTCGAGGTGCAGCTTCTTCACCAGCAGCACGCGGGCGTCGCCGCTGTAGCGCAGCTCGGATGGCAGCCACACATCGTTCACCGGCCGGCGCTCGAACACCATCTGGCTCCCCTTGTGGAGCCGCGCCAGCAGTCCGAACCCGAACGACACGTCGTCTGTCGACTCGACTTCGAGGCGCATCAGCTGATGATCGCGCTCGGCGACCCACGCACGGCCGGAGAACTTCCGCAGGAGCTTCCCTTCGCTCGTCCGCGGCGTCGCGCCGGGCACCGGTTGGAAGGTGAAGGCGATCGTCTCGTGCCCGTCGAGCCCCTCCCGTCCGATCAGATGAAAGCTGTACACACGAAACGCGTCGTCGACGATCTCGTTTTCCTTGCGCCGGTCCTCGGCCTCGTCGCGGAGCCGCGTCTCGCGCTGTGCCGGGTCGACGTCGAACACCTTCTCGGTCCGGCCGATTTCCGCCCCGGTCTCGTCTCGCCGGATGTCGATCCGCTTCTCGCGATAGGCGTAGCGTCTCTGGAGCAGCCTGGCGCTCTGGAGGTTGCTCCTAAGCTGCTGCAGGAACTCGGTTTGATCGGGAAGCGCCCGCTCGGCTTGCGCCCAGACGGTCGCCGTTGCGGAAAGGGCCAGGACGAGGCAGGAGCGAAGAGGGATGGCCATGCCTCGTTCAACGACGGGACGGGCCGAAGCGAACAGGTAGACGCGTCGCGAAGCACGCGCAAGCAGATCACAGCCGAGTGTAGGATCAGGGTCGACGTCCCGGCCCTGATGACCCCCCTGCCCCCACTTGCCGCCGCCGTCTGGCCGGCACTCGTCGGCGCGCTGGCGATCCTGTACGCGAACCTCGGCGACGGCGCGTGGGCACGGCGTTCGGCGATCGCGTGGATGATGGGATCGTGGGGCGCGCGGCTGACTGTCCAGATGCTGTACACACGCCTCGTCCGCAGGCCCAAATCAGGCAGGCCTGAAGGCCTGCGCTACAACGAAACGGGCAAGCCCGAGAGCCCGCGCTACAACGAAACGGGCAGACCCGAGGGCTTGCACTACCTCGTGTGGGCGGCCTCCGTCCTCTTGTTCTCCCTGCCCGCGTTGATCGCGTCGCGGAATCCTGATCCGAATCTCTCGGTCACCGAGCTTGCGGCCTGCGGTCTCTGGATCCTGGCGTTCGCCGGCGAAACCACGGCGGATCGTCAGCTCCTGCGATTCGCCGCGAAGCCCGAGAACGCGGGGCTCGCGTGTCGGACGGGGCTCTGGCGCTACTCGCGACACGCGCACGCCCTCTTCGAAGGCCTGATCTGGATCGCTTTCGCGCTGTTCGCGTCCGCCTCACCCTGGGGCTCAATCGCGTTCGCCTGCCCCTTGGCACGGGTCGTGCTTTTGAGCAGAGATTATGGGGGGAAAACGCCGGCCGTTCGCTAAACGTCCGCTGCTATGGGCGGTGCTCGGCCTCGCCGGGCTCGTCATCGTCCTGGCGGCGATGTTCGTGGCCGCGGTCCCGCTGTCGTCGGATGCCCTCCGCCACCGCATGATCCGGACACTTTCCGCCAAGCTCGACAGCGACGTGGAGCTGGGCGGCCTGCACCTCCGCGTCTTCCCGGGTCTGCGCGCGGAAGGGACCGACCTGCGGATCCGCCGGCGCGGGATGGCCGCCTACCCGCCGCTCATCTCGATCAAGTCGTTCCATGTGGACGCGAACCTGGTCGGTCTGTGGCGGAAGCACGTCGATCGCGTGCAGCTCGATGGACTCGACATCAACATTCCGCCGAGCCAGGCGCGGAACAGACAGAAAGAACTGGACCGGGCGGACAACGCCCAACGCTCAACGCTCAACGCTCAACGCTCAACGCCCGACGCTCAGCGGTCGGATGATCCGCTGAGAGACAGCGGCGTCGTCATCGACCGCGTGGATGCGGACGACGCGCGGCTCGTCATCCTCCCCTTCAAGAACGACAAAGCGCCGAAGGTGTGGGCAATTCACCATCTGCTGATGCACGATGTCGGCTCGACCCAACCGTGGCCGTTCGAGGCGGTGCTCACCAACGGCGTGCCGCCCGGCGAAATCGACGTCAGCGGCAAGTTCGGCCCGTGGCACCGCGACGAGCCCGGCGACACGCCGCTCGAAGGCGGCTTCAATTTCGAGAGGGCGGATCTCGGCGTGTTCAAAGGGATCTCCGGCACGCTGTCGTCGCAGGGCTACTTCGGCGGCACGCTCGCCGAGCTCGAGGCCAACGGCGAGACCGACACCCCCGACTTCACGATCAAGGTCGGCGGTCATCCGTTCCCGCTCCACGTGAAGTATCAGGCGCTCATCGACGGCACCAACGGCGACACGCGGCTGAAGGTGATCGACGCCTGGTTCCTGAGCTCCTACCTGCACGCGACGGGCGCCGTGCTCGACGCGCCGAAGGGACAGCACGGCCGCACGGTCACGCTCGACGTCGCGATGGACAAGTCGCACATCGAAGACATCATGACGATGGCGGTCGGGACGGCGACACCGCCGATGGCCGGCGGGCTCACGCTCACGACGACATTCCTGCTGCCGCCCGGCGAGAACGACGTCGCCGAGCGCCTGCGGCTGGACGGACGGTTCGCGATCGGCCGCGCGCGGTTCACCAACTACGACGTGCAGGGAAAGATCGAGGAGCTGAGCAAGCGTGGCCGCGGGAAGACCGCGGAGCCGAAGAAGGAGCGCGTCGTCTCGGACTTTCAGGGACGTTTCAAGCTTGCGGACGGCCGGCTCGTGCTGCCGGAGGTCACCTTCGCCGTGCCCGGCGCGAGAGTCGAGCTGGCGGGGACGTACGCGCTCAAAGCCGAGACGCTCGACTTCAAGGGCCAGCTCCTGCTCGACGCGAAGATCTCGCAGACGACGACCGGGGTGAAGTCGCTCGTGCTCAAGGCGGTCGATCCGATCTTCAGGCAGAAGGACGGCACCGGCAGCGCCATCCCGATCAAGATCAGCGGCACGCGCAACGCGCCGGACTTCGGCCTCGACGTCCGCCGCGTGTTCAAGCGCGGCAGTTAGAGTCGTTCACGGAACCTATCATGCTACAATAACGTCTATATAGTCTGTTATTGTCATGAAGGATACTGTAATGTGCTCTAAATCATTCAAAACACTCGTTTTCGCGGTCGGGGCAGCTGTCGTCTTGACCATTCCGGCCCTGGCCCAGACGCCTGGCGGTTCCATCACCGGCCGCGTCGTGGACGCGACCGGCCTCTCGATCCCGGGTGTCACGGTGACCTTGCAGGGCGTCGACATCAAGCAGACGTTCGTCACCGAAGCTGACGGACGCTACCGCTTTCTCGACCTCGCGCCGGGGCCCTACAAACTGACCTCGGAGCTTCAGGGCTTCACGACCAGCGTGCGCGAGCGCGTCATCGTGGACGTCGGCCAGGCCGTCGACCTGCCGGTGAGGATGGAAATCGGCGCGCTGACCGAGACGGTCGTCGTCACGGCCCCGTCCCCAATCGTCGATGCGAGACAGACCGGCACGGCGACGAAATTCACCGCCGACGAGCTGTCGAACATCCCGAGCTCGCGCGATCCGTTCTCGCTGATGCGTTCGGTCCCCGGCGTGCTCGTCGACCGCGTCAACATCGGCGGCAACGAAACCGGTCAGCAGTCGAACTTCGTGTCGAAAGGCACCCGGCCGCAGGACGCGGTCTGGACCATGGACGGCGTGGCCATCACCGACATGGCGCTGACGGGATCCTCGCCCACCTACTTCAACTACGACAACTTCGACGCGATCCACGTGTCGACCGCCGGCCAGGCCATCACGCAGCAGACCGGCGGCGCCGGGCTCAACTTCGTCGTCAAGCGCGGCACGAACCTGTTCCACGGCGGCGTGCGCGGGTACTTTGACAACGAGTCGATGGAAGCGTCGAATGTCCCCGCCGAGCTGGTCGCCAGGGGCGTCACGCCGGCGACCGCGGACCACAACAAGCAGATCTCGGACTACGGGGCGGAGATCGGTGGACCGCTCGTGCGCGACAACGCGTGGTTCTACGGCTCGTACTCGATGCAGGACGTGCGTCTGGTGCGGCGCACGGGCAACCTCGTCGACCGCACGCAGCTCGAGAACCCGAACCTGAAGGTGAACTGGCAGGCGACCCGCAAGGACATGGTCAGCTTCCTCTACTTCGACGGGTTCAAGATCAAGGACAACCGCAGCCCCGGCACGTCGGGCATCACGTTCGATGCGCCGACCGCGACGTTTCACCAGGACAACGCGTACACCGACAACCCGCTGCACGGGCTGTTCAAGATCGCCGACGACCGCGTCATCCGCCCGAACATGTTCCTGACGGCGAAGTACGCGTACTACAACACCGGGTTCCTCCTCACGCCGGAGGGCGGCCTGTCGCTCTCGTCCGGGCGCGACCTCACCACCGCCCGGTCGTACGGCTCGACGGTGCAGAGCTCGAACGTCCGTCCGCAGATGAGCGTGTACCTGGATCTCAACTCGTTCCTCAACGGGCTGGGCGCCGCGCACGACGTGAAGTACGGCTTCGGCTGGCGCCGGGTGAACGCGACGACCGGCACGGTGTGGCCGGGCAACGGCATCCTGGCGCTCGCGCAAACGCCGACCACCCTCTTCGCGCAGCTGTTCCGGGAAGGCCGCGGCACGAACCGGACGCAGTACGTGGACTTCTACGCCGGCGACACCATCTCCAAGGGGCGCGCCACGATCGACCTCGGCGTCCGCTACGACCGTCAGGGCGGCCGGGCGCTGCCAAGCGTCACGGCCGCGAACTCCGCGTTCCCCGCGCTCGTACCCGGGCTCAATTTCGCCGGCTACGACGCGCCGTTCACGTGGAACACCATCTCGCCGCGCGCAGGGCTCACCTACGCGCTCGACGAATCGCGCAAGACGGTGCTGCGCGGCACCTACGCGCGCTTCGCCGGCCAGCTCGACTCGGCCAGCGTCGGCTACATGAACCCGAGCTCGTCGGCCGGCGTGGCCGTCTATCGCTGGCTCGATGTCAACGGCGATCACCTGGCGTCGGCGGATGAAGTGCAGACCAGCCAGTTCGTCGCCGCCGCAAACGGCTTCAACCCGGCGAACCCGACGGCGGTGACGTCGGCGAACCGGATTGACGCGGATCTCACGGCCCCGGTGACGCAGAGCGTCGTCGCCGGGCTCGATCGCGAGCTGCGCGCGAACCTCGCGGTCCAGGTGAATTACACCTACACGCGGACGGCGGACCTGCTCGGCAACGCGACGTTCTCGGTGACGCCGCGGGTCGGCGTGACGCTGGCGGACTACGCGCCGGGGCCGACGCTGACGGGCACGCTGCCCGACGGCAGCAGCTACAGCGTGCCGACCTTCATCGCAAACCAGGCGAAGGTGACGGCGGGCGGCAGCGGCTTCCTGCTGACGAACTGGAACGGCTACCACACCGACTACCACGGCGTCGAGGTCAGCGCGGTGAAGCGGCTGTCCAACCGGTGGATGGGGCGGGTCGGCGTGTCGCTGAACAACGCGCGCGAGCACTACGCGCCGGAAGCCATGTACGACACGAACGGCAACCCGACGCGCACGATCACGGAGCCGCTCGTCGACGGCGGCCAGTTCGCGCCGCAGAGCTCCGGCAACGGCGTGGGCAACGTCTACCTCAACGCCCGGTGGCAGTTCAACGCGAACGGCATGTATCAGGCGCCATTCGGCATCGAGCTCGCCGCGAACGTGTTCGGACGCCAGGGCTATCCGTTCCCGCTGTTCCGCACGCAGGCGCTCGGCGCCGACACGGGGCTCTCGGTCCTCGTGACGCCGAAGATCGATACGTTCCGGTACGACGATGTGTGGGATACGGATCTGCGGGTGGCGAAGACGTTCAAGATGCGCGCGGTCAGCCTGCGGCTGATCGGCGACGTGTTCAACGCGCTGAACGCGAACACCGTGCTCATCCGGAACAACAACGTCCTCTCGACGGCGTTCAACACGATCGCGCAGAACCTCAGCCCGCGGATTTTCAGGGCGGGGGGCGTTTTCGGGTTCTAGCCCGGGACTCGGGACTCGGGATTCGGGGTTCGGGGTTCGGGGTTCGGGGTTCGGGGTTCGGGATTCGGGGTTCGGGATTCGGGGTTCGGTGGTGTCCGCCTTCAGGCGGACCTAAGGCCAGCGCAAGTCGACGCTTGGTCCGGCTGAAGCCGGACACTACCTGGCTACCTGGCTACCTGGCTACCTGGCAGGCCTCAAGGCCTGTGCTACGTTCGGGATGCGTGCCGCAGCCAGCGGCGCGCGTCCTGATACCCCGGGCACGCCTCCGCCACCAGCTTCCAGAACGTCGGCGAGTGGTCCAGGCGCTTCAGGTGCAGCAGCTCGTGGACCAGCACGTAATCCCGCACGAAATCCGGCATCGTCCCCAGCCGCCAGTTCAGGCAGATGTGACCGCTGCGTGAACATGATCCCCAGCGCCACCGCTGATTCCGCACGCTGACGCGCGAGACGGTGAGGCCATGCTGCGCGGCCAGCTCGAGCAGCCGCGACGGCAGCTCGGACGTCGCGCGCTCGCGGAGGGCGCGCTGCTCGTCCTTCGGCATCGGCGCGGGACGCGGCCGCGCGCGATCCTGCTCGACCCGCCGCTGCTGCTTCTCGATCCACGCGCGCTGCTGTTCGGCGAACGCTTCGGCCTCGCGCCGGGATCCCCAGCGCGGCACCGTGACCCGCACGGTCCCATCGCCGTTCACGCGGATCAGGTATCGCCGCGCCCGCGGGTGGCGGACGAACAGGAACCCGGGATTCGGGGTTCGGGATTCGGGATTCGGGATTCGGGGTTCGGGATTCGGCGTGTCAAACGGCAGCTGCGGTTGCATTAGTCCCAAAAGCAAATGCAACCACGAAGACACGAAGACACGAAGAAGAGATCCCGTTTTCTCTTTCGTGCCTTCGTGCTTTCGTGCCTTCGTGGTTGCATTTCGTAATCAGTGACCGCCATAGACGGTATACCCGCGTTTCCGGAGGCTGTCGGCGAGCGCGACTTCCATCTCCTGCGCCTTCGCGTACGGCATCGGGTTGAGGTGCGCGTAGAGCCGCGGCACGAGCCGCTCGCCGCAGCGCGTCACAATGCGCACGGCTTTGCGGCCATGCTTGTGATTCTCGAAGCGCTGTTCGGGCGACAGCCCGGTCATGCCGACGTAGTAGCCGGCCTTGCCGTCGCCCCCGGGGTTGCGCAGATAGACGACGTAGACGGAGTGATGATTCGTGGCGATGACTCCGTGCGCATTCTAGCTCAGGTTCAATAGGTCACCCGGACCCTGTATTTCAGCACGGCCGTCGCATCCGCCGCGATTGGCACCGTGAACGCCGCCGCCCACGCGGCACTCTTGTTCCACTCGTGGGACGACCGCACCATCCGCCACGTGCCGCCAATCGGCTCGTTGACCTCGACCGTGATGGGAATCGCCTTGTGGTTGCGCAGTGTGATCGCGTACTCGAGCTCGTGGACGTTCGAAGCGATCTTCTCGAAGTCGCTCTGGTTGCGCTCGCAGGTGACATCGAACGCGTTGCCGATCTCCAGGTTCAGCTCCTCGTCCTTCGGCGTATGGTTGATGCGGTCTTCGCCGATGAACTGGGTGCCTCCCTTCGAGTCGGCCTGATAGACCCGGACCACGCCTGACGGCATCGGCATACCCAGGCCCGCGCGCTCCTCGTTCCTGAACTGGTAGTACACCTGCACGGTGTCCTTGATCGGCGAGCCGGGATGCTGGGCGTTGCGGTAGTAGAACGCCTGGCCGTCGACGACATAGCGTTTGCGCACCGGAACGCCGGTGCCGCTCAGCATGCTCACCTGCTTGGTCTCGTTGTTGTTGATCGTCGTCTTTCGGCCGAGCGTGTAGAGGTGATAGTCCGAGAACGCTTCCTGCACCATCACGGTCTCCGCCGCTGGAAGCGCGCTCCTGGCGGCCATGTCCAGCGTCCGTCCAAACACCTGTCGCACGCGATTGAGATCGCCGGCCACGAGCTGCAGCTTCGTGTTCCTGAACGGCGTGCCGCTGCCGTTGGTCAACGTCACCCAGCCGTCGAGATCCGCGGTCTTGTCGTCGCGCGCGACCGTGAGGACGTAATCGGCGCTCCACGACAGTTTGGTCGCGAGATACGCCGCCTCGACGCGGTGCCGAATGGCCCCCGTGTTGTCGAGCGTCCAGATGAGCGTCGGGTGCGTGTACAGGTTGCCGGGCAGCTCGGGAAACTTGATGTGATCGGCGTTCAGGCCCGTGACGATCTCGCTGCCGATCTGCCACACCGGCGCGTTGTTGTAGCTGAGGAGCCGAGCCTTCACTTCTTCGTCCCGCGACTGGCCGTTCTCCGAGCGGCGGCGCACGAGGATGACGTCGCGGCCCACGTACTTGCGGAGCAGTTTGTCTGGCTCGAGCAGGTCGTACTCGTAGTTCTGCTCGAGCACGTTCACGCGCGACGGCTCCGTCAGCGAGCGGAAGTGCACGGTCGCCGGATTCACTGTCGCCGCGATGTCCATGAACCGCAGGTCGAAGCTGCCGCGCGACAACCGCACATCGCGGACGTCACGGACGAGCGCGATGTCGGAGTTGTACACCGTGACCGCGAGCTCGACCTGATCGTCGAGCGTCGACGCGTCCTGTCCCGCCTCCCTGGCGGCCTGCGCGGCCGGAGCCGC